>Ga0209164_1001357_pt1 | contig 32638 bp, 31 predicted proteins | sample MTBNYHSulfiMetaG_FD_187458 | JGI IMG/M metagenome (GOLD analysis project Ga0209164, IMG submission 187458) | Enrichment culture microbial communities from rom New York Harbor, USA that are MTBE-degrading - MTBE-NYH (New York Harbor Sulfidogenic)... | ecosystem: Environmental > Aquatic > Marine >... | reverse complement strand
GTCGTGAGGGCGTGAGGGCGTGAGGGCGTGAGGGCGTGAGGTCGAGTTCACAGCGAATACGATCTATCGACCTGGCGATCTCACGATCTCGCGTTATTTAAGGGTGGTGATGCGCCGGTAGGTGGATTCAATCCACTCCTCCACCTCGGCGTTGATCTCGTTGGCGCGCTTGCCGTGGGGGTCGAGAGGCTGGCCGATGACCAGGGTGATGGTGCCGGGTTTTTTGATAAAACCCTTCTTCGGCCAGAATTCACCGGCGTTGTGGCAGACCGGCACGACCGGGAAACCGCTCTTCTCCGCCAGCATCGCCCCGCCAATGGCATAGCGGTGCCGCTCACCGGGGGCGGTACGGGTCCCCTCCGGGAAGATCACCAGCCAGAGGCCGTTCCTGAGGCGCTCCGTGCCCTGGCTGATCACCTGCCTGAGCGCCTTTTTGCCGGCGCTGCGATCGATACCTACCGGCCGCATCATCGCCAGGCCCCAGCCGAAAAAGGGGATCAGGAAGAGCTCCCGCTTCAGCACCCAGGTCTGCGGCGGAAAGATCTGCTGCATCGCGATGGTTTCCCAGGCCGACTGGTGCTTGGCGAGGATGATGGCGGTACCCTGCGGAATGTTCTCACGCCCCTCGACGCGAAAGTCCAGTTTGCAGGTGTGGCGTAACCACCAGATGGCAAAGAGACCCCAGCGGGTGAGATAGAAGTAGCGCCACCGGTAGGGCAGCATCATCGCCACGGGAGAGAGCAGCACGGTCACCAGGGTGGCCAGGGTGATCCCGAGGTAGAAAATGACGGCACGAAGTTGCAACATCAGTCGCTCTCCTCCAGCAGTGCACTGACCGTGGCAGCGAGGTCGTCATAGACCGGGATGCCTTCCAGCCCCTCCCCCTTTTCCAGGGTGCGCATCCCCTTACCGCTGCGCACCAGGATAGGCGAGGCGCCGACCACTCTGGCCGCCTGCAGGTCGCGCAGTGAATCGCCGATGATCGGAACCCCGGCAAGGGGGATCTCGAAACGCCTGGCGATCTCGCGATACATCCCCGGCTTCGGCTTGCGGCATTCGCAGCCCTCATCCGGGCCGTGGGGGCAGAAGGCGATCATGTCGATTGCGGCACCGAGATTACTGAGCAGGCGGCGCAGCTTGTCGTGCATCGCGTTGAGCGTGGCAATATCGTAGAGGCCGCGGGCGATGCCCGACTGGTTGGTGGCCACGGCGATGCGATAGCCCGCCTGGTTAAGGCGTGCGATCGCCTCCAGGCTGCCGGGCAGCGGGATGAACTCATCGACGCTCTTGATAAAGTCGTCGGAGTCCTGGTTAATGACGCCGTCACGGTCGAGAATAATCAGTTTCATAAGTGCGCCGATGAAAACTCTTTTTTACCACGAAGCTCACGAAGAGCACGAAGTGATTGGGTCTTGAGACAGGGAAAAAAATTCTGATTCCCTTACTGCATCGAAAAAATAAACACTTCGCGTCCTTCGTGGTGAATGCTTATTTGTATCAATCACGGAATTCGGAAACACGAATGCGGCCATTAACCATCTTTGATTCGCGCTGCATGATCTTCTCCATCTTCATCCAGAAAGCCTCGTTGAGATCGAAGTCGGCGGCGATAGCGGTGCCGATGAGCAGGATGAAGAGATCCGCCACCTCCTCGGCCAGTTGCTCCTTCGACTTGCCCTTGGTGATGGCCGCACCGATCTCGCCGAGTTCCTCGGCCATCAGCGCCATGCGGTAGGTCAGCTCCTCCCCGCCCTGGTTGCGGAAGTCGTGCTTGTCGTGAAAAGCCTGCACCGCATCCTGCATGGCCTGGTAGGAATCCCGATTGTTCATATGCTAAACCCTATTATTTACCACAGAGACACAGAGGACACAGAGAAAAACCTAAAAGATTTCACCACGAAGCGCACGAAGATCACGATGGGAACGTATATATCGAACTGTGTTACTGTCGATGCGGCCAAGCCCACCCTGAAACAATCCATCTAATGGGTTCTTGCCCTGCTCCTCTTCGTGCCCTTCGTGTGCTTCGTGGTTATCGGTTTTGCAATAGGACTGCTCTGTGCCCTCCGTGCCTCTGTGGTGCATTTCAATTCTGTAGTACAGACAGATCGGCGACCTCGAGGAACAGTCCGCTCAACCGCTTGAGCAGTGCCAGGCGGTTGCCGCGCACCGCGGCATCGTCCGCCATTACCATCACCTTGTCGAAGAAGTTGTCGACCACCTCGCGTAGTCCCGCCAGTTGCTTGAGCGCAGCCTCGTAGTCGCGGGCGGCATAGAGCGGTGCGACGGTTTTGGCCATGGCCTCGACCTGGGCGTTGAGTGACTGTTCGGCCTCTTCCAGCAGCAGGCTGGCATTAACCGTGTCGGGGATTGCCTCCTCGGCCTTGCGCAGGATATTGCTGATGCGCTTGTTGGCGGCAGCCAGGCTCTCTGCCTCGGGGAGCTGACGGAAGGCGGTAACCGCCCTGAGCCGGGCGTCGAAGTCGGTCGGCCGGGTCGGGCGCTGTGCCAGTACCGCTTCGAAGGTGTCCGGCGCGACACCGGCATCGTGGTAGTAGGCCTTGAGCCGCCCCATCATGAAGTCGAAGACCTGCGTCGTGACCTGGCTGTTGTCGAATAGGCCGGCGTTGGCCTCGGCGGCGTGGCCGAGCATCTCCAGCAGATCGATATCCAGTCCCTGTTCGATGATGATGCGCAGCGCGCCGAGGGCGGCACGGCGCAAGGCGAAGGGGTCCTTGTCGCCGCTCGGCAGCTGGCCGATGCCGAAGATCCCGATCAGGGTGTCGAGCTTGTCGGCGATGGCGAGCGCCTGGCCGGTCCTGCCGCGGGGCAGTTCATCGCCGGCAAAGCGCGGCATGTACTGCTCGTCCAGCGCTTCGGCCACCTCGGCCGGCTCGCCGTCGTGGGTGGCGTAGTAGCGGCCCATGATCCCCTGAAGCTCGGGGAACTCGCCGACCATTTCGGTCATGAGGTCGCACTTGGCCAGCAACGCGGCACGGCAGGCATGGCTGCTATCGCCACCGATAACCGCGGCGATTTTGCCTGAAATGGAAGCGACTCGCGCCGATTTGTCGTGAATGGTCCCGAGTTGTTTCTGGAAGACCACGCTCTTCAGGCTCTCGATGCGCGCCTCGAGCTTCTGCTTGCGGTCCTGGTTCCAGAAAAAGTCGGCATCGGTGAGGCGCGGGCGGATCACCCGCTCGTTGCCCTCACGGACGTAATCGGGGTGGCGGCTCTCGATGTTGCTCACGGTGATGAAGTTGGGCATCAGGGTGCCCTCATGGTCCACCATGTGGAAATACTTCTGGTGGCCCTTCATGGCCGAGATCAGGCACTCCGGCGGCACCTCGAGGAAGCGCTGCTCGAAGCTGCCGACCACTGCCAGCGGCCATTCGACCAGGCCGGTGACCTCGTCGAGCAGTTCGTCATCGATGATCGCCTTGCCGCCCGCCTGTTTGGCGGCCTCCATCACCTGGCCGCGGATCGCCTCGCGGCGTTTTGCGAATTCGGCGATCACCCGCCCGGTGGTTTCGAGGATCGGCGCGTAGGCGGCCGGCTCGCCGAGAAAGATAGGCGCCGGGTGGTGGAAGCGATGGCCGCGGGTATCGCGACCCGACTTGACGCACAGTACCTCGGTATCGATCACCTCGTCGCCGAACAGCAGCACCACCCAGTGCACCGGGCGAACGAACTCGGCGTGGAGATCACCCCAGCGCATGCGCTTGGGGATGGGCAGCCTGTTCAGTGCCTCGTCGAGGATGGCCGGAATGAGCTCGCTGGTCGGTTGACCCTGTTGCACAGAACGGTAGACCAGCCAGGCGCCCTTGTCGGTCTCGAGCTTCTCCAGCTGATCCACACTGGTGCCGCAGGAGCGGGCAAACCCCTCGGTGGCCTTGGTCGGAATGCCATCGGCGTCGAAGGCCGCGGTAAGTGCCGGGCCGCGCCGCTCGACGCTCTTGTCCGCCTGTGCGGTGTAGAGCGCCTTGACCAGCACCGCGAGACGGCGCGGGGTGGCGAAGGGTTCGATGGATTCGTATGCGAGATCGGCCTTCTGCAGGCCATCTATGATCCCCGCGGTAAACGCATTGGAGAGCTTGAGCAGCGCCTTAGGCGGCAGCTCTTCGGTACCGATCTCGATCAGTAAGTCTTTTTTATTACTCATGTAAAAAACCTTTTTACCGCAAAGGCGCGAAGGCGCAGAGAAAATCGAATGGTTGCATCTTGGCAGAACTGCGGAACATTATGTATTAAACATCAATAAACGAATTGGTGTTCTTTGCACCTCTGCGTCTTTGCGGTGAATCATGTTATTGCTTTTTCAGCATCGGGAAGCCTAGCGTTTCGCGCCGGTCGTAGTAGGCCTGAGCCACCGCGCGGGAGAGGGCGCGCACCCGCAGGATGTAGCGCTGGCGCTCGGTGACCGAGATGGCGTGGCGGGCATCGAGCAGGTTGAAGGTGTGGGAGGCCTTGAGCACCTGTTCATAGGCGGGTAGCGGCAGCCCTGCCTCGATGAGCGCGTTACTCTGCTTTTCGCACTGGTCGAACAGGGCGAAGTGGAACTCCACATCGGCGTGCTCGAAGTTGTAGGTGGACTGTTCCACCTCGTTCTGGTGGTAGACATCGCCGTAGGTGACCGGCCCGTTGGGGCCGTGGGTCCAGACCAGGTCGAACACGCTCTCCACCCCTTGCAGGTACATGGCGATGCGCTCCAGGCCGTAGGTGATCTCGCCGGTGACCGGTTTGCAGTCGAGGCCGCCCACCTGCTGGAAGTAGGTGAACTGGGTCACCTCCATGCCGTTGAGCCACACCTCCCAGCCAAGACCCCAGGCGCCGAGGGTCGGCGACTCCCAGTTGTCCTCGACGAAGCGGATGTCGTGCTCCAGCGGGTCGATGCCGAGCATCCTCAGCGAGCCGAGGTAGAGCTCCTGAATATCCAGCGGCGAGGGTTTGATGATCACCTGGAACTGGTAATAGTGCTGCAGCCGGTTGGGGTTCTCGCCATAACGGCCGTCGGTGGGGCGGCGCGAGGGCTGCACGTAGGCGGCGGCCCACGGCTCGGGGCCGATGGCGCGCAGGAAGGTAGCCGGGTGGAAGGTACCTGCCCCCACCTCCATGTCCAGTGGCTGCAGGATCACGCAACCCTGCTCTGCCCAGTACTGCTGCAGCGCAAGGATGAGTCCCTGAAAGGTCGAGGCGTCTGCCGGGTTCGTTCCGCTCAAGGGGATACCTTTATATCTGTTCCGTTACAAAGCCGTGCATTATAGCTTGCGCTAAGCGCCTGATAACAGGGGCGTAAAAGCATTTAACGCAAAGAACGCCAAGGCGCAAAGGGCGCAAAGGGCGCAAAGACTATCGTTTATGAGTAATCGGGAAAATTCCGGCACGGCAGGAAGTCTGCAAAGTAGCAATTAAAAACTAATAATTTCAGTTGGTTATGGTGGTTTTATGTCCTGTGCGTGCGGGTTAATGGAGACCGTGTCGCATGGAGCCAGGGCATCTTTGCGCACTTTGCGCCTTTGCGTACTCTGCGTTGAGAAGTTTTTTGGTGTAAAATTGTCGCTTCTATCTCCACAGTACTCCCTGTAGTCCATCCATGACCCAACAACGCAAAGCCGTCGCCCTTATCTCCGGCGGTCTCGATTCCCTTCTTGCCGCGAAGGTGATGCTCGAACAGGGCATCCATGTCGAAGGCATCAATTTCTTCACCGGTTTCTGCGTGGAGGGACATACCCACGCGATCCGCAAGCAGGACAAGGCCAAACCCAAGCGCAACAACGCCCTGTGGGTGGCCGAGCAGCTGGGGATCAAGCTGCATATTATTGATATCGTTGATGAATACAAGGATGTGCTGCTGAACCCGAAGCACGGTTACGGCGCCAACATGAACCCGTGCCTCGATTGCAAGATCTTCATGGTGCACAAGGCGCTGGAGTGGGCCGAGGCGCACGGCTTCGATTTCATCATCACCGGCGAGGTGGTGGGTCAGCGGCCAATGTCGCAGCGCAAGGACACCATGCCGGTGGTGGCGCGCGAGTCGGGCGCCGCGGACCGGCTGCTGCGCCCGCTCTGCGCCAGGAACCTCTCCCCTACCCTGCCCGAGCGCGAGGGGTGGGTGGATCGGGAGAGGCTCTACGGCTTCTCCGGCCGCAACCGCAAGCCGCAGATGGCGCTGGCAAAAGAGTTCGGTTTCGAGGATTACGCCTCCCCCGCCGGCGGCTGCTGCTTCCTCACCGATGAGGCTTACTCGCGCAAGCTGGTCGATCTGTGGCAGGGCCGCGGCGCGCGCGAGTACGAGATGGACGACATCATGCTGCTCAAGGTCGGCCGGCACATCCGCCCCGCCCCGCACTACAAGCTGATCGTCAGCCGCGAAGAGGGGGAAAACAACTTCCTCGCCGGCTACCGCAAGCTCTATACCCACATCATCATCACCTCGCACCCCGGCCCCCTGGTTTTGGTGGACGGCGAGCCGGGTGACGCGGACCTGGAGCTGGCCGCGCGCATCGCCGCGCGCTACGGCAAGGGACGCACCGCCGAGAAAGTGACCGCCGAGATCCACTTCACCAACGGCGAGGTGAGAACACTCGAGGTGGCGCCGCTGCCGCCGTACGAGGTCAAGGAAGAGTGGATGATTTGAAAAGATCTCAACGCAAAGTTCGCAGAGACGCAAAGGCCGCCAAGAGGTTGGGGCACGGCGATCAAGATGCTACAACCGAAAAGCACACAACTGTCTTCGCTTGGATACACTTTGCGTTCTCTGCGTCTTGGCGTCCTTTGCGTTAATCTTGTGATTCGGATTCAATCATGAAATACGAACTCGACACCCGCCGCCTGCTCTGCCCGATGCCGGTGATCCGTACCCAGAACCGGGTGGCGGAGCTGCAGCCGGGCGATACCCTGGAGGTGGTCTCCACCGACCCGGGGGCATTGAGCGACATTCCCGCCTGGTGCCGCATCAACGGACACAAAGTTCTGCAGACCCGTGAGGAGAATGGCGATATCATTATCCTCATCGAGGTTGGCGCCTCCTGAAGAGCAACACGGACGACACATGGGCGGACACCACCACCATCACCATAATCATCACCATCTTCAACACTCCGTGAACGGTCCGGCAAGCGAGGGCGACGCACGCTACCGGGAGATGCGCAATGTGACCCTGGTCGGTTCGGCGCTCGACCTGACACTCGGCGTGCTGAAGATGGTGTTTGGCTACCTGGCCAATTCGCAGGCCCTGATCGCCGACGGGATCCACTCGCTCTCCGATCTGGCCACCGACTTCATGGTGCTGTTCGCCGCCAAGCACGGCAGCCGCGATGCCGATGAGAGTCACCCTTACGGCCACGGGCGCTTTGAAACCCTGGCCACAGTAGCGCTCGGCATCGCGCTGATCATCATCGCTGTCGGCATCGCCTGGGATGCGATCGGCAGGCTGTTCAATCCCGAGGCGCTGCTGCAGCCTGGTGTATGGGCGCTGGTGATCGCCGCGGTTTCGGTGTTCTCCAAGGAGTGGATCTACCACTACACCATGCGCGTGGCGAGAAAGCTCAAATCGAGCATGCTCAGGGCCAACGCCTGGCACAGCCGTAGCGATGCCATCTCTTCCATCGTGGTGGTGATCGGCGTCGGCGGGACCATGGCGGGGCTGGAGTATCTGGATTCGGTGGCGGCGGTACTGGTCGGCGCCATGGTGGCCAAGATTGGCTGGGACCTGGCCTGGCAGAGCGTGCATGAACTGGTCGATACCGCGCTCGATCCGGAGCGGGTCGAGGCGATCCGCCGGGAGATCCTCAGCGTCGGCGGGGTGCGGGAGCTGCACCTGCTGCGCACCCGCATGATGGGCGGGGACGCCCTGGTCGATGTGCATGTCCTGGTCGACCCGAAACTCAGCGTCTCCGAAGGGCACTATATCGGCGAGAAGGTCCGCGAGCACCTGATCAACCGTATCGATGAAGTCAGCGATGTGATGGTGCACGTCGACCCTGAGGATGACGAGAAGATGAAACCCAGTCTGGGGCTTCCCCCCCGCAACTGGGTGCTCGGCCAGCTCGAGCAGCGCTGGCAGGGTTTGCCGATCGCCGCGAAGATCGAGCGTATCTCGCTGCACTACCTCGACGGCAAGCTCGATATTGAGGTATGTTTGCCCGCTTCGGCGCTCCCCGCAAATGAAGCCGGGGAGGCGGAGTTGCGTTCGCTCTGCCGGGTGGTGGAAGATCTCGCGGAGATTCGGGGAGTGGTGGTCTATTTCAACTATGCACGATAATGGTGCATTAACAAAAATAGCGCATCATTATTGTGCAAAAAAGCCACAGCCTTCACGAGGTAAAAAGGTATAGCGTAGATTATTCAAGACGTTATGTTACTGGCATGTTTCATGCTCATGAAAGAAAGAAATTTTACATGCCCCAAAAAGGGCGCAACCTATTTTGAGTAACTACATTGGAGGCCACCGATGTCCGCTGAAAACGCAATGAAGATTATTAAAGACAGTGGAGCGAAGTTCGTCGACTTCCGCTTCACCGATACCCACGGCAAGGAACAGCACGTCACCATGCCGACCACCCAGATCGAGCTCGACACCTTCACCGAAGGCAAGATGTTCGACGGCTCCTCCATCCAGGGCTGGAAGGGGATCAACGAGTCCGACATGATCCTGATGCCCGACCCGAGCACCGCCGTGGTCGACCCGTTCGCCGATGAGCCGATGGTCAACATCACCTGCGATATCGTCGAGCCCTCCACCATGCAGGGCTATGAGCGCGACCCGCGTTCCGTCGCCCGCCGCGCCGAAGAGTACCTGAAGTCCACCGGTATCGGTGACAAGGCGCTGTTCGGTCCCGAGCCTGAATTCTTCATCTTCGACGACATCCGTTGGGGCGCCGACATGTCCGGCTGTTTCGTCAAGATCGACTCCGAAGAGGCCGACTGGAACTCCGAGAAGGTCTACCGCGACGGCAACATGGGTCACCGCCCGGGCGTCAAGGGCGGCTACTTCCCGGTTCCGCCGGTCGACTCCCTGCATGACATCCGTGCCGCCATGTGTCTGGCGATGGAAGAGATGGGTCTCGTGGTTGAGGTACACCACCACGAAGTGGCTACCGCCGGCCAGTGCGAGATCGGCGTCGGTGCCAACACCCTGGTGCGCAAGGCCGACGAGGTCCAGCTGCTCAAGTACTGTGTGCACAACGTTGCCCACAGCTACGGCAAGACCGCTACCTTCATGCCCAAGCCGATGGTTGGTGACAACGGCTCCGGTATGCACGTGCACATGTCCATCTCCAAGGACGGCGTGAACCTCTTCTCCGGTAACGAGTACGGCGGCCTCTCCGAGATGGCGCTCTACTACATCGGCGGCGTGATCAAGCATGCGCGTGCCCTGAACGCCTTTGCCAACTCCTCCACCAACTCCTACAAGCGCCTGGTACCCGGCTTCGAGGCACCGGTCATGCTGGCCTACTCCGCCCGCAACCGCTCCGCTTCCATCCGTATCCCCTATGTGACCAATCCCAAGGGACGTCGCATCGAGGTGCGTTTCGGCGACCCGACGGCCAACCCCTACCTGATGTTCTCCGCCTTCCTGATGGCCGGCCTGGACGGCATCCAGAACAAAATCCACCCCGGCGAGGCGATGGACAAGGACCTGTACGACCTGCCGGCAGAAGAGGCAGCCCAGATCCCGACCGTCTGCCACAGCTTCGACCAGGCACTGGATTCACTGGACGCCGATCGCGCCTTCCTTACCCAGGGCGGCGTCTTCACCGACGACATGATCGACGCCTTCATCAAGCTGAAGATGGACGAGGTTACCCGTATCCGCATGACCACCCACCCGGTGGAATTCGATATGTACTACAGCTGCTAAGCGGTAGTTACCGGTAGCGCAAAACGCCCCCTCACGGGGGCGTTTTCATTTGTGGGCACGTTGCCGTGCCACCATCGCTGGATTATGCTTGATGGATGACAAGGATACTGTTTCTGGCATTGCTGCTCGCCGCGCCGCTGTTTGCCGCGGAGACCGGATATCGCATCGTCCACCCGGACGGAACCGTGGAGTTCACCGATCAGCCGGAAAAAGGGGCTGAAGAGATCCGCATCGAGGAGCTCCCCACCTACCCCGCACAAAGGCCCCGCCCTGCCGCGGCTCCCCCCTCCCCGACCGAACCCACTGCCGAAGCCGGCCTGCATACGGGTGGCTACGACACCTTCGCCATCGCCTCGCCACAGGAGCAGGAGACGGTCTTCTTCAACGAAGAGGGGATGAGCGTATCCCTCCACATCGCCCCTTCGCTCGCTGAAGGCCATGAGGTGGTGCTGCGCCTGGATGGGGTGAAGGTCGCCAGCGGCGCCAGCACCACCTTCACCCTGAAAAACATCTACCGTGGCCCCCACACCATTTCCGCCACGATCAGCAACGAGCAGGGCGAGGTGATTCGCGAGGCGGAACCGGTCACCTTCTTCATGCGCCAGCGCTCGATCCTCCCCCTGCCACAGCAGGTCCCACCCTCCTCTACCCCTTGACACTGTTGTGCACTATATTGGTGCATATTCTGTGTGATTCATTTTGGTGCAATGGCAGCGAGCAGAACACAGCCAGGCACCTAACGCGATGAATATTGTTTTGTCGGAATTTCAATAAGTTACAGTGTTTTCTGTGGCGCATGCCGGATTGGTGCGCATCTTGCTAAGAAACAGGCATGGATATGACGACCGATCTGCAGAGCGCCTTGCACACACGCATCATCGAGAATCTCCATACGGCTGTCCTGCTGCTGGATAGTTCGTTGCGGCTGGAGTTCATGAATCCTGCCGGGGAGATGCTGTTCGCCGTCAGTGCCTCGCGGTTTATCGGCCATCCGGCCCGGGAGGTGCTGATCGACCGGGAGCTCAGTGCAGCCCTTGAGCAGGTACTGGCAAGCGGTACGCCGATCACCGAGCGGGAGCTGGTGCTCAATCTCGGCTATCGGCCCAAGGTGACCGTCGACCTGACCGCGATCCCGCTGGTCGACGCCGACGGCCGCGAGGCCTTGCTGGTGGAGATGAAACAGGTCGATCGCCAGCTGCGCATCACCCGCGAGGAGGGCCTGCTGGCACAGAGTTACGCTACCCGCGCGCTGGTGCGCGGCCTGGCCCACGAGATCAAGAACCCCCTTGGCGGGCTGCGCGGCGCCGCGCAGCTGCTCGAGCGCGAACTCAATAACGAGGAGCTCAAGGAGTACACCAACATCATCATCAGCGAGGCGGACCGCCTGCAGGCACTGATGAACCGGATGCTCGGGCCAAACTCGCTGCCGCGCAAGCGCCGGATCAACGTCCATGAGGTGGTGGAGCGGGTGCGCCAGCTGGTCAATGCGGAACTGAGCGAGACGGTAACCATCCACCGCGACTACGATCCGAGCATCCCCGAGATCGAGGCTGACGCAGACCAGTTGATCCAGGCGCTGCTGAACCTGGTGCGCAACGCCGCCCAGGCGGTAGGCGAGCGTGGCGAGATCACGCTGCGTACCCGGACCCTGCGCCAGTACACCATCGGCCACACCCTGCACAAGCTGGTCGCCCGCATTGACGTCATCGATAACGGGCCGGGCATCGCCGCCGAGATGCGCGAGAGCATGTTCCTGCCCATGGTCACCGGCAGGGCGGACGGCACCGGTCTCGGCCTGCCGATTGCGCAATCGCTGATCAACCTCAACGGCGGCCTGATCGAATGGGAGAGCCGTCAGGGACACACCGTTTTCACCATATTGCTTCCGATCGAGATGGATCTCGATAATCGTCAGGAAAAACCGTCATGACAACAAACAGCAAGATCTGGATTATCGACGACGACCGCTCCATTCGCTGGGTGCTGGAAAAGGCGCTCAAGCAGGACGGCATGGTCGTGCAGAGTTATGAGACGGCCGACAAGGCGCTCAAGCAGCTAGGCAAGGAGGAGCCGGATGTGCTGATCACCGATATCCGCATGCCGGGCATGAGCGGCCTGGAGCTGCTTGATACCATCAACGAGCAGCGCCCCGAGTTGCCGGTGATCATCATGACCGCGCACTCGGACCTCGACAGCGCTGTCTCCGCCTACCAGGGCGGCGCCTTCGAATACCTGCCCAAGCCCTTCGACGTGGACGATGCGGTGGAGCTGGTGCGCCGCGCCCTCGCCCACCGCGAGGAGCAGCACCGCAGCGAAGCCGAGGAGAGCCGAAGGGCGAACATGGAGATCATCGGCGAGGCGCCGTCGATGCAGGAGGTGTTCCGCGCCATCGGCCGCCTCTCCTCCTCCAACATTACGGTGCTGATCAACGGCGAGTCGGGCACCGGCAAGGAGCTGGTCGCCCACGCCCTGCACCGGCACAGCCCGCGCAAGGACAAGCCGTTCATCGCCCTGAACACCGCGGCGATCCCGCGCGACCTGCTCGAGTCGGAGCTGTTCGGCCACGAGCGCGGCGCCTTTACCGGCGCCCAGGCCGCGCGCGAGGGGCGTTTCGAACAGGCCGACGGCGGCACCCTCTTTCTCGACGAGATCGGCGACATGCCGGCAGAGCTGCAGACCCGCCTGCTGCGGGTGCTGGCCGACGGCGAGTTCTACCGCGTCGGCGGGCGCTCACCGATCAAGGTCGACGTGCGGGTCATCGCCGCCACTCACCAGAACCTCGAGCAGCGGGTCAAGGAGGGGAAGTTCCGCGAGGACCTGTTCCACCGCCTCAACGTCATCCGCATCCACATCCCCTCCCTGCGCCAGCGCCGCGAGGACATTCCCCTGCTGATGCGCCACTTCCTGCAAAAGGCCAGCGAGGAGATAGGCGTCGAGCCGAAGTGGCTCGACAAGCCGACCGAAGTCTTCCTCGCCGGACTGGAGTGGCCGGGCAACGTGCGCCAGCTAGAGAACACCTGCCGCTGGCTTACCGTGATGTCGCCCGGCCAGGAGATCCACATGGAGGACCTGCCGCCCGAGCTCAAGGCAGGCAGCGAAGAGCACGCCGACGACCGGGACTGGCTGACCCCCCTGCGCTGCTGGGCCGAGCAGCGCCTCAACGCCGGGGCCGATGCGATCCTGGAAGAGGCGGTGCCGCAGTTCGAGCGGTTGATGATCGAGGTGGCGCTGAAAAAGAGCGGCGGCCACCGCCAGGAAGCGGCGCAACTGCTCGGCTGGGGGCGCAATACCATCACCCGCAAGATCAAGGAGCTGGAGATGGGTGAATAGCCCGCTATCGCTGTGCTCAATCGGGCCAACGGCTCTGGTAGGCCGGACATAGCGCAGCGTTGTCCGGCAGGATGCTGCCCGATACCGCTGTGCTCAATCGGGCCAACGGTCCTGGCAGGCCGGACTTAGCGCAGCGTTGTCCGGCAGGATCTGCCCGATACCGCAGCGCTCAGTCGGGCCAACGGTCCTGGTAGGCCGGACTTAGCGCAGCGTTGTCCGGCAATATGCTGTGCAATTGCAAAGCTTCATGAAAACCGTTCAGGGAGGAACGATGTCCGATTACAAAAGGATGTACCGCAAGGGCGGCCTTTACTTCTTTACCGTGGTAACGGCAAATCGTCGCCCGATATTTGGCGAGAATGCGAATGTCCAGATCCTGCGCGGTGGGATACGCGATGTCATGGAGCGCAGACCCTTCAAGATTCCTGCGATGGTTGTTCTTCCCGATCATTTGCACTGCCTTTGGGAACTGCCGGATGGCGATGATGATTATTCCAACCGCTGGAAAATGATCAAGGGCTATGTCTCGCGCAGGTTCGCTGGAACCAACAAGAAAATCTGGCAACCGCGCTTCTGGGAACACTTGATCCGCGATGAAAGGGACCTCGAAAAACACCTCGATTACATCCATTTCAACCCGGTCACGGTTTGGTGAATAACCCTGGTGAGTGGCCATGGAGTTCATTTAATCGATACCGGCAAAAGGGCATGTACCCTGACGGCTGGGGAAAATGTGAACCGGAAAGCGTGAACGGAATGAATTGCGAATGAACTGCCCGATACCGCTGCGCTTTATCGGGCCTACGGTCCTGGTGGCCGGACATAGCGCAGCGGTATCCGGCGGATTGGCCGATACCGCTGTGCTCAAAAGGGCCAATGGTTCTGGTAGATGCTGCCCGTGCCCGCCGCAAACTAACCGTTCGGCGAGAACAGGACCTCCAGCGTTCGCTGGGTGGAGGGGCTGGCGCTCGTGCCTCCGGCCTTGCCGACACTGCTGATGGAATAGAGGTTGAACGAATCTTTCTGGGTGCAGCTGATAGTGAGATCGAACCAGGCGCGGCCGGGGACAACCACTTTGCTTGCCGGTGGTGTGGCCGTGTAAGGGTAGGATACCGGGCAGGTGTCGTTATCAACGATATAACGGGCGGCCCAGTCCACCCCGGACTCGGCGGCGTAGAGCGCCTGCGCCGAATTCCACTCGCCGATGGTCTCGGTGCTGCTCAGGGTCATCATGCGGGTCATCATCGCACCGAGTACCGCCAGCCCGGTGATCAGGAACACCGCGGTGATGAGGCTGGCGCCGCGCTGTTTTCCCGGCAGGGCCTCTGTGCCGATGTCAGGGCGTATTACGGACATAGATCTCTTCATGGAGTTGTACCGTCTCAGTTCCGTCTTTGAGGGTGAGATTGATATTGAGCATGCCGTCGGCCGCGGCGTTGTAGCCGAACGTCACCGTATCGACGCCGTCCACCAGCAGGGGATCGCCGGATGAGACGTTAACGCCATCGTTGTACATGGCGGTAACGCCGCTGCTGAACGCCCAGTGCAGGGCGCCATCGTTAGCCAACCCCACCTCATGGGTCCCTTCGACGATACTGTAGTGCTTGCCGGGTGAGGCATTATTAAAGGTATGTGTGGTGTTGAAGGTAACCTTCCACAACGGAGAAGGGCCCAGCGGATTTCCGCTGAGCGCGACGCGGGAGGCGCCGTTTTGCAGGGTCGTGGGCGAGGTGTTGCCGATCACCAGGATATCGCCGTTGGAAAAGGGGGCGGGGTTGGCCGGGTTGAACAGGCAAAGCTGGAGGCGCGTGACGCCGGTGCGAAAGCGCTGCGCCGTGGGGCAGCTCGTTGAAAAGATCTGCGGGTCGATGCGATCCACATATCGCCCGCCGGCCTTTACCGTGACGAACTCGATGGTGTCAGTGCGGCTGGTGACCAGGCGCAGGCTGTTGGGCACGGCCTGGTGAATCTCCCGCGACAGCCGCTCCAGGGCGATCCGCCCGCGGGCGACCAGCTCGTTGCGAGAGCGCGTGTCGGAGAAGGCGGTGACGTTGCTGGTGATCACCGGCGCCAGCACCGCCGAGATGATCCCCAGCAGGACGATGGTCATCACCAACTCCACCAGGGTGAAGCCGCGTTGCTTTATGAGGAATGTTGCGCCCATCAGTAGTTCACCCGGTAGAGGGTAAAGTCCAGGGCCTCGCCCGTGATGCTGTTGCTGACCTGAAGGTCGATCTTTTTCACGTTCTCCGCGGCGAACGTCTCCCAGGCCGGCTGGGTAACCCTGACAGTGACGGTGTAGTTGTTGTCATAGCCCGGCATCTGGCGCTTGCCGTCGACAAGGTCTGTCGGGTCCGGGATCTGCGGCGGGGTGTCAGTGGTGTTGTGGTAGTCGTCCACATCGTCGTAGGTGGAGCGATCCTCGCCGGCGTCGGCGCCGATGGTCGGTGCGCCCATATCCTTCCAGGTGACGCTGCCGTCGCTGACCGTGCCGCCGATGGGCCAGGTCGGCTCGGCCGCGCCGCTCTTTTGCGAGCCGCTGGCGGCGACCACCTCATAGATGTGATCATTGAACTTGGCGGGGCTGGGACGGGCGCGCTGCCCGACCTGGTAGGCGGTATTGGCCTGCCACACGCTTTCGCAGATGAAGGTGGCGGTGTCGATGCAACCCCCGCCGTCGGGGGTGAGTGCGTCCCACTTCTTGCGCACGATCTCGTCCATGTAGGCCTTGGCTACGGCGATGGACTTCTGCCTGAGCAGCGGGTCGGCACTGAAGCGCACGTTCTGCACGAACAGCAGGGTGATCGCGGAGACAGAGACGCCGACGATGACGATGAACATCACCAGCTCGATGAAGGTGAAGCCACGTTGCCTAGAGGATATGTGCATAGCCGGTATAGCGTTCGATGGTGACGGTCCGGTTTTCGCCGTTTGCCAGCAGGGTGATGCCAAAGTTGCTGTCACCCGGTTGCGAGCAGGCCGTGAGCGGTGGGTTGCAAAGGGGTTGTCCCCGGGAGTCGAAGGTAATGGTGCCGGTGGCCGAGGTAATCGATACGCCGCTCCAGGCCTCGGCATCCTGGGTGTAGCTCGCGGCGCCGGTCAGCGGATTGGCGACATTGGCGCCCCCTTTTCGCTGCACGGTAAAGCCGGAGCCGGAAAGGGCCACCTCGAAGTGGGCCGCGCCGCTGTGCGACATCGACTGCTGCTGGGCAAAGCGCAGCGCCTCGAGCAGGTCCGAGGCGGCGCTGTTGAGCGAGTAGGAAGAGAGGTTTCCCATCCGCGGCATGGCGACGGCCGCCAGGATGCCGATGACGACCATCACCATCACCAGCTCCATCAGGGTAAAGCCACGCTGTATTGTCACGGTTGTTCTGCCTCACGCCAGTAGAGGAAGCGATCATCGCCACGATAGATGCCGAAGGTGGCGCTGGCAACCGGATTGGTGGCGGTGCCGTCTTCGTTCCAGTCGTATTGCAGGTAGTCCTCGGCGCCGAGGAGGAGGGTGTAGAGGAGTGTCCCCGTGCTGTCGTCGGCGGTCAGGGTGTAGGAATCACCATGACCTACCGCGTCGCCGGTGACCCCGATACCGACGCAGGTGACACCGCCACTGCCCTCTGTACAGCCGAGGTCAGCAGTGGAGAAGACGGTGGCCGTATCATCGGTATTGGGAATGAAGTCCGCTCCATCATAGTACTGCAAAGCCAGAGGCAGGGGTAGGACGGTGCCGTTCGCGCTGTCGCCGTAGGTGTCGGCAAGCACGGCGCGGCCATAGCGCTGCCAGTTGCTGGTGGCGATCGGCTTGATGTCCGTGGCCGTGGCCAGGTCGTTGGCGCTGGCCTCACCGTCCGTAACCGCGGTGAGCTGGATGGTCAGGTCGGCATTGAAGGGGCCGACCTCGCCCAGGCTCCGGTCGTAGGCGAAGGTGTCATTCAGGGTGAAGGTCAGTGTGCCGTCGCCGTTGTCGCTGCGCGCGAGCGAGGAGCTGGGATGGTTGACCTGGATCGGGTTGACCCCGTCCTGATCCGGCTGCGTGTTGTCGGTCGTTGGATAGCTGAGGGTGACGCCGCCGGTCCCGAGCCTGGCATAGCTGCCGGTGTAGTTCCCGGTGGTGGCGCCGTCCAGCGCCGCGGCGGTGGCGACCACTGCGGGTGCCGTGCCGTAACCGAAGCCCTGGCCGAGATAGGTAAAGGGCGTCGGACAGCTGGCACAGGCGTTGGCAAAGTCGCCAGCGGTGACCGCGGTGGTGAAGTGGTGGGGATAGAAGCGGCCGACGTTGGGCGTCGTAGTGCCGAGCACATCCCCTGCCCCGAGGTAGTCCCCATCCAGGATGTGGGGCGTAAGCTGGATGATCCCCACCTCCGGCCAGCTCACCGTGCCGGTGGCGCTGCCGTTGCTGAAGGTGAAGCTCTGGGTGAGCGGCTTGTTGACCCCGGCCACGGGAGAGACGAGTGAAGGCATGTAACCGCTATGGGCCTTCCAGGTGACGCCGCCATCGGTGATCGTTGCGCCGCCGCTGACTGGCCAGGCAGGCTCCGTGGCCGCCGAGGTGCCGCCCGTCACCGCTTCGTAGGTGAAGCCGGTGAATGTGGTGGGCACGACATAGGCACCCGCCGCATAACTGGTGCCGGCGAGCCAGCTCGGTGCGCCCAATAGTGCGGACTCCAGCGGGCTTTCGTTGCCGAAGTTGGGCGTGAGCGCACCGTTGCTGTTCAGCGCCTCGAGGGTGACCGGAAACGCTTCGCCAGCCTTCATGAAGGGGGCACCGGCCGCGTCTGCCGCTTCAGGATTACCGGTAATGGTCACCCGGAAGCTGGCCGGCTTGGCGGTGAAGCTGTCCTGCCCGACCATCACCAGCCCGGCCTCCTCGCCGGTGCCGGTGTATTGCGCGTCCAGCAGCATGTTGCCGGCGTCCGGGTAGCTGACGCTGAGCACGGTCTCGCCATTGGCGTCAAAGGCCAGGTTGAGCGCCGTCCCGGGTGAGGCGGTGGCTACATCCGTGCCGTTGATGTTGACCGCCTGGCTGCCGTTGCCCGGGTTGTTGTAGGTCGACCAGAAATTGACCGGCTTGGTCACGCCCTGGAAGGTCGGCACGCACTGCTGGGTGGTCAGGTCGGTGCGTACTGCAGCCAGGGCCACCGTTTGCAGCGATGCCGCTGCGTGATGCGGCACGTCGAACATGAAGCCGCTGTCGTAGAAGACCATGTCGCAGTTGGCCTGCTCCACCCCGCCGACGAAACAGCGTGGCGGGTTGGCCGCGCCGACGATACTGGCGATATCGAGGGTCGCAGTCCCGGCCGTCTTGTACCACAGCTGCAGGGTGTCGCCGCTGGCGAAAGTCTGCGTATCGCCGCCGACCCAGCCGGTGGGCGAGAACGTGGCAGTGATCGGGTCCGGGTACGGGGTGTTGCAAGCCGCGTCCATGCAGGCTTTGACCACGATGTCCTCCGGGTTGCAGGTCAGGCCGCTGCCGTTATGGTAGAAGCGGAAGTGGTCTGGACCGGATACACCGCAGGCCTCGATCTGCAGGTTGTCGATATAATAGGCCTCATTTCCCCCACTTAGTTTTCCACTTAATGCAAGCTGAAAACTCCCACCAGCGTAATCGCTTATATCATAGGTGTAGGTTGTAGCGGCCTGGGGTCCTGCGAACTGCACGATACTTTGCCAGGTTGTACCCCCATCGGCAGAGCCCTTGATTTCAAAGGTGTCTTTATTACGACCTGTTGCCTCTAAACCTCCTGAACCAGCCAAATCAAAACTGAGGCTGGCTGTGGTATAGGAGGTTAGGTTTGCCCCCCGTCGTATGTATGGCGCGTTATTACCGAATATATCTAATAGAGTTCCGAGCAAGCCGGTATTAGCCCTGCCAAATTGAAGGCGATTATTATTGATTTGTATGGCTCCCTGATTTGGCAAGCCGTTCTTGTCATCACCGGTTTCGCTCCAATTGTCAGCCCAAGGAACCGTGCCGTCATCATTGGCGTAACTGACCGTTGAGAATGTATCCGCAAAAGTCGAACAGGTCGGGGTGGGACCTGTCCCCGGGCAGGTATGGGCGCTGCCGTCCCAGTTGTTGCCGGCGGCCTGGTTGTTGTAGCCGGCAACGACCTCGGCATCGCTCAGAACGGAATCGAAGATCAGGACCTCATCGAGCTCGCCCTGCAGATACTCGGGAGAGCCGCCGGTATCCTCGATGCGGCCGATGCTGGAGAAGGCGGTGCCGATGACGCCCGAAGCGCCGGTGCCGCTCTTGTTCAGGCTGCCGTCGATGTAGATCTTGTAGGCGCCATTCGTGGCATCGCGGGTCAGCACCACGTGGTGCCAGGTGCCGTCACGGACCGGGATGGTCGACTTGGAGGTGTTGTCGTTGCCGACGGAGATCCCGATGCGGCCCGATGCATCCAGCCAGCCCCAGAAGATATCGTTAGCCGATGCGACGAGTTCCACGCCGGTAACGCCAGGTGCCATCCAGGCGGTGTCATTTCCGGTTTGCGTGGTGTTGATCCAGAAGGCTAGGCTCGCCGTGCCGCTTAGCTTTGCGGAGAGGTTGGGTACCTCGACATAGTCGTTAATGCCGTCGAAGCTGCCGGCACGACATATCTTGCCGGTGGCGATGGTGTTGGCGCCGTTAAAGGATGTGCCGTTGCTGGTTCCGATGCTGTCCGCAACCTCGCCGCTTGTTCCGTTCCAAGCGGCCTCGTCCATGGAGTAGCTGGCAGTGGGAACGGGGCCTGATCCTGATGGAAGGGTGTAGTGAACCGTGATCGGCATGGTATCGACAAAGACCGTGCCGGTGTTGTTGAAGTTTCCGCGTTGTGCGGCGAAGGCAGCACCGAACGACGTGCTGTTGAAGTCGGCCGGGGTCCAGCTACCGCCCCAGAGGTCGGTTGGGGCTCCGTAGCTCAGGACCATGTCGCTGTTGGCACGAAGGTCTGTGCCCGTTCCCTTGTTGGTCGCTGTCTGGACCGTATTGTTTTTTACCAGATGCACGAAGTTGTCATAGAAGTAGCGATTACTTTCCGAATGCAGCTCGATGCTCAGCTCGATCCCGGTAATGATGGCATCGGTGGGGATATTGAAATTGTACCCGGTGCACTTGAGGTACTCGGTGATGGAGCCGCTCCGCCCGTCAGCCTGGGCATGCGAGTCATCGCTCGCCCCGACATTATTGAGGCCGGACCACGCATAGCTGCCTCCATTGGAGGGATCGCTGGTGCAGGTGCCTGATGCGGTGCTGGCCGCCCCTGTACCACTAGCCGCATCGCAGGGCGATGTACCCAGGACCGTAAAGGTGGTCGGACAGTTACCGGGAGAATCGAAGTAGGTTCCGTCCAGGTTGTAATAGGTGTTGTTACTGGGGGTCAGTGGCGTTGCATTCCCGTCGTAGCTGACAGTGTTACCGGGGGCGGAAGCGTTGAATGTACCAGCCCAGCCCTGAGCCGGTGCGGTCATGGTCAGGTTGGAATTGGTTCCCTGGGTCCAGGTCGATCCATTGTCGCCGTTACTATCCAGATACTGAATAGTCGCGCTGCCATTGTTGGTCAGTGTCCCGCCGTCCTGTATCTCGACGTACGAGTTAGGTGTGTTCAGGTTGCCGGTGATAGTGACCGAGGAAGGATTGTTGTTGTCAAGCCGTAGAATACGGTCTCCAGGTGGTTGACCGACATCCGTGATTGTCCCCGCGATGGTCAGAGACCCATCATTATTATTGCCGACGCGGATGTTTGCGCCGCCTGCGAAATTCATGGTGGAACCCGCCGTCAAGGTGATGTTTGTGGCATCGATATAAAGGCGGGTGTCGTTGAAGGTGCCGGTACCGGAGAGGGTGGCGCCGGCGCCGGTCATGTACAGGCGTTCGCCGTTGCTGGTGTAGGTGCCGTTGTTGACGATGCTGCCATTAACGGTCAGGTCGTCGTTGTTGGTCGCAGTGAGCGTAACGCCGGGATTTATGGTCAAACCGGCTACAGTGTCGCTGGTGTTTAGAGTCACGTTATGCGCAATGACCACTGTATCAGAGCTGAATGGGACGTGACCGCAATCCCAGGTGCCTGAACTGTTCCAGTTACCGGCGTTCTGGCTGGTGCACACCGCCGCTTCCACCCCCAGGGAGAAGAGTGTTAAAGCGAGCACTACGGTTAAACTGGAGAGATGTTTTCGCATAAATAGCACCGACATTTGTTATTAAACGTTTTCAGCGTCAGTCTTGACCAAGCGCTTTGATTTCATCGTACGAGCAATAACGAAATCAGAGCCAATTTTGTTCACTTCAACGGCAACCCTGCCCCTTGTAGTGTTTACCGAGGGATAAACCGCGAATCCTGGCGCTCCAGCGGTGGTTCCGGTTCACTCTCCCGGGAAGGAGCAGGAGCTGCAGGCCGGGACTCCTCGGTCCGTTCACCGGCATGCGGCGACGGCTGGACCGCCACGACGGGGTCTGCTGCAAGTTTGCGGCTCTGGTGCCATATCGCCGCCGTGGCCATGCCGGTGGAAAGTGCCAGAACGATCCACCACCAGGCATGGCGGTTGCGGACCCGCGGCCTGGGCGCCGGCGTTGAGCGCCTTACCCCGACCAGTATAGCCTCCAGGCGCCGGGCGTCCGGGCCATCCAGCGAAGCCGGCAGCTGATGGAGGTAGCGCTCGAGCTGCTCGATATCCGGGTGCTTGTCGCTCATTCTCCGCTCCCCCACCGCTGCTGCAGTAGCTGCAATAGCTCCATACTCTGGCGCCGCACGGTGCCTTCGGGTTTTTCCACGACTTCGGCGATCTCACGATAGGTCATACCTACCCAATAACGCATCAGCAGCAGGTTTTGTTCGGATTCGCCGAGGGTCGAGAGGATCTGCCGGGTGTGCACGAGCTGCTCGAGGTCCGGCCCCTCCACCGCCAGCTCGGCAAGTGTCTCGATATCCTGGGTGGGTTTTATCCGACGCAGGTGGTCGATGTGCAGGTTGATGGCGATGCGGTAGAGCAGCGCTTTCGGCGAGGTGGGGTCCTTGCACACCACCTGGATGAAGCGGGAAAAGGCCTCGGCCACCAGGTCATATGCCAGCTCCCGATCGCAGCCCCGGGCAGCGAGAAAACGCCACAGCCCCTCCGCCTGCTCGCGATAGAAGCGGTTGAAGGACGCTTCGTCGCCCTTGCTGCAGTAACGCTGTATGAGCTGTCCGGGACTGGGGTCGTTCATCAAGTCAGGTCTTGGGCTTGCTTCGTGCATCCATGATATTCATCCCGTCCATGGTCGTGACAGTAATGGTTCGATGATCATAACGCATTACTGGTCATTGCTGAGGTAAAGCGGTTTGTGGCCGGCCATTCCCCTGTGGTCAAAGGCGTATCGCACACACGGTACGCCCTATGCTGATGGGCGTGTCGCAACCATTAAGGTGTTTGCAGTGGAGCCCTGTTTCATCGGGAAACAAAAAAGGCGGGAACTGTCAGGTTCCCGCCTTTTCTAGTGGTGGTCAGAAAGTGCTTACTCTGACCCCATGGTGTTTCTGGTGCTTGTAGGTGATTAGCAACCAGCCGTTGCAGATGCGACAGTAGCAGCCGCTGTTGCTGTTGCATTGGTGTAAGTAACTTGACAGGTTGTCGAGCTATTCAATTGCAGTGTGTATGGGGAAGTAGCAGTTTCAGCAAACTTACCCAATGTGATGTCAGCAGCACCCTTAATGTCACCAGTGCCATTGCCTGCTGCAGGCCAACCGTATACGACGTTCATAGTGGCGCCGTCGATTGTAGTGGTATCGGTAGCAGCTGTCTCATCACAGGTAGCATCAAGCAAGCATGCGGTATGCACAATGGCTGCAGCAGATTTCAAGGCACCTGCCATGCCGTCAACAGCAGCAGCGCGCGCGTCTGATTGAAGATTGAGGAACTTAGGGGCTGCGGTAGCCGCCAGGATACCGAGGATAACGATGACCATCACCAGCTCGATGAGGGTGAAACCGGATTGTTGCGCTTTCATGTGGATCTCTCCTTGGGTATGGGGCCGCAGCCCGAAAAACTTTGCGATGGAAGGTTGAATCTACCCGTTAAGTATAGATATTCCATGCACAATAGTGTGACCGAGTTCACAAAATAGCCCAGGCAGCCTGCCAAGGCAAGCAAAAATCATGGGTTTAGGGACATTACTTCACGATTTGCAGCAGGAAGAAGTAGAGGCTATTGAGGGAGAAGAGCAGGATCAGCGCCCCCAGCAGGCGGGGATAGTGCCCCACCAGGGCGTCGACCGGATGGTAAGGGCGCTCCAGTTGCTCCATCCCCCGGCGGGTGGAGATCCAGCGGTTGGCCCATGCCTCGAACCCCTTCAGGCGCGAGGGCTGCAGCGCCAGCAGCGCGCCGAAGAGGATCAGCAGCGTATTGAGCAGCAGGCCGATGAGGAGGAGTGACTCCGCCAGCCACTCGCTGACGGGGTCGGAGCCGTTGCGCCCGGCGAAGAGCGCGGCCACCGCCCGGGCATCGTAGAGGAAGGCGAGCTGGTAGAGGATGTAGGCGCAGCTGATGAGGATGAAAAGTCCCAGCGGACGGTGCAGGCGGTAGAGCCGGGCATCGAGATTGCGGGGCTGTTCCAGCGGCTTGAGGCTGCGGCGCAGGGAGATCCAGCTGTTGAACCGCTGCTCCTGCGCGATGATCCGCTGCGGCGCGAGCAGCAGCAGCAGGCCGACGATCAGGGTGAAGCCGCTGCCGAGCAGCATCAGCCACAGCAGCGCCTCGGCAAGAAGTTCCAGGTAGATCGCTTCACCGCTCACTCGTCACCCCTCCTCATCCGCGGCCGCTTGCCAGCGGTAGTCATCCAGCGATACTAGCGTGAGCGAGCGCAGCGTGTCGATAGCCGGGTCGTAGCGGCCGTTGCGGTTCCTGTCGTCGAAGTCGAGCCGGATCTGGAAGCGTATCAGGAGGGGGTCGTCGGGGTTGCCGCCGACAAAGTCGTCGCTGAAGCGCACCCGGTAATTGAGGGTGCCCTCGCGGCGACTGAAATACCAGGCGCCCGCCACCGGCTGCTCCGGGGCGGTGTCGAACTCGCCGAGGTAGTTCTTCGGCGGGCGCTCCAGCAGTTCGATGGGATTGGCGCGGTGATATCCGGCCAGCTCGAGCGGCGAATCGCGCCGGATCGCACTTACTGCAAGCTCGGTACCCAGCGCCCCTTTCAGGGTACCGATCAGCTGTTCGATGTTGATGCGCTCTGCGGCGGTGCGCAGCTGCCAGACGCGGCCGATGGTGATGGCAATGAAGATCAGCACCAGGCCGATCAGCACCAGCAGCTCGAGCAGCGACGTACCCCGCTGCCGCCTGCGCACCCTGCCTGCGGCAGGCCGCCCCTCCGCCAACCGCCCCATCAGCGCCTGGCGAGCTGGGTGATGTCCCACATCGGCAGGAACACGCCGAGTGCCAGGATCAGCACCAGGATACCGACGGCGATGATCAGGATCGGCTCGATCGCCTGGCTGAGGTTTTTCAGGTCGTAGTCCACCTCGCGCTCGTAGAAGCCGGCGACCTCGTCGAGCATCTCGTCCACCGCGCCGGTCTCCTCCCCCACGCTCAGCATCTGCAGCACCAGCGGGGTAAACATCCCGGTGGCGATGGCGGTGCGGGTCAGGCTGTCACCACGCTCGATGCCGTTGCGCATGCTGAGGATCTTCTCGGCGACGAAGTCGTTGTCGACGGCGCGCGCGACCACGGTCAGCCCCTGGATGAGGGGGACGCCACTCTTCGAGGCCATGGCGAAGGAGCGGGCGAAGCGCGCCAGCAGGGCGCGGTTGATGATGCCGCCGACCACCGGGATCCGCAGCTTCGCCCGATCCCAGCGGTATTTGCCGTTGGGGGTCTTGATGTAGTAGTTGGCGCCGACGGCAGCGGCGATGCCGAGGCCGAGCATGTATGGCCAGAAGGCGACGGTAAAGTCGGAGAGGCCGATGAGCAGCCGGGTCTGCCACGGCAGCTCCAGCCGCATCCCCTCGAACACCTTGGCAAAAGCGGGGATGACGAAGACGTTGACGATGCCGATGGCCGCCATGATGGCGACGACGACGAAGCTCGGGTAGCGCATCGCCGCCTTGATCCGGTTGCGGGTGTCGCGCTCCATCTCCAGGTACTGCGCCAGTTGCTGGAAGGCGATATCGAGCTTGCCGGTGTTCTCCCCGACCCGCACCATGCTGATCATCAGCGGAGAAAAGAGCAGGCCCTGGGCCGACATCGCAGAGGAGAGTTCGCGCCCCGACTCGAGCTCGATGAGGATCTTTTTCAGCGCCTCGGCGAGAACGATGTTCCTGGTGGTGTCGGCCAGGCCGGTGATGCCGCGGATGATCGGCACACCGGAGCGGGTCAGGGTGTACATCTGGCGGCAGAAGAGGATGAGGTCCTCGAGCTGCGGCTTGCCCGCGCCGAGCCTGCGCTGTAGCTCGCCCCAGCTGTCCCTCTTCGGCTGCGTCTCCCGGATGTCGATCGGGGTGCTGCCGCTGTTGATCAGCTGCGTGGCGAGGGCATCGGCCGATGCCGCATCGATCTCCCCCTTGATCGAATCGCCCCGGCTGTTGCGGGCCCGGTAGGCATAGAGCGGCATCAGGCAATATTCCCTTCGCTGGTATCCATTTCAACTCCTTGTGCATCGTTCTTGTCGAACAAGGATAGCTGCTCGCCCTCGCCGGTGACCCGCAGCACCTCCTCGAGGGTGGTGATCCCTCGCAGTGCGTAATCCAGGGCGTTCTGCGTCAGGCTGTGGAAATGGCTGCTTTCACGCGCCGCATGGGAGAAGGCGCTGGTGTCGTTGTAGCGCAGTGCATCGGCCATCGCCTCGTCGAGTTCCAGCAGCTCGAAGACGCCGACGCGGCCGCGGTAGCCGGTGTTGTTGCAGTGCGGGCAACCGGTCCCCTTCTTGAGCTGTGGCGAGTCGGCACCCTGCGGCAGGTGCGCGCCCAGCCAGGCACGTTCCTGGACGCTAGGCTGGTAGTCGCTGCCGCAGGCGTCGCAGATGCGGCGAATCAGGCGCTGGGCGACGATCGCCTGCAGCGAGGTGGCCACCATGTAGCCCGGGATACCCATGTCGATGAGGCGGATGGCGGTGCTGATCGCGTCGTTGGTGTGCAGGGTCGAGAGCACCAGGTGGCCGGTGATCGAGGCGCGCATGGCGATCTCGGCGGTCTCCTGATCGCGGATCTCGCCGACCAGCACGATGTCCGGGTCCTGGCGCAGGCCGGTACGCAGGACGCTGGCGAAGGTGAGGCCGATCTTTGGGTTGACCTGCACCTGGTTGATGCGCGGCAGGCGGTACTCCACCGGATCCTCGACGGTGATGATCTTCTTTTCCGGCTCGTTGAGTTCGCTCAGCGCCCCGTACAGGGTGGTGGTCTTGCCGCTGCCGGTGGGGCCGGTGACCAGCACCATGCCGTGGGGCTTGTGGATGTTCTGGCGAAAGCGGTTCAGCAGTTCGGGCGGCATGCCGATGCGTTCGAGTTCGAGGTGGCCGCCGGACTGGTCGAGCAGGCGCATGACCACCGATTCGCCGTAGGAGATCGGCATGGTGGAGACGCGTACGTCGATGCTGTGATCCTTGACCCGGATATTGAAGCGGCCGTCCTGGGGCAGGCGTCGCTCGGAGATGTCGAGCCCGGCCATCAGCTTGAGACGTGAAACCAGCGCACCGGTGATGCGCTTCTCCTTCATCACCTGTTCCTGCAGCACGCCGTCGATGCGCTGGCGGATGCGTAGCACGTGCTCGTCGGGTTCGATGTGGATGTCGGAGGCGCCGATCTGCACCGCATCCTCGAACACGCTCTGCAGCAGCTTGACCACCGGCGCCTCGCTGACGTCGCTGCCCTGCAGCAGGCTGTCGATGTCGTAATCGGTCTCGGAGAGCTCCTCGCTCAGCTCCTCCGCAAGCGAGGTGATCTCTTCGGTCTTGCGGTAGACCGAGTCGATGGTGCGCAGCAGGTCCGACTCACGCACTACGGCCAGGCGGATCGGCCGCTTGAGGATCCGGGTCAGCTCATCGTAGGCGAAGATATCGGTGGGATCGGCCATGCCGATGAGGACCGCGCCCTGGCTCTCGTCCAGCGCAATGGCGCGATAACGCCGGGCGACGGTCTCGGGCACCAGCCGCACGGTCTCCGGCTTGTACTTGTAATGCTTGAGGTCGATGAACGGGACCTGCAACTGGCGTGAAAGGAACTGCAGCAGCTGCTCTTCGTTGAGGAAGCCGAGTTCGATCAGCGTGCGCCCGAGCTTGTGGCCGCTCTTCTTGTGCTCCGCCAGCGCCAGATTCAACTGGCCTTCCGAGATCACCTTGTGATCGACCAGCAGGTCGCCGATACGGATCTTTTTCCGTGGAATCATGCCGCCCCCGTCACCTGTTCCGCAGGCATTAGTGTATATGGCTTGTTCTTGTTATGTGCCGTAACTGTGAAAGGCATCACACAATTTAACCAATTCGGCCGAAGTTTGCAGCGGTTGGCGCGATATTTTTGCAGGTTGCTGAAAAACTCCCTCTCCTTTCCCCTGAGGGGAAGGGACGCCATGCCGCCTGTGCACCTCAAGCACAAGGGCTAAACGTAGGAGCCGAGTCCTCTCGGCGAATGTTCGCCCAGGGGACTGGGCCTCCTACAGGATGAGCGACCTTCTTAGCTGAGCGGTATTACTCCCACGGCTGGAATCAGCCTGCTCAGCAGGTGCAGACCGTCGGCTTCGGCGTATTGAGGCTCAGGGTGCCGACCAGCTGCGACACCTCGGTCATGTCGTGGCGTTTGAGGTAGTCGGCGATGCCCTGGTTGATCTTCGGGCAGATGAGCGGGTCGTAGAACAGCGCGGTGCCTACCCCTACCGCGCTGGCGCCGGCGATGAGGAACTCGATGGCATCCTCGGCGCAGGTGACGCCGCCCTGGCCGATAATCGGGATGGCGTGGTCGCGGCATACCTGGTAGACCTGGTGGGTCCTGAGCAGCGCCACCGGCTTGATCGCCGGACCCGAGAGCCCGCCCTGGTTGTTGCCGAGGATCGGGCTGCGGCTTTCGATGTCGATGGCCATCCCCATCAGGGTGTTGATCACGGCGAAGGCGTCGGTGCCGGCCTCGATGCAGCGCCGCGCATTGCCGGCGATATCGGTCTGGTTGGGTGAGAGCTTGGTGATGATCGGCTTGCCGGTCGCCGCGCGCACCGCCTCGACCACCCGGGCGGACATCTCCGGATCGTTGCCGAAGGCCACGCCGCCCGCCTTGACGTTGGGGCAGGAGATGTTGATCTCGATGGCGTCTATCGGCGAGTCGTCGAACAGCCGGGCCACCTCGGCGTACTCCTCGACGGTGGAGCCGGAGATGTTGGCGATGAAGCGGGTCTCCTCGAAATCGAGCTGCGGCAGGATGGTGTCGATGACGTAAGGCGCACCGGGATTCTGCAGCCCGATGGCGTTGAGCATGCCCATCGGCGTCTCGTAGACCCGGTGCGGCTGGTTGCCCAGGCGCGGCTCCAGCGTGGTGCCCTTGAGGCAGACCGCGCCGACATCGCGATTGGAAAAGCCCTTGACCCGGGTATACTCCTCGCCGAAGCCGACGCAACCGGAGAGCAATACCAGCGGCGTATCGAACTTTATGCCACAGAAATCGACGGCCAGCATGGCCTTGTCTGCCTTGTTCATCGTGTCACCCAGCGTTTGAGATGTTTGGATCCAAATGACTACCACGAAGCTCACGAAGAACACGAAGGCTCGGAATCACACGGACAACGACTGTTTACGGCACGCTGCCAAAGACAGGTGTTATGGAAAACTTCGTGCCCTTCGTGTGCTTCGTGGTGAATCTTTAACAAAACCTGTCGCGATTCTACATGAATCGCCGTAGTGATACCTACGAGGATAGCGCTTAAGATGTTGCAGATCGTGCTCTACCAGCCGGAGATCCCGCCCAATACCGGCAACATCATCCGCCTCTGCGCCAACACCGGGGCGCGGCTGCACCTGATCCGGCCGCTCGGCTTCGAACTGGACGACAAGCGCCTGCGCCGCGCCGGCCTCGACTACCACGAGTTCGCCTCGCTCGCGGTGCATGAGAGTTTCGAGGCCTACCTCGCCGCGGCACGCCCGGAGCGGCTCTTTGCCTGCACCACCCGCGGCAAGCGCAACTACAGCGAGGTGGCCTACCGGCAGGGCGACGCGCTGCTGTTCGGCCCCGAGACCCGCGGCCTGCCTTTGGCGCTGCTGCAGGGACTGCCTGCCGGGCAGTGGTTGCGCCTGCCGATGCTGCCGCAAAACCGCAGCCTCAACCTCTCCAACGCGGTGGCGGTGTTCGTCTACGAGGCGTGGCGGCAGTGGGACTTCGAGGGGGCGGTATAAAAAGAATTAACGCAAAGAGCGCAAAGGCGCAAAGGGCGCAAAGTAAAGAAAATGCTACGGATATAGGGCGCCTGTGGCTGCTGTTCTTAGCAGCATGGGCTGCGAGGTTGGATTGTTCCCCCCACAGGGAGATACGGACGGCCGCCTTAAACGGCGGGCACGACCCACTCTAAAGTCCCTTCGCGTCCTTTGCGTCTTTGCGCCCTTTGCGTTGAAGGTCTTTTCCCTTAATCACTTTCGGGCTTCTGCTCGCGCTGCAGCAGCGCCTCGACCGCTTTTTGCGCCGGGACCCCTTCGTAGAGCACCCGATAGACCTGTTCGGTGATCGGCATCTCCACCCCTTGCGCCCTGGCCAGCTGGTGCACCTCCGGTGCGGATTTGACCCCTTCCACCGCCTGGCCGATGCTCGCCACGGCCTCTTCCAGGGTGTTCCCCCGGCCGATGGCCAGGCCGACGCGGCGGTTGCGGGACTGGTCGTCGGTGCAGGTCAGCACCAGATCGCCAAGCCCGGCCAGGCCCATGAAGGTTTCGGCATTGCCGCCGAGGTGCACCCCGAGGCGCATCAGCTCGGCCAGCCCGCGGGTGATTAGCGCGGCGCGGGTATTGGCGCCATAACCGAGTCCGTCGGCGATCCCGGCGGCGATGGCCAGCACGTTCTTGCACGCCCCGCCCAGCTCGACCCCCACCACGTCGTTGCCGGTATAGGCGCGGAAGGTGCCGCCATGCAGGCAGGCGGCAAAATAGGCGGCGGTCGCCTCGCTGTCGGAGGCTACGGTGACCGCGGTGGGCAGGCCGCGGGCGACCTCCCGGGCAAAGGTGGGTCCGGAGATCACGGCGCACGGCTGCTGCGCGCCCAGCTCCTCGGCGACGATCTGGTGCAGCAGCCGGCGGCTGCCCGGCTCCAGCCCCTTGGTGGCCCAGGCGATACGCGAGTGGGGTTTGAGCAGCGGGGCGATCTCCCTGAGGGTATCGCGAAAGGCGTGGCTGGGCACGGCAAGCAGCAGGTGATCGCTCTCTGCGATCACCCGCGCCAGATCCGCGCTCGGGGTGAGGTGCTCGGGGAACGGAATATCCGGCAGGTAGCGGGCGTTCTGCCGGCTCGAGGCCATCTCTGCCATCTGCTCCGGGTTCCTGCCCCAGAGCAGGGTCGGCACCCCGTTGCGTGCCAGCTGCATCGCCAGGGCGGTGCCCCAGGAGCCGGCGCCGAGAACCGCGATACGGGCGTCGCAGTGGAGCTCCATCGCTGTTATCCCTGCTTAATGGACAGGATTTTCTTCACCCTGTGCCTGCTGTTGCTGCAGGTGCTGGGCGTAGAGGGCATCGAAGTTGATGGGCGCCAGCAGCAGCTGCGGGAAGCTCCCCTTGGAGACCAGGTCGGAGATCACTTCACGCGCGTAGGGAAAGAGGATGTTGGGACAGAAGCTGTGCAGCATGCCGCTCAGGTCCTGCTCGCTGAAGCCCTCCATGCCGAACACCCCTGCCTGCTGCACCTCGGCCAGATAGGCGGTCTTTTCACCCAGCTTGGCGGTGACGGTCAGGGCAAGCACCACCTCGAACACCCCCTCGGCCAGCTTGGTGCCGCTGGAGTTGAGGTCGACATTGACCTGCGGTTCCCATTTCTCGGTGAAGATGGTCGGCGAGTTCGGGGTCTCGAAGGAGATGTCCTTGGTATAGATGCGCTGGATGGCGAACTGCGGGCCGTTCTGCTCAGCCGGGTTGCTCTTGTCGGTCATGCTGGTTCCTTGGAAGTGTCTTGTTCGTGGTCGGTGGTGTTACCGGCCTCGTTATTATAAGGGTTAAAGGTGCTGGCGGGTCCAGGCGACGAGATTGTCCAGATCCATGGCGCCGGCGATGCGGTCGACCTCCTTCCCCCCCTTGAACAGCGCCAGGGTCGGAATGCTGCGGATCCCGTATTGGGCCGCCAGTGCCTGTTCCTGTTCGGTGTTGACCTTGGCCAGGCGGACCTGTGGCTGCAGCCGGGCGGCGGCCTGGATGAAGATCGGTGCCATCATCTTGCAGGGGCCGCACCAGGGAGCCCAGAAGTCGACCAGGACGGGGATATCGCTGCTGCCGATATGGCGGCTGAAGTTGGCCTGGGTCAGCTCGACGGGATGGGCGTCGAACAGCGGCTGCTTGCAGCGGCCGCAGTTGCCGCCGGCGCCAAGCCTCTCCTGCGGTACCCGGTTGATGCTATCGCAATGGGGGCAGACGACGTGCAGCGCGTCGGACATGTCAATCAGCTCAGGCCGAGACGCTGATCCAGCTCGCCGTCCACATCCAGTTCGGCCATGTCGTCAAAGCCGCCTACGTGGAAGTCGTCGATGAAGATCTGCGGTACCGAGGTCCTGCCGTTCGCCCTGGTGACCATTTCCGGGCGCAGTTCCGGCTTCTCGTCGATGCGGATGTCGGTGTATTCCACCCCTTTCCTGTCCAGCAGGTTGCGTGCGCGCACGCAGTAGGGGCACATGGCGGTGGTATAGAGGGTGACGGTTGGCATGTGCTGGTACCTATTTGCGTTTTTTACCCTTGGTCGGCTTCTGCAGCGGCAGACCGGCACTCTGCCAGGCCATCACGCCGCCCTTGAGGTTGTACACCGTCTCGAAGCCGTTCTTGCGCAGTCGCGCACAGGCGGTGGAGGAGCGGTGGCCGCTGCGGCAGCTTACTATAACCGACTTTTCCCTGAACTTTTCAAGTTCACCCATGCGCTGCTCGAGCTTGCCGAGCGGAATATGCACGGCATCGATGATGTGACCGTCCTTGTATTCGCCGTCCTCGCGCACATCCAGCATCACTGCGTCGTTGTGGTTGAGCAGCCTCACCGCCTCCTGGGCGTCGAGCTGCCTGAAGCCGCGCAGGCGACTGGTGAGCCCTCCGCTGAACAGCATGAACAGGATAATGGCCAGGGCCAGGAAGAGATCCCAGTGGTTGATAACGAATTCGAGTATTTGCGGCATGAGAGGGTAATTCAGCTTTATGGATGTGATTTAATACCGTCCCGGGGTGGCGTAACGCCACCCCGGGACGGCTGCGGTTTGTCATTCCATGGTGCAGAAGACGTTGCGCATCATACCAATAAGCTGCAGGGTGCGGGAGTCGACAACCTTATAGAATACGCGGTTGGCATCCTTGCG
>Ga0209164_1001356_pt1 | contig 32655 bp, 32 predicted proteins | sample MTBNYHSulfiMetaG_FD_187458 | JGI IMG/M metagenome (GOLD analysis project Ga0209164, IMG submission 187458) | Enrichment culture microbial communities from rom New York Harbor, USA that are MTBE-degrading - MTBE-NYH (New York Harbor Sulfidogenic)... | ecosystem: Environmental > Aquatic > Marine >... | reverse complement strand
TGACACGGTGTCTGACCGCCCGGCGGGCCGGGTTTTACCTGTTTTTACCCTGAAAAAATGGAAAGTATTATAAACAACATCCGTATTACTTTGTCTGACAAAAGGCACACGATGGCATCGTTCGGCATCGCAATGTCGGGCGATTGCTGACAAAAAGTCGCCTTTTTGTCAACGCAAGGGGGAAAGAATGGAAACACAGCGGGTGACAGTAAGGCTTCCCGTCCACCAGATACGGGCCATCGATACCTTCATTCGACTGGGAGAGTTTGCCTCCCGCTCGGAGGCGGTGCGAGCCGCGGTATCCCGCCTTATTGAGGAAATCACCGAGCGCGTGTACGAAAAAGCTGAGACCCTCAAGAAAATCCAGCAACTGGAAGCGTATACCACCGAATTGGAAAAATTTAGAGAAAAATAAGAGGGGATAAAATAACAACTACCAGCCTATCCAAAAAAGGAGGAAAACCATGAAGTCGCTCATCAACGACGCAATTGAGTACAGCAAAACTGACGTTCGTCAGACAGACTGCGACGAGTTCGGTGTGGCGAAGATAGTTGTTGTCGGCTGTGGAGGGGCAGGCGGCAACACTATCAATCGCCTCAACCGGATCGGCATTCAGGGCGCTGAAACCATTGCCATCAATACCGACAAGCAGGACCTGGACCTCATCGACGCGGACAAAAAGCTGCTCATCGGCAAGAACATCACCCGCGGACTGGGTGCCGGCGGCTACCCGGAGGTGGCCCGCCGCTGTGCCGAGGAATCCAGGGACGAAATAGACCAGATACTGGGCGAACCGGACCTGGTGTTCATCACCGCCGGCATGGGAGGCGGCACGGGAACGGGGGTCAGCCCGGTGGTGGCCAAGATAGCCAAACGCAAGGGAGCCATCGTGGCCGGTATGGTGTCCATACCGTTCAAGGTGGAGCGGGGACGGGTGCTGCGCGCCGAGCAGGGGCTGGAACTGCTGTGCAAAAACTGCGATTCCACCATCATCTTGGATAACAACCGCCTCCTTTCTTTCGTTCCCAATCTGCCCATCGACAAGGCCTTCTCCGTCATGGACCAGCTCATATCTGAAACGGTCAAGGGCATATCCGAAACCATTCTCCTGCCCTCGCTGATAAACCTGGACTACGCCGACGTCAAAACCATCATGGCCAGCGGAGACGTGGCCGCCATGCTCTGGGGAGAGGGCAACACCAACGAGGGGGCAGAGACCATTGCCATGCACGCCATGCACCACCCGCTGCTGGAGGTAGACTTCACCGGCGCCCGCGGCTGTCTCATCCACATCACCGGAGGCCCGGACATGACCCTGGACTTTGCAGACAAGATGGCCCGCACCATAACCGGCGAAATGGACCCCTACGCCAACGTCATCTGGGGGGCCCGCATCAACAACGAGTTCAACGGCAAATGCCGCATCATGGCCATCATGACCGGCGTAAATTCACCATACATTCTTTCTCCCGAGCGAGAAGGAGTGGTGATACCAAAATGGGAGGGAGGTAAAAATAAAGTCGGTATAGACATTATTGGCTGAATTTTTTTGTCCTCCCCCCTTCCTCCCCTATTTTTTTGGTTTTGGGCACTAGTGGATACTTTTTCAAATGGCGAGGCGTTCCTCGTTTTGCGGCAGATGGACGGCGGAGGCAAAGTCCCGGATTTCCTCGGCCAGCGGCTCCGGGTTGTCTGAATGGAAGATGACCACGGTGTCCGGTGAGCAGGAGCGGGCGAAGGACACCAGTTGGGAATGCCCGGCATGGGCGGAGAAGTCAAAAAAGTGGACCTGACAGTTCACCCTCTGGGTGAGACCGTACATCTCGATTTCTCCGTACTCCAGTAGCCGGCGACCGTTGGTTCCCTCCACCTGGTAGCCGGTGAGAATGATGGCCGACTGGGGGTCGTTGCGAATGGCCTCCACGTAGCCCAGCACCGGTCCCCCGTTCAGCATGCCGCTGGTGGTGATAATCACGTCGCCCTGCAGCGCCAACTCCCGGCCCCGGCGCGAGTACACCACCCGCAGCCCGTCCATCGCCTTCTTCAGGTCGCCCGCCGACCGCACATACTGGGGATGACGCAGAAAAATATCTGCCACCCGGCTTCCCATGCCGTCCAGCCACACGTCGTGCCCGCAGTCTCGCAGGATCATGGCTATCTCCTGGCTTCGACCCACGGCAAAGGCGGGTACGATGGCCTTTCCCCCGCTGGCCACCACCTCGTCCACGGTGTCCAGAAAGGTCCGCTCCAGCTCGGTGCGCGGAGGATGCTCCTGGCCGGAATAGGTCCCCTCCAGAAACAGCACGTCGCTCTTCACCGGACGGGCCCCCCGCAGCAGCCGGGTATCGATGGTATTGATGTCACAGGCAAACAGGACGCCGGAGTCCTCCACCTCAAACATCACCGACCCCGGGATATGCCCCGAGGAATGAGAGGTAACGTACAGGGAGTCCACCTCTATGGACTGGCCGGGGGTGATGCTGACAAAATTCTGGACGGCCTGACGGACGTCTATCTTGTCGTAGGGAAACGGGTACCCGGTGGACTCCGCAATCTTCAGCGTGTCCTTGAACAGCAGAGAGGCAATCTCCTGGGTGATGGCGGTGGCGTAAATGGGCACGTCGTAGCGTCCCGACAGCCAGGGAGTCATCCCCGAGTGGTCCAGGTGGGCATGGGACAGGAAAACGCCGTTGACTGGGGGAGCCTGCTTGGGGTATTCCGGCGGCTCCCCCGGAGTAAGGCCGTAGTCGAACAGCATGGCCTGGCCGTCAATGGCGGCGTAAATCCCCAGCCGCCCTACCTCGTTCCCGCCGCCCAGGAATTCAACATCCATAACAACACGGTATTAACGCCATCCATTTAATACTTGGGTTTTCCTGCCGGTCATCCCACAAGAGAGGTCACGTAATCGATGAAATCGGACAGTTTCATGCCGGCATTCCAGTCCATTACGAAGTTGCCGCTGCCCGTGGTTTCCAGGTGGGGGAGGCGGCGGTGGAGCACCTGCGCTCGTCCCTCCAGCCCGTCCATGGGCAGAGAATAGACCCGCCAGGAGTCACCCCGCACCCCCTTTATGCGAAAGGCAAACAATGGCAACACCCTGCACCGCTGGCAGGAGGCCAGCATCTCTTCGGCCTGCCTCTGCATCCTCCCTCCCTCGTGGCTGAACAGGATACGGGAACCCGCACGAGCCTTTATCTCCACCAAGAAGGACATGCCCCCCCGCAGGGCCACGATGTCCGCGATGCCCAGGGAGCCGGCGGCCCGAACCACGATGAACGGGTTGCGGATGATTTTGCGGTACTGGGCCTGCTCGGTGGGGCTGCAGGTCTTGGTCACCCTGTCAATGACCACCTGGTTGCCGGACAGGATTTCCCGGAGCTCGCGCTCGTAGCTGCTCATGGGGGTCAGTATCCGCCGATTTTCAGGGAGGGGTCGCCCAGCAGCACAAAGCTCTGGATGGTGTGCAGGTGCCAGCGCTCATAGGGGCTCTTGAAGTGGTCGGTGTAGCTGCTGACCGCGTAGCTCCAGCACTCGCCCAGATGCTCCAGGCCCTCCATGCCGTAGCCGTAGATGAGCTGCAGCTGCATGTAGCCGTAGCCGGATTCAGCGCAGTCCGGGTCGTTGACCCCGTCGCCGTCCAGGTCTCCCGATTCGCCGGGGGTAGCCACCGGAAAGGCGGTGTAGCCCAGGGAGGCAATGGCCCCACCGTTGTACTTGCGGGCAAACCACCAGGCGCTGCCCTCCGGGGCCGGGGTTCCGGCCCAGGGAAAGTTGGTCATGCTCATGTTGAACATGGCGGTGTGGCAGCCCCCGATGATGGAGATGCTGTACTCCTCGTTGAAGAAAAAGGGTATGTCGTAGAACTTGAATCCGTCCTCCCATTCGTTGAAATTGTTTTCCTTGTGGGTGCTCCAGTAGATGGGGCTGCCATGTCCGTGCATGTGGATGAACATGGCCCCGTCGTTCATGCCTGCTTTCATGCCGTCGGAGGTGACATCGCCCAGGGACACGTATACCTTGTCCGCCTCAAAGCCGGGCAGATAGCTCAGCACCTTGTCGCATACGATTTCGCCCTCGATGCCCTCCTGGGGGAAGTTGTCACCCCCGGCCAGCACCACGTTTTTGGTTCCCTGCCCGTTCTCGTAGGCAATAGTCTTCTGCACCATAATATTCACCTCCGCCCGGTTCCGGCAGGCCCACCGCCCCAGATACACGTCCGGGTACAGGTCGGCCTCGTCCTGCAGCCGACCCATGTTGCGCCATTCCATGAACACGTCGTTATCGTCGGTATCCCAGGAGGAAAAGGAGCCGTCTGCGTTGTAGAGGTCGGCAAAGTACAGGTCGCTGAGGTAGCGGTTCTCCTCCGCCCAGAACACGTGCACATAGCGTACGGGTAGCAGCCATTCCTCCCGGATGCCCGGTTTGCGGCCACCCACCAGAAGCACGTACTTGATTCCCCATTCCTCCACGGCGTTTTTAATGAAATACTTCATCTGCTCCGCATCGTCCCTGCCCTGGGGCGGAAAGTACTCCCCGGCCGCTATGCACTCCAGGCAGACCACCTTGGTGGCCAGCCCCTTGCTTTCCTTGTGCTCCGCCAGGGGGGTCAGCAGCTCCTCCCAGGCTCGGGGGCAGATAACCAGCAAATCGTAGGCATCGGCAGTAGCCAGCGGCTGCTCCGGGGGCTGATAGCGGACGGTAATCTCCGCCTCCCCTGCCGCCCGCGCCGTGCCAGCCACCGGGTTGTACCGCACCGGATACACGGCGATGGACAGCAGGGTTACCCGCTCCCCGTTTCGGATGCCTCCCGCCGTGTGGTATACATGGCTGGCCCCCGGATACAGGGCGTCGGTGCCGTACACCTGCTGGTCCGCCCTCCGCTCCACGGCCCGGGTCGTCATGTCGGGGGGCACCGCTGCGTAGCCCGGAGCCACCGTTTTCTCCACTGCAACCTCCTGCTCGCCGGACAGGGTCACCTCAACATCCGTGATGCGGGTGCCCAGGGGAAACACAAACTCTCTGCGCAGCACGGGCACCACCGGCTTTCCCGGCGAGTGAAGGGCGGCACAGCCCTCCAGGGTCACGGTGGCATAGCCGTCGCTGCTTCCTATGGCCGGGGGGCCAAAGGCCACGGTTTCCTGCAGGAGATGCTGGTCGGTGGTGTCTCCGACTCCGGTCCCGGGGAGGGCCGTCATGCCGCCGTTGAACCCGATAACTCCCACCCCTCCCACTAGGATGGTGATCACCACAAAAAGTACCGTTATTCGCTTCATGGTATGCCTCGTCTTCCTTATCTGTCCAGAATATTTAAAGTTTGATATGGGAAAACGTTTTATTCATCCAGGCCATTTTCTTACTGATGAAGACGGACGTGACCATCCGCGACATCATGAACGACAACCCGGTTATCATCAGCAGGAAGGCCAGCGTCATGGATGCCGCCCGGGAAATGAAGGGCGAGGGGGTAGGCAGCCTGATAATTGTGGACAACGGGGTGCCGGTGGGCATTGTAACCGAATGCGACATACTCCGCAAGGTGGTGGCCGAGGGAAAAATCCCGCAGGAGGTCATGGTGGAGGACATCATGAGCTCACCGCCCGTCACCGTCTCCCCCGATGCGTCACTTGAGGAGGCCATCAAGCTCATGGGCACCCACCACATACGTCGCCTCCCGGTGGTCCAGGACGGCAAACTGGTGGGTATGGCCACGGAGCGGGACATGCTCCAGGTCTCTCCTCTGCTGCTGGACGTGGCACGAGAGTTGGCGGCCATCGGCGGCTCCGGGGAGCGCCCCTTCAGAAAGAGGGAGGGGATGGCCGGAAAATGCGAGGGGTGCGGGATGCTGACCGACCGGCTGACGGAGACAGATGGTCACCTGTTCTGCGAATCCTGTGCAGAAACCTACGGCTAAGGAGGAATTTTATGCAAATAAAAGAAATAATGACCACGGACATAATATCGGTGAGTAAAAACGAGGACCTGCAGCACGTCATGGACCTGATGAAGAAGCACGACATCAGTAAGGTGCCCGTGCTGGACGGCGGCCAGTTGGTGGGCATTGTCACCGACAACGTGATTGCCGACAAACTGGGCAGTCTACGCAGCCGGGGGGTGCCGGCTTCCCACCTGCATGCCTCCACGGTTATGGACAAAAATTTTGAGAGCATATATCCCCAGATGGAGGTGAGGGAGATTCTGGCCACCGTGGGACGGCCCGGGCTGACCATGCTGCCCGTGCTGGAAAACCACGTGCTGGTGGGGGTGGTGACCAAGGCCGACCTGTTGCCCTTCGTCACCGTCGACAGGCCCGTGGGGGACATCATGACCGGGGCCGTGCACACCGTGAAGCCCGAGGACCGGGTGGTGCACGCCCGCCACCTGCTCTTCACCCACGACATCGCCCGCCTCCCTGTGGTGGAAGACGGCAGGGTGCAGGGCATTCTCTCCGATATGGAAATCGCCTTTGCCTTTGCCCACATCAAGCGCTCCATTCCCCTGGGCCAGCAGAATCACCGCCTGCGGGAGCTGCTGGTCAGCGACGTGATGAAAAAACCGGCTCTGGTGGTGGGGAGGGAGCGGACGGCCGGGGAGGCGGCGGCGGTGATGCTTGACAGCAACGTGGGATGTCTGCCGGTGGTGGACGGCCACGAAACCCTGGCCGGCATCGTCACCCGGACCGACCTGGTGCGTCTGCTGAACACCGCGTAGCAGCACCGGGATGACCGCTCACAGCAGAGGCTGCCGTTGCAGCCACTGGATGTCGCTGAGGTACAGCTCCCGGATGTCCTGCACGTCCAGCATGTTCAGGGCCATGCGCTCCAGTCCCAGCCCCCAGGCCAGGACCGGATGCTGGATGCCCAGAGGCTCCGTAACCTCGGGCCGGAAGATGCCCGACCCTCCCAGCTCCATCCATTTCCCCTGCCATCTGGCCTCCACGTCCATGGAGGGCTCGGTGTAGGGATAGTAGGAGGGACGGAAGCGCAGCTCCCGGAACCCCATTTTGGCATAGAACTGGTGCAGAATGCCGATGAGCTCGCCGAAGTCGGCATCCTCCTCGTACACGATTCCCTCCACCTGGTAAAACTCCGGCAGATGGGTGCTGTCGATGTTTTCTTTCCTGAACACCTTGCCGATGGAAAATATCTTGGCCGGGGGCTCCGGGTTGTGGGCCAGATAGCGGATGGTGTTGACCGTGGTGTGGGTGCGCAGCAGCACCCGCTCTGCCTCCCGGGGTGAAAACGTATATCCCCATCCCTGGGAGCCGGTGTCTCCGCCGTTTTCGTGCACCCGGGCAATGGTGCGCAGCAGTTTTTTGTCCACCTCCATGGAGGCTGGATGGCTGCAGTAAAAGGTATCCTGCATGTCCCGGGCCGGATGGTCCTGGGGAATAAACAGTACGTCCATGTCCCAGAAGCAGGACTCCACGAAGCCTCCGGTAATCTCGGTGAACCCCATCTCCACGAAGATGCGGCGGATGCGCTCCACCAGCTGCATCAGGGGATGGCGCTTTCCCGGAAAAGCGGCCGGGGCAAAGGCCCGCACGTCGTAGGGACGGAACTCCTTTTTTCGCCATTCTCCGCTGCGGATGAGCTGCGGTGTGAGCTGCACGATTTCGTCGGTTATCTCCAGGCCCGCTGCAGCCGCCTCCCGCCCTCTCTCGGTGAGCATGATGGTGCGCACGATGCATTCTTTTTCCTCCACCGCTCCCCGCTGGACCAGTTCCCGAAGCACCTGCTCGTCGGGGACCTCCCGTCCCTGGCTGACGGCCTGCAGCACCGCCTTTTCCGGAAGCGGGCTGGCCAGCGCCTTCTCGCCGTCTTCGGTGGGCACCAGCGCCTTCTCGCCGTCTCGCCTCTGGATGTCACACCAGCCCTTGCGCCGCAGCCAGCCCACGGCGATGCCCAGGTCGTCCGTTTTTTTCTGCAGGGAAGCGAAATCGGCGACCCCGTCCAGAACCAGCTGGAGCACGTTTTCCTCGGGCAGCCCCCGGGACAGAAATCGCTTTCCCTCTCCGGTTATCTGATAGTGGCTGCGTAACTCCTCGTGCATGGTGACCAGGCCCTTGGACTGCAACCAGGAGGAGGCGTTCATCACCTTGACCATCTCCAGGTCGGTGGTCTGCATGACCTCCTCGGGGGTGGCCCGGCCGCCGTGCTCATTCAGCGCCAGCAGCACCTGCTTCTCCGTGTTGGACAGGGTTTCCTCGCCCATCTTTCACCTAATGAGCAGGGCCTATTAAAAGTTGGCTATCTTTCGGAACAGAGAGTCTCACTTGTGGGCCAGAACCGCCCTGTCGTGGTCCATGCGCACAAAGCCGAAACGCTCGAACTGTACCACATCCCCCGGATGGAGGCCGCCCACCGCAGACTCCGCGTAGCCGGGCACCACGGACAGGCTGTCCTGGTTGAACGTTTCACCGGTGAACAGCGGTCCGGGGACCAGGACCTCCAGCTTCACGTGCTCGTCGGTCGCCCATTGCAGTTTGGGGGTGTGGGGCAGCAGCTGGGAGCCGGCGTACACTCCGGTAACCTCCCGCCCCCTCTTCGTCACCTCCACGTTGTACAGGTCCTTGAGGCGGAAAACCTGGCCGGGGCGCAGCATTTCTGCGTCCTGTTGCGGGATGTAAAACAGGCCCCGGGTGTGCAGGGTGCGGGAGCCCAGGTCTCGGGAGGGATGATGGGCCAGCTCCACCTTTTTTTCCGGAGCGCCGGCCACCGCCAGCTTGACCGGCCGGGGAACAAAGAAATAGCGTCTGGTAACGGGGTCCAGCAGCTTGCGGTTGATGGCCTCCACCTGGTCAAAGGTCACCACGGATTCCGTCTTGGAGATTCCCTGGGAGAGCACGAACTGGCGGATGGCCTCCGGGAGGATGCCCCGCCGGGCCAGGCCCCGCAGGGTAGGCAGCCGGGGGTCGTCCCAGCCCTGCACCTTTTTTTCCTCTATCAGGGGCTTGATTTTTCTCTTGGAGACTGGCATACCCTCGATGGACAGCCGGGCAAACTCCATCAGGTGGGGCTTCCGCAGCCCCAGGCGTTCCAGCACATAGAAGTAGACCTCGTCCCGCAGTTCGTATTCCTTGGTCCGGAAGGGATGGGTGACCCCGGAGAGGGAGTCCTCCACCGCCCCGGTGAAGTCATAGGTGGGCCACACCCGGTAGCAGGTACCATGCACGGGATGGGGATGGTCGATAATCCGAAACAGGGTGGGGTCGCGCATGGCCGTGTTGTCCGAGCCCGGGTCCGCCCGGAGACGGAGGACGGCGCTGCCCTCATCCATGGTAAAAAAATCCTTCCATCTGTCCGAGGTCATGCTGTCCCGGCAGGCACAGGGTCGGCGCAGGCGCCGATTTTCCTTCATGCTCTCGCTGCTGCAGGTGCACACGTAGGCGTCGCCGCTCTCAATCAGCCGCTCCGCCAGTTGGTAGTGTTTTTCCAGGTTGTCCGAGGTTCTGTATTCGTGGTCCCATTCCACTCCCAGCCACCGCAAATCTTCCCGCTGGGCCTCATAAAACTCGGCCTTCTCCGCCGCCGGATTGGTGTCGTCGAAGCGCAGGATAAAGCGTCCCTCATATCTGCGGGCGTACTCTGAGTCCACCACGGCCGCCTTGGCGTGTCCGATGTGCAGGTAGCCGTTGGGCTCCGGGGGAAACCGGGTAACCACGGCACCCATCTGGGCGTGGGGGAGGGGAGGGAGTTCCTGCCGGTCGGTTTCTTTTTTTTCCGGGGCCAGGTCGAGGGCGGCAATCTCTTGCTCCTGTTGTGTCAGCGTGAGTCCGTTGACCTCTTTTATCACCCGCTGGACCACGGGAACCACGTCTTTGGCGTTGCCTTTGACCTCCGCCATTACCTTTCCCATGACCGCTTTCAGGTCGGCCTCACCGTCGAACTTCACCGCGTTGAGCAGGGCGTGCTTCCGGGTAATGGCCGCAATCTCCTCGGTGTCCATCCCTCTCTCTATGGCCGGCGCTCTTTTAAGTTTTGCTTAGGCCGGAGGGCTGAGGAATACGATGCCCGTTTCGGTAAGGTCGCTCAGGGCGTGCATCTTCACCGTGCTCTCGGAAACGGTGTACAGGGTGGTGTTGATGTAGAGAGACCGCACCACGTGGTCGGTTCCCTCCCAGCGATACCAGAAGGGCTCCGCGCTCACGTTGATGGTGTTATCCTGGTGGGTGATGCGCCCCCGTACCTCCATTTCCTCCGTGTTTACGTGCAGCACGTAGGCTCCCTGGTAGACGAAGCTGCCGTACAGGCTGCCCGTATAGTTGGTCTGCTGCTTTATGTCCTTGTCTATTTGGTAGACGCTCACCGGCAGGACCAGCAGATCCTTTTCCCAGTCGAAGAGCAGGGCGTGGTGGTCGTGCAGGGCCGGGCTGTCCGTTCCCCGGTCGCCGATGACTATCTTGGCTACCTCTCGGGGCTGGCTAAAGTTGGTTATGTCGAACAGGGCAATTTTCAATCCCTGATACCAGGCAAATTCCTGCCCCCAGTTCTGCTTATCCTCGGAGGAGGCCTCCACGGATTCCTTGCCGATGCCCAGGACGTGGTTTTCGCCGAGGGGGTGGAGGTAGTCGGAGTAGCCGGTTATTTTGAGCTCGCCCAGTATCTGTGGAGCGTAGGGGTCGGCGAGGTCGATGGTGAAAAACGGGTCTATTTTTTTGAAGGTCACCAGGTAGGCCCGGTCGCCCATGAAGCGGGCGGCGTAGATGCTCTCACCGGGAGCGATGTGCTCTATCTTGGACACCATCTGCAACTGGTCGTCCAGAATATAGAGGTTGTTGCTGCTGTTGCTCCACCAGCTGCTCCAGGTGGTGGTGGCAATCCTGAAAAAGCCCCGGTATTCGTCCATGGAAAACTGGTTGAGGACCCTTCCCGGAACCTCGCCATGTGCCCGATAGGCGATGGTGCCATTGCTGACGGCGATTTTGTGGACGCTGGTGCCCTCCCCGCGCCCGCTCTCCCCGTCATAGTGGGCATTAATCAGGAAGATGTGCTGCCGTGAGACATACATGTCCTGGGCGCTCTCCATGAGAAAGCTCTTGCTGTCGGTGGGGTTGCCGGTGGCCAGGCTGACGGCGGTGACGTGAACCAGGGAACCTGCCCCCTCTCCGTCGTCCGGATAGTAAATGGAGGAGGGGTCAATCTCCTGGGTGCAGTTGTCCACGGTAACCTGAGGGAGGCGAACACTCTGGTTTTTTTCCGCATCCAGGATGACCCGCCCCAGGTAGTCAGAGGAGATGACATACAGGTGGCTGCCAATCAGGCGGGCGTTCAGGTACCATCCGTCCACGGTTATCTCCCGGGTCAGGACGGGGGTGGAGCGGTCGCTGATGTTGAACACCTGTATCAGGGTGGTATCCGTCCACCAGTATGAGGAGTGGTTGCGATAGGCGGTTCCCAGAACCACCAGTACGTCGCCCTGCACCAGCAGGTTACGGGGCTGCTGGCTCTCGGAGAAGGCCAGGTGTGCTACGAGGGAGGCATTCTCCGGGGGGTAGGCCTGCACAATCCATATCTTTCCCTGGGCGATGATGTACAGGTAGCCCCCGTCGGTTTTTACCATGTCCGGCTCATCCACGCCCTCCACCTGGATGTTGGTGGCCGAAAAGTCGTCGTGGTACTCCGCTGCCGCACCGCCGAGGGTTTCCATCTGCGTGGGGACGCTTCCGTCGGTCAGGTAATATCGGCCGTAGCCGCCCTTGCCGGCCTGGTTTTCAATGTAGTCGAGCAGCTCCTGGCGGGAGGAAAAAGTCTTCAACTCCCCGGTATACTCTGCCTCGCCTTCCGGCATAGCCAGGAAGGACACCGCAATCATTCCCGTCACCAGGCACATAACCGCCATCCCTTTAAGGGAGAGACCAGTGGGCATGACATCACCTCTGCCCCCTATGGGTATAGCGATTTAATATAGTTTGTTTTTCGTTAGGTAAATTCCGAACACCGCCTACATAACCAGGCGCATCAAAAAGAGGTCATCCTTGGCGGCCAGACCCTCTCCGGTGTACCCCCAGGCCATCAGGTTCACCAGGCCCCGGTCCTTCAAAAAGTCACTGCTCTCCTTCCAGAGGAAGGCAAAGGGGGCGCGGGTGTCGTTGTACACCACTACGGGCACGCAACTGGCCACCGGGGGAACCCGGAACTCCACCCGGACGATGTCCTCGCTTCCCTGGGCCTCCACGGTCACCGCTCCCACCACCACCGTTCCCGGCAGGGGCATCAACTGAAGGTCGAACAGGTACAGGCCGTTTAGGGGACGGGTAATCTCCAGGCTGGACAGAGCGCCCTCACCATCCCGGCCTGCAGCGGGAGAGAGCAGGGGACAGACAACCATGAGGAGACACAGGGTGAAGACCACGACCGGCTGACCTTTCACGGCGCTCATCTCAGGTGCCCCGGCTGACCGCAAAATCGGCTAGGTCCATCAGAAGACGCTTGCTCTCGCTTTCCGGCAGAGGGGCCAGCGCCTTCCGGGCCCGCTCCGCATAGCCCCGGGCTTTTTGGGTGGCATGGTCGATGGCCCCGCTGGCGGCGAATGCCTGCAGCACCTGCTGAATCTCGGCGGGTGAGGCATCGTGCTTGCCGTGGTAGGGTATCCACCCGGTATGGTCTGAGTGCTCTCTGGCGTAGATGTATATCAGGGTCTTTTTTCCCTCCCGGACGTCGCTGCCTATGGGCTTTCCGATGTCTTTACCCACCACGTCCAGGCAATCGTCCCAGAGCTGGAAGGCCATCCCCACCCAGCGACCGTAGTCACCCAGTGTCGCCTGCTGCTCCCTGCTACCTCCCCCGATGAGAGCTCCCCCCAGGCAGGCGTGCTCAAACAGTCGGGCCGTCTTTTTCTCTATCATGGCCAAAAAGGCTGCCTCGTCGACCTCCTCCAGCTCCTCGAAGCACATGTCCATCTGCTGGCCCTCACATATCTCCTTGGACATCAGGGCCATGCTGTGCACCAGCCGGGCAACCACCTCGGCCGGCAGGCGGGCCCCGGCCACTATCTCGAAGGCCTTGGCAAACAGGGTGTCCCCGGCCAGAATAGCGGTGGCCTCTCCGAACTTCACGTGGGTGGCGGGCATCCCCCGGCGCTGCTCGTCCCGGTCCATGATGTCATCGTGGGCCAGGGTGAAGGTATGGATGATTTCCAGGGCCGCCCCGTAGGGCAGAGCCAATGTCTGCTCCCCGCCCACCGCCTGGCAGGCCAGCAGGGCCATGATGGGACGGAGACGTTTGCCTCCGGCCAGGGGAAGGTAGCGAACCGCCTCGTACAGTCGCGGAGGCTCCTCCTCGTGCAGAAATTCTTTGATGGCCCGGTTTACCTTCTTCCGCATCTCCTTCAGCCGATCCACAGGTCCACCTCCCGCAGATCCTGGAGGGAGCGGCAGCCGGTGAGAAACATCACGGTGCGCAGAGCCTGGATGGTGGTGTGGAGAGCCTGCTCGGCGTCGTTGGTGAGCAGGACAGCCGCCATCCCGGCGGCGTCGGCCCCCAGGGCCAGCGCCCTGGCCACGTCCAGTCCGTTGCGTATCCCGCCGGTGGCTATCACTGTCATCCCCGTATCCCGGCAGGCCTCCACTACCTCCATAACCGACAGCGGAGTGGGAATGCCCCAGTCCCGGAACAGGTACCCCAGGCTCTCCTGGACGGTTTCTCCCGTCTTTTGGGCCCGGTAGGCCTCGATGGCGGCAAAGGAGGTACCACTCATCCCTCCCACGTCGATGCCCACGATGTCCGTCTGGCACAGGCGGCGGGCAACCTCGCCGGAAATGCCGGCTCCCGTCTCCTTGACTATGACCGGAGTGGTCAGCGAGGCTGCCACCTCCTGGATTTTGTCCAGGACCCCCCGGGCTTTACGGTCTCCCTCTATCTGGATGCATTCCTGCAAAAAGTTGAGATGAATAGCCAGCACGTCGGCCTCTATCATGTCCACGGCCTGGGCCGCCCGCTCCGCGGCATCCGCCCATTCCAGCAGCTGGGGCGCTCCCAGGTTGGCAATGGTCAGCGGAATGTCGTACTCGGTGATGACGGCGTAACTGTCCACGGCCCCTCCGTTTTCCAGGGCCACCCGCTGCGACCCCACTCCCATACCTATCTGAAATTGCTGGGCCAGAGACGCCAGATATCGGTTGACCTGGGTGGCCTCCTCGAATCCCCCGGTCATGCCGGCGATGATGAGGGGTGCCTGCATGGTTTTTCCGAATTCCTGCCAGGTGAGGTCGATGTCGTCCATGTCCACCTCGGGCAGGGCGTTGTGGACGAACCCAATGTCGTCCCAGTAATTGTAGGTAGAGGCTACATCCTCATTTTTGGATATCTCGATGTGGTCCTTTTTCCTTCCATTCATGGTTGCACCACCCGGGTGCCCGTCACCGTGCCGCAGAGGGCACTCCGCAGTCGTCCCGGCTTGTTTCCGTTGATGACGGCCACCTCCGCCCCCGAATATACCATCTCCTTTATAGATTTGACCTTTCCCGCCATCCCCGCGGTGACATCGCTGGCCGTGCTGTCGCCCACCAGTGCCCTCTCCAGCTCGGCGGGGGTGCATTCCCCGATGAGGGTGGCGGGGTCGTAAGGACGGGCGTAGATGCCGTCCACGTTGGTCACGAAAATGACCCGCTGGACCGGCAGGCGGGAGGCCAGCAGCTGCATGAGGTAATCGCCGGATACGATGGAGGGCTGCCCGTCGATGAGTACGTCACCAAAGGTCACCGGGGTGAGGCCCAGGTCCAGCACCTCCCGCAGGTGGTGCAGGTAGCCCTCGTTCAGTACCGGAAATGGGGGGACCGCCGTACAGGCAATGCCTGCGGCCCGCAGCTCCCTCATCACCCGGAGGTTGAGATCCCGCACCACGGCATGGGTAACGGCGATGCCCTCCCGCTGGTCGATTCCCGGCACCCAGCCCCTATGCAACTGGTACTGCATGGCCTGGGGATGACCGAAGGAGCCGGCGCCGTGCACAATAGCCAGGGGACCATCGGCGGCGGTCAGTTCCCGGGCCAGCCGGCGGGTGACCCGGGTGCGAAATTGTCTCTCGTGCTCCTTGTGCGTAATCACTGCGCCTCCCAGCTTGACCGCGATCATTTCAGGATGACCTCTGCCTCTCGTTCACCGGCCACCACCCGCACGGTGTCCCCCGATGAGATGTGCTCGATGTCCACGCCGTCCACGCAGGGAATGCCGGCCAGAATGGCGCCAGTGGCCACGATGGTCTCCGTCTCCCTGTTGATGATGGCTGCCGGGGCCACCCCGTTTTTCTGTAGCCCGTAGATGACGTAGGAGCCCACGGTGGAGCCCTTGCCGCAGGGAAACACCAGCACCCGGCCTTTCACGCATTCTCCCTCCAGGGGGCTTCCCTTCTCTATTACCACCCCGGTGGCTGCATCGATTCCTCCGTAAAACCCGATGGGCTCGGGGGAGACCAGCGCCTCGCCCTCCGCCTCGCCGGGGTAAATGGCTCGTGCTTTCATGCTTCCTCCAGAAGATGGCGAAGGTTGTTGAACACTACCTGTTGCTTGCAGAAACCGGGCAGATAGGCGGCTGCCTTGCCCGAGTTCACGGCAGTGGTGGAAAACAGATTCTCGATGGGTGCTACCACCATACAGGTGTCGGCGACCACCCTCCCGCCCGCCGCCACGATGTCCTCCACCAGACCCATGCGCTGCGCCGTCTCCTTGACCGCCCGCGAGGTGCACACCCACAGGGGCTTGCGCAGCCGCTTGCCTTTCACCATCCGGGCTATGTCCATGAGCTCCCGCAGGGAGGCATGGGGGCAGCCGGTGATGACCACGTCCGGCTCCTGGCCGGTGGTCAGCGCATCATAGGCGTCCTGCAGGTGGTGCTGCTCAATGGTCAGGGGTTCCAGTCCGTCGGTTTCCATGAGATGGGCTTCAGGGGTCATGTCCTCCACGTGGTACAGGGCCACCGCCCCCGAGGCGGCCATGGCCGCCCCCAGCGCCTTCAGATGGTCGGTGGTGGCCTCCGGGATGCCGGTGAAAAACGGAACCCTGTTTTTTACCTCTTTTCCCACCACATGGCCCAGGGCGCCGAAGTCGGCCACGTAGTCCAGGTCCGCCTGCACGTCGATGACATAGTGGGGTCGGCGGTTTTCATCCAGGTGCAGCCCGTAGTTGGGAGTCAGACCGGTGACGGCGGCGGCCAGCGCCGACGGTCCCCCCTCCCGGTTGGTGCGGGCCCCGATGACCGAGTTGGCAAAGGACACCGCCGAGGACTCCGCCCAGGCGATGTGCTCCCGGAAGCGGGGCAGGTTTCCGGCCAGATAGGGCGTGCAGGTGGCGGTGACCACGATTCCCATCTGCCGGAAGGCCTCGATGATGGCCTGCTGCCGGGCGGCGAACTCCTCCCCGATGCCCATGTCCCTCCAGTCCTCCAGGTCCATGCCCGCCGGGTTGAGATAGGTCAGGGTGCGCACCCGGGCTCCCTTCTCCGCGAAGTCCTGCAGAAACTCCAGCCCCGGGTCGCCGATGGACTTGTAGGAGACCCCCGACACCTGCACCGAGGAGACGGGGAGCATGCGGTCGGCGCCGTACACGTCTCCCAGCCGTACCAGCAGCCGCATCATCTTGGCTACCACCTCGCCCTCCTCCCCCGCCAGCATGCCCTCCTGCTCCGGCGATAGATACATCAGAGGTATATTGGCTTCTCTTTCTTAAATGTTGAGGAGGAGGGCAGAACCTTTTTATGCACTCCCGGCGCTATATCTGTCCATGCTATCCCACGACGAAGGACAACTGGCTGTGCGCTATGCCCGGAGGGTGGTGGAGGCCACGGTGCAGGGAGAGCAGGTGCCGGAGGTGGAGATCACTCCCGTCTTCGACCGGAAAGCCGGCGCTTTTGTCACCCTCCACACGTATCCTGGCCGGCAGCTGCGGGGATGCATCGGGGTCCCGGAGCCCGTCATGCCTCTCCGGGAGGCCATCTTCGAGGGGGCCCGGTCCGCCACCTGCGACCCCCGTTTTCCTCCTCTGCGGCGGGACGAGCTGCAGGAGGTGGTGGTGGAGGTAACCGTTCTCACCCCGCCCCGGCGGATGGAGGCATCCTCGCCGGAACAGTACGTCCGCCAGGTGGTCATCGGACGGGACGGGCTGATTGCCGAGCAGGGGCCGTGGCGGGGCCTGCTGCTGCCCCAGGTTCCCCTCGAGTACGGCTGGGGCCCGGAGGAGTTTCTCTCCCATACGTGCAGGAAGGCCGGCCTGACCCCGGATGCCTGGCGCACCGGAGAGGTCACCTTCTACCGCTTCCAGGGAGAGGTGTTCAGGGAGAAGAAGCCGTACGGGCCCGTGGTCCGGGAGTCGCTGGACCATGGCTGCTGATGCCGCCTACCTCCGGTGCAAGCACATTCCGGTGCAGTACGACCCCGGCCAGGACTTTCCCCACCTGTGGCAAAAACACCGGGAGGCGCTGTCCGGTAAACCGGTGGAGGAGATGCCGCACCGCTCTCTGCTGGACCTGAAGATTGCCCTGGCAGACCGCATCTACGGCCGGTGCCACTTCTGCGAGCGCCGCTGCGGCGTCAACCGGGGGCGGGAGAGGGGATGGTGCGGGGTGGGAGAGGCGGCCATCGCCTCCGAGTTTCTGCACTACGGCGAGGAGCCCATGCTGGTTCCCTCCCACACCGTTTTCTTCTCCGGCTGTACCTTTGCCTGCGTGTTCTGCCAGAACCACGACATCTCCCAGCACCAGGCCGGAATGCACATTTCGCCGGAGAGCCTGGCCGGGGTCATCCGGCGGCGGCAGGGCCTCAACGTCAACTGGGTGGGGGGAGACCCCACCCCCAACCTGCCCTACATTTTGCGGGTGCTGTGCCTGCTGGACACGGACGTTCCCCAGATATGGAACTCCAACCTGTACTGCAGCCGGGAGGCCATGCATCTCCTGCACGGGGTCATGGACCTCTATCTCACCGATTTCAAGTACGGAAACGACGAATGCGCCCGTCGTCTCTCCCACGTCGACCGCTACTGGGAGGTGGTCACCCGCAACCATGAAATGGCGGCCATGCAGGGCCGGGTGCTCATCCGCCACCTGGTGATGCCCAACCACGTGGACTGCTGCTCCCTGCCCGTGCTGGACTGGATTGCCGAGCACATGCCGGAGGCGCTGGTGAACGTCATGGACCAGTACCGGCCCGAGTACCGGGCGCACCAGCATCCGGACATCGACCGGTGCGTCACCGACCGGGAGTACCGGCGGGTGGTGGAGCACGCCCGCTCTTTGACTCTTAGATCAGTAGACGACCGACCCTAGAAAACCTCAAAAACATTTCTCCGTTGTAGAGTCCATGAAAAAGCCCCTGCACGTGCGCCTGCTGGAGACGTTTTTTCCCCTGCGCTTTTTCCTGGCCCGGCTGACCCGGTTTGCCCCCCTGCGCAAAATCATCAACAGGCTCTATTTCGAGCACGACCACATGGTGTATGTGCCCAGGGATACGGTGATTGCCGTGAACAGGGACGTTGCGCCCCCGGAGTCCCTGGTGGTGCCCTCCCGCCTGGTGGAGCATTTCGTGGAGGAGGCCAGCCACCGCTGGATAATGAACTTCTGCATCTGCCGTGATGCCAACCAGTGCCGGGATTACCCGCAGGAGCTGGGCTGCCTGTTTCTGGGAGAGGCCAGCCGGCACATCGACCCCCGCCTGGGTCGCCCGGCCAGCCGGGAGGAGGCCCTGGAGCACCTCCGCAAATGCCGGGAGGCGGGTCTGGTGCACCTGATTGGCCGAAACAAGCTGGATGCCGCCTGGCTGAAGGTGGAACCGGAGGACAGGCTGATGACCATCTGCAACTGCTGCCCCTGCTGCTGCCTGTGGCTGATGCTTCCCCACCTTGATGAAGAAATCAGTGCCAAGGTTGCCAAAATGCCCGGGGTGGAGGTGACCGTCGGCCCGGAATGCACGGGATGCGGCACCTGTGTGAAGGTCTGCTTCGTGGGGGCCATCACCCTGGAAGACGGGAGGGCGGTGATAGGGGCCGACTGCCGGGGATGTGGACGATGCGCTGAGGTCTGCCCCCAGGGTGCCATCGAGGTGTCTATCAGCCAGGAGGCGCTGGACCGAGCGCGGGACAGAATCGCCGCCCGGGTGGATGTCTCCTAGAATCTGGGGGGCCGCGGTGCCACCGCCGGGTAAACCAGCGAGGCTAGAGGGGGCCGGAGATTTTTTCGGTGACCGTCAGCCACACGTCGCCAAATAGTTTTTCTTCCAGCAGGGCGTTGATGAACTTCCGGGGCGGAACGCAGCCCTCCGGAGCATGTACGCCCGGTGAAACAATATCCCCCGTGGCAACCATGGTGGCTCCCAGGGCCGCCGGAGTGGCCGTTCCCTCCCGCATGTGGGAGGTTCCCGCAAACCGATAGATTTTGGGCTGTCCATTTTTCTCGCCGGCCACGGTGACCATCACCGCCCCTCCCGACGGAATGCTGTCTCCCCGGGACACCATGCTTTTTCCCAGGGAGGAAACGTAGGCCGCGGTGAAGTCCAGGGGTGCGACCTCCTTCCCCTTCACGTCAATGGGCGTGGGAGACAGAAGACCCAGCCCCTCAGCCTGGAGGAGCGCCTGTCGAAACTGGGCAGGGAAAAAGGTTCCCTTGCAGCAGACATTGTCCACATCTTTGAGGTAGCGGGGGATGGTCACCGTCTCGGGGTGACCGAAGTAATACACCGGGGCCTGGCCGAATGGCTCCGGAAAGGTGACATATTCCTCCCCGTCCACCAACCCCCGTGCCGTCTGGAAGGCGCCATGCCTGTAGACGGGAACCGGACCCAGCCAGCAGTGCAGCATGTGGTAGGGAATGGCGGCCCCGGCCTTCTCCGCTATGCCCCGGGTCACGTACACGGTCACCTTGTTCACCGAAGTGAGCTGGGTGGCGGCATAGGAGGCTATCACGTTGGTCAGCCCCGGGCTTGCCCCCAGTCCCACGATGCAGGTCACGTCTCTCTCCCGGGCCGCCTGGTGGTAGTCGTCGAGGAGGGTCTGGGTGGTGTCGTAATCGTCGCAGACGTCTACATAGTCGACGCCCTGCTCTATTGCCGTTTCCAGTATCAGGGGAGCAAACTTGTAGCAGGGGCCCACACAGTTCACCACCACGTCCGCATCCTGCAGGGCCCTGGTCAGGCTCGTCCGGTCGGTGGCATCCACGGAGATGAAATCAATACGCTCCTGTTTTTTGCCTATCTCCCTGGCCCTCTGCTCGTTGAGGTCACCGATGACCACGCTGGTAAAAACATCTGTTTTGGAAAGGCAGGTGACCACGTGGCTGCCAATGACCCCTGCACCCCCCAGCACGACGGCTTTCATGAGGGAGGATAGCCGCTAGGTCCATAAAACGTTTTTCCCTTCTTTTTCTCCGGCACCGGCAATAATATTATATGAAGGATACCTATTCTTTTCTCTCTGGCTAAACCGGTCCGGGAATGCCGGGAGCATGGCGAGATGAAGATAAATCCCTTTGAGGTCACCTTTACCCCCCTTGCCGGGTCCACATTCACCAATCTGCTGCGGCTGCTGGCCCAGAATCGCTTCAGGATAGGACTGGTGGGGCTTCCCCGGATTGCCTACTCTGTCCTCATGAGCCTGCTGTTGTCGCCCTTCAACGCCTATGAAACAATTCGCTTCCGCCGGGATATAGAGACCACCCGGATAGAAAAACCCCCTCTGTTCATCATCGGGCACTGGCGCAGCGGCACCACCTATCTGCACAATCTGCTCAGCCACGACCCCCGTTTCTGTTACCCTACCACCTTCCAGACCGTCACCCCCGGCCTCTTTCTGCGATTCGAAAAACTCATCAAGCCCCTGGTCGCCGCCTCCCTGCCCCCCACCCGTCCGGAAGACAACGTTCCCCTGGGGGCCGACCTGCCGCAGGAGGAGGAATACGCCATGGGCAACCTTTCACCTTACTCTTTCTACAACGGCTGGTGTTTCCCCCGCAACATGCGGTTCTACCACCGCTTCGTATGCATGGATGGGGTCTCCCCGCGCCAAATTGAGGGCTGGAAAAGGGCCTACCTGTATTTTCTGAAAAAGGTGACCCTGGCCTGCGGAGGCAAGCGTTTGCTGGTGAAAAACCCGGCCAACACCCCCCGGATAAAACATCTGCTGGAGATGTTCCCCGACGCCAGGTTTGTCCACATCTACCGGAATCCCTACCACACGTTTCTCTCCATGAAGCGAAACATCGAGATGGAAATGACCCTGTACTGCGTCCAAAGGCCGTACAGCGAGCGGGTCAACGAGCAGATGATGGTCCGGCTCTACAATCACATGTTTGACATCTTTTTCAGAGACAGAGAGCTCATCCCGCGGGGCAATCTGGTGGAGGTCAGCTATGAGGACCTGGTGGCCAATCCACTCCTGGTGGTCAGGCACATATACGAGGTCTTGAACCTCCCGGGATTTCACCAGGTGGAGCCCGTCCTTGAGAAGTTTGTCCGCGCACAGTCGTCAGTGAAGCCCCACCGCTACGTCATCGACGAGCGCCTGCAAGCACACATATACAGTCAGTTGCGCTCCACCATCGACCGGTGGGGGTACAGTGCGAAGGCAGAGGATGCTGAAACCGACGTCGTCACCCGGAATTCCCTGCCGGGGTAACGTTGCTCGCCGCCGGTGGTCCTATATCACTCTGATAAGGTCTCCAGGTATCATGGGCTGGGAGACGTATACCCCGTGATAGAAGTCTTCTGCCAGAAATTCTCCGGTGAGGCGGACCTGTGCTCCCCAAAACGTGTTGTACAGTCCATTGCAGTTCACCACGTGCAGCATGACCTCCACCGTGTCTCCGGCCTGTATGTCGCTTGACAGGTTGCCGGTAAAGAAGAGTTCCAGGCTGTCCTCCCCGGTTTTTTGGAGGACCACATAGGTGTACACAAAGCCCACCTCCAGGTCGGTGTCTACACAGTCGACCTCCAGCACCTGGCCGTGAACCGCCAGCACATCGCCGCCGTTGGCCACATTGCAGGAGCCCTGAACCGCTGTGTAGTCCTCGTTCACGGTGACCGAGAAGCCGTTGGAGAACTCTTCCGCACTCAGAGACACTATTCTGCCCTGGCTGCCCCGGTCGCCGCCGTCGAAGGGGTGGAGGGTGATGAGCAGGGCGGCGACCAGGATGGCTGCTGCCACAATGATGGCGGCCATGACTGAGCTGTTTTTTTCATCGGGCATGCTGTTTTCTCCTCTGCCCTCACCCTGGCCAGGCGATTTCCGGCGGCGTCACTCCCCAAACTTTTTTCATGCCGTTAAATCACCGGCTTTTATTAAGCCTTTTCCCGAATGCCTTCGCCTCGCCTCCGGCGCCCTCTCCATCCTCATTCCCCATAAGGTTAATCTTATATATTGCAGGGGCATGAAGTACTGTGGTTGCCATGAACGCCAAGTTTTGGTTTGTAGGCTTTTCATCCGCTCTCATGCTCGCGCTGTCCGTGGGCGGCCCGCTGCACACCTCGGTTTTTCCCCGTGTTGCGCCGTCCGTCACCCTTGCCGACGACGACCTTGACCCCCTGGTGGACCTGGAGGTGAGCGTGGATGTTCAACGGGCTCGAAAGATAGACGTGGTCACCGGTCAGCCATCCTCCTTTTCGGTCCGGGTGACCGTGGGGGGCGAGAGATGGGAGAGCCCCCCAGTCGGGGGATTTGACGTCTGGGACATAGGCACCGCTTGGTTTGACGTTTCCGACGACCAGGCTTTGGTTCCCGTGACCATTGAGGTGCTGGAGGGAGGGGAGGTGATGGACATCTCGCCCCAGGGAGACTCCCTGGCTGTTACCTACGATCTGCGCACCGGGGACTGGAGTGGAGACGATTATCTGGGGGATCCCTCCGGCTACGGGCATGCCTCCGGTACGGAGGACGGAGAGAGTACCGACCGGGATTACGAAATATGGTTCCATATTGGCTTCAACGACTACGACGGAGACGGCCTCACCTACTGGGAGGAGGTCAACGTGTACCAGACTGATCCCGGGCAAAACGATGCCGGTATCGACTACGACGGAGACGGCGTGCCCATTGAGTGGGAGGACCACTGGGGCTATGACCCCTTTGCAGCCGAGGACCACCACCGGCTGGACCCCGACCGGGACGGGCTCCAGAACACCGAGGAATACATGATGGGCCAGTGGCTGGCTGACCCCTTCCGCCAGGACATATATATCGAAAACGACTACATGGAGCCCCATAACGGCATCACGCCCCTCATTCCCCAGGAATCCCTGCAGCTGCAGTACTCCTCTTTCACCAAGCACCACATCATGCTTCTGGTGGACGACGGCCTCATGGGGGGCAGCGACATCCTTCCCTACCGGGAGATGAGCTGGGACGACTACGAGGACTATTATACTGACTACTTCCTGCACGGAGACCCCGGCAATCCCCGCCGGGGAGTGTTCCACTGGGCAATCATCATTCACGATGCCAACCGGATGTTCGGACGGGGTGTGGGCGGCTTCAATTTCATGCGAGACTCCTTCGCCATCTGCAGTGCCTACATCCAGTGGTGGCGCCCCTGGGAGGAGGGCTCGGTCCTGGGCCACGGCGGCTCCTACATGCACGAGCTGGGCCATCAGCTGGGCCTGGACCACCTGCGCTGCTTCCCCTGGCAGCCCCTGTACTGGATTTCCGGCAGCTACCGGAGCTGCATGAACTATCGCTACAACTACAAAATCGTGGACTACTCGGATGGCACCCACGGCTTCATGGACCGGGACGAGTGGAGCCAGCTGGACCTGGCCAGGTTCCAGCGGTAAAATCCCGTCTTCCTGTCCCCACAGAAAGAGTTATAATGCCATCTCTTATTCTGCCCCGTGGAAATGGTAAAGAAAGAGCTTGAGCAGGTTAAACAGGCGGAGCAGCGGGCCCAGGAGCGCATCCAGGCGGCCCGGGGAGAGGCGGAATGGATAATAAAAAAGGCCCGAGAAAAGGCCCACAGGGAGGCCGAGGCCATCCGCCAGCGAGCCCGCCAGCAGGCCGAAGAAGCGGTGGCTGCGGCCCGCGCCGAGGCCGAAAAAGAGGCTAAAAAGATAGAGAAACAGGGCACCAGGGAGGCGGAGCGCCTGCGCCAGGCGGCCAGCGACCGTATCCAGCCCACCGCCCAAGCTGTTGTTGAAAACATCCTGGAATAACATGATATTTCCTTCTCCGATGAGCCGGGTAGCCATTCTTACACACCAGCGGCACAGCGATGCCCTGGTGGAGCGGCTGCACCAAGCCGGCCTCATGGAGATCTCTCAGACCCGGCGGGAGGAGGTGGCAGAGGGCAGGATGCATCCCCAGGTGGATGCCTGCGCCTCCCGCGAGCTGCGCCTCACCCGCGTCCTGGACATTCTCAAAAAATACGAGCAGAAGAAAAAGGGCATCCGGACCGCCCTCAGGCCCTCGCTGCCCGAGAAGCGACCGGTACACAGACGTCCCCTGGAGGAGAAACTGGCGGAGGCCGAGGAGGTGCTGGAGGACATAGAGTCATTCATCATCGAGGCCGAGGAGCGCATCGAGGACATCGACCGCCGCCTGGACGAGCTGGAGGACACCGAGGACAAGGTCCGGCTGCTGGCTCCCCTGGACATAGACCTCTCCTGGCTGGGAACCTCCCGCTACGTGGTGGTCAGAGCCGGGGTTACCACCGACCGGGAAGCGCTTCTTCAGAGCGCCGAGGACCCGGAGGTGACCGTGCTGTCCGCCCCTGCCGGCGGAGACCGGGAGGCCTGGGCGGTGCTCCTGATTACCCACATTGACCACCAGGAGGATTTGCGTGCCGTCAGGCCCTATGAGGAGCTGGAGGTGACCGGCAAGGGCTTTCCCCGGCAGATGCTGGAGCACCTGGCCAAGGAACAAAGGGAGCTGAAAAAGAAGCGGCGCAGCCTGGTACAGGATTTGCAGGAGATTTACCGCAGCCGCAAGGCGGACATCCTAGCCATCCGGGAGGAAATCCAGCTGGAGAAGCAGCGCAGGGAAATCCCGGAGCGCTTCGGCACCACCGCCTACACCGTCCTCATCGAGGGGTGGTGCCTGGCCGGCCATGCGGAGCGCCTGCGGGAGGAGATGGAGGAGGTGACCGGGGGGCAGGCCGCCTTTTCTGCCCGGGAGATGCCCCGGGAGGGAAACCAGGCGCCCATCCACCTGGCCATGCCCCGATGGGCAGCCTCGTTCCGGACCTTTCTGGAGCTGTTTGCCCTGCCCAAGTATGACGAAATCAATCCCGCCCTGTTTCTGGGCATCTCCCTGATTTTGTTCTTTGCCATCATGCTGGGCGACGCCGGCTACGGCCTGCTCATCTTCATCATCTCCCTGTGGGCCTACCTCAGACTGGGGCCCTACAGCCCCACCATCAAAAACTGGTCTTTCCTGGGGCTGTGGATGGGCCTGTCCACCGTGGTGGCCGGTTTCCTGTTCAACGGCTTTTTTGGCGACTTCATTCCCCGCTTCATCTATGGGGACGCCAGTCGTACGCTGTACGATGCCACGGTGATGGGCTACCGGTTGCCCATTGACGCCCTGCACAAGCCGCTGGTCATCCTGGTGATGACCCTTATTATCGGTCTGGCCCACCTCAACATGGGCATCGTCCTGGCCGCCTACCAGAACTACAAGCGAGGCCGGGTGAAGGCGACGGTGGTGGAGCAGGGAGGATGGTTCGCCCTGCAAATCGGGGGTGGGGCCCTGATTGGGCTGTACCTGCTGGACCTGTGGACGCTCACCGGCACTGCCTATTGGGCAATGGCTCTCCTTACGGCGGTGGGCCTGCTCACCCTGTTTTTGAGGAAGGGCCCCATGGGCTTTTTTGACCTCACCGGCTACATCGGGGACTGGCTGTCCTACGCCCGGCTGCTGGCCCTGGGATTGGCCACCGCCGGCATGGCCCTGGCCTTCAACATTGTGGCCCAGCTGACCCCGGAGCTGGTTCCCGTGGTGGGAGTGATACTGGCCCCGGTCATCCTGATTGTCACTCACCTGGCCAACCTGCTCATCCAGTCACTGGGGGCAGGCATTCACGCCCTCCGCCTGCAGTACGTGGAGTTCTTCGGTCGCTTCTACGAGGGCGGCGGGCGGAAGTTTACCCCCTTTCAGATTCACCGTAAACATACGGAGGAAATAAAATGAAAAAAGTAGTGGTAATGGGATTGGCCCTAACGGCCCTGGTGCTGCTGGCGGGACCCGCATCGGCAGCCGGACTGGAACCCGGCGAGGCAGGCGAGACACAGTCCAACATCATGGTGGGCTGCATGATTGCCGTGGCCGTCGCCGGCATCGCCTCCGCCTTCGGCCTGGCCTTCGCCGGGAGCTCGGCGGTGGCGGTAACCGCGGAAAAACCGGAACTCTTCGGCCGGCTGCTGGTGCTGCAGGTGCTGCCCATGACCCAGTCGGTGTACGGTCTGCTGATTGCGGTGTTGCTGATGATGGGAGCCGGACTGCTGGGCGGCAGCGCCGCGGTGGACCTGAGCAACAGCGCCTTCGGCCTGGGCGGCATCGCCATCGGCCTGGTGGTGGGATTGACCGGCATATCGGCCATTGGACAGGGAATGGTGGCCTCGTCCTCAATATCCGCCGTGGGCAGAAACCCGGAGGTGGCAGCGCGCGGCATCATCTTTACCGTGATGCCGGAGACCATTGCCATCTTCGGTCTGCTGGTGGCCATCCTGCTCATGGCCGGGCTGGGTCTGCTGTAAACCATGTCCCTGGAAAAACTGGTCCAGCACATCGAAAGCGACGCGGAGCGGGAAGCCAGCCACATCATCGCCGAGGCCAAGCAGCAGGCGGACGACATCATCAGAAAGGCCAAAGAGCAGGCCAAAAAAGACGCCCAGGAGATTGCCAGCCAGGGAGAAAAAAACGCCCGCCGCACCCGGGAAAAACGCCTGGCCGCCGCCCGGCGCGCCGCCCGCGAGCAGCACATGCGGGTCAAGGAGGAGGTCATGCAGGAGTGCCTGCAGCGGGCCCGAGAGATGCTGAGCGCGGTCAAGGGAAAGGAGTACGAGAAGGCGGTTCGGGCGGCCATCGAGGAGGGACAAAAAGCCTTCTCCGACTGCGTGGTACGGGTGAGCCGGGAGGCCGACCGGAAGATTGCTGACCGGCTGGGCGTGGAGGTGGCGGGGACGGTGGACGGCTTGGGCGGAGTCATCGTGCAGAGCGCCGACGGCAGCCGGCAGATTGACCGTACCTTCGACGCCCTCATGGAGCGACACATGGGCGACCTGCGCATCATGATGGCCGAGCGGTTGTTTCCCGAGGAGGTCTAAGTGGACGTGTTCACCATCCTGTGGATTGGCATGGCCGGAGCCGGGCTGGTAGCGGCAGCCAAATTCGGGCCCTCGCTGGCCTCCTTTGCCGGCTTCACCTACCCCAACGCCAAGTTCAACGCCATCGGTGCCCCCTATCTGCAGGAAAAAGAGCTGGCCAGGCTGGTGAGCAGCGATTCCCTGGAGGATTTCCAGGCCAATGTGGTGAGCAGGGACTTTTCGGTGGAGGGGGAGAGCATCCGGGAGGTGCAGCGAGCCGTCGACATGTCTCTGGCCCGCATCATCGCCATGGCCCGCAAGGACTCCCCCAAAACGGTGCATGCCTTTTACGACGCGTTCCTGCAGACCCTGGACGCCCGCCTGATCAAGGACGCCCTGCGTTCCGTGCTGGAGGGCAGCCAGGCCCCGGAGCAGGAGCCGTTTTCTTCCCTGGGCCAGATGGTGAGGGAGGGTCTCCGCCAAGCGGACCGGGAGGAGATGCTCAGGGTGCTCAGCGAGGTGGACATGCTGGAGGTCAAACAGCTGATAGAAACTGAGGCGCCCGTCATGGCCGTGGAATACGCGGTGGACCGCTACCTGGTGCAGGCTCTGGGCCGGGCGGAGGTCCCCCGCTCCTGCGCGCGCACCCGGAACGTGTTTGCCAAGCGGCTCATCGACGTGATGAATCTCAAGGCCATCCTGCGGGCCACCTACTACGGCCTGGGGGAAGTCCAGCAGATGCTGTTCGGCGAGGGACGGGAAATCCCCGGCTGGCAGGTGGACCACATGCTGAAGATTGATTCCATTCCCGAGGTCATCTCCCTGCTGGAGGGGACCTCCTACGGTGCCCCCCTGCGGGACGTGCTGCCCCAGTACGAGCGACAGGGACTGTGGGTCCTGGAGTTGGCCATTGACCGGCAGTTTGTACGGCACGCGGCGGCCATGGGGCTGGACGACACCACCGGGCTGGGGCCGGGCATCCGGTTTCTGGTGGAAAAACAGTACGAGGCCCGCAACCTCAAGGCCATTGCCAAGGGCGTGGGGGAGGGCCTGGACGCAGAAAAGATATGGAATGTGGTGGTGACCACATGAAAATGGCGGTGATTGGCGACGAGGACACGGTGGCCCTGTTCACCTTTGCCGGGGTGGGCCGGGGAGTGGTGGCCGGAGGGGAGGTGGCAGCGCAACTGGACGAGCTGGTGGAGGACCCGGACATCGGGGTCATCATTATCACCGAGCATATAGCAGATACCCTGCTGGATAAGATAACCAAGATAAAATTGCAACGCGAACTGCCCATCATCGTGGAGATACCGGACAAGAGGGGCCGGGAGGAGAAGCGGGAGGATTCCCTGGATGCTCTCATCCGACGGGCAGTGGGAGTTGAGATTTAACAGGAGTGAAAGTATGCCAAAAAAGAAGGAAGGACAGATATTCAACGTGGCCGGACCCGTGGTCAAGGCCACAAACATGAAAGGGGCCAAGATGTATGACCTGGTGAGGGTGGGCGAGGAGGGTCTGGTGGGAGAAATCATCGAGCTGAAGGAGGACACGGCCACCATCCAGGTGTACGAGGACACCACAGGCCTGCAGCCCGGGGACCGGGTTGTCAACACGGGTATGCCCCTGGCTGTAGAGCTGGCCCCCGGCCTCATCACCTCCATCTACGACGGCATTCAGCGCCCCCTGCCGGACATCATGGAGCAGTCAGGCGATTTCATCGCCCGGGGGGTGGAGGCCCCGGCTGTGGACCGGAAAAAGAAGTGGGAGTTCACCCCTGCGGTCACGGAGAACGATACGGTACGCGGAGGCGACATCCTGGGCACCGTGGAGGAGACGCCGGTGGTGGAGCATCGGGTCATGGTGCCCCCCGACGTGAAAGAGGCGGTGGTCAGAGAGGTCAAACAGGGGGATTTCACCGTGGAGGAGACCATTGCCGTGCTGGAGGTGAACGGCCATAAGCGGGAGGTAGCCATGCTGCAGCGGTGGCCGGTTCGGGTGGGCCGGCCCCTGAAGGAAAAACTGCCTCCCACCGTTCCCCTGATCAACGGCCAGCGGGTCTTCGACACCTTCTTCCCCATGGCCAAGGGAGGGACGGCGGCCATACCCGGCGGGTTCGGAACCGGCAAGACGGTCTCTCAGCACCAGCTGGCCCGGTGGAGCGACGCAGACATCATCATCTACATCGGCTGCGGAGAGCGGGGTAACGAGATGACCGAGGTGCTGCGCGACTTCCCCGAGCTCAAGGACCCCCGCACCGGCCAGCCCCTGATGAACAGAACCATCCTGATTGCCAACACCTCCAACATGCCGGTGGCCGCCCGGGAGGCCAGTGTGTACACCGGCATCACCCTGGCTGAGTACTACCGGGATATGGGTTACGACGTGGCCCTGATGGCCGACTCCACCAGCCGCTGGGCGGAGGCCCTGCGGGAAATCTCCGGAAGACTGGAGGAGATGCCCGGTGAAGAGGGCTACCCGGCCTATCTGGCCTCCCGCCTGGCAGGCTTCTACGAGCGGGCGGGACGGGCCCAAATCATCTGCTCCAACCACCGGGAGGGCTCGGTGTCCATCATCGGCGCCGTGTCTCCTCCCGGGGGTGACTTCTCGGAGCCCGTCACCCAGAACACGCTGCGCATCGTCAAGGTTTTCTGGGCTCTGGACTCGGACCTGGCCGACCGGCGTCATTTTCCCTCTATCAACTGGCTGCGCTCCTATTCCCTGTACCTGGACCGGGTGAAGAGCTGGTGGCACGACGAGGTGGGCGAGGACTGGCTGGAGTTGCGCAACCGGGCCATGGCCCTGCTGCAGAGGGAGGACGAGTTGCAGGAAATCATCCGCCTGGTGGGGCCCGACGCACTGCCTCCCTCGGACAAGGCGGTGATGGAGGGGGCCCGGATTATCCGGGAGGACTTTTTGCAGCAGAACGCGTATCACGACGTGGATACGTTCTGCCCGGCGGAGAAGCAGTATGCGATGCTGCGTATCATGCTGAAATTCTACGGGCTTTTGAAGAAATTTGCGTCCTCGGGGCACGAATTCGAGAGGGTAAAGGAACTCAAATGCAGGGTAAGCATTGCACGAATGAAGACGGTGCCGAACGAGGAGTGGGGAAAGCGTTTCAGTAAAATAGAGAAAGAAATGGAAAAGGAATTTAAGGAGCTGGAGGGATAAAAAAAGTGTTGTTCTCTTAGGGCAATTTTGTTCTTGCAGAGCAATTTTATCAAAAGTTAGCAATATATAACACCCGGCATTAGGTTGTTGGTGGTAAAAATGGAAAAGAAAATAGTAGCTGTTTTGTTTGGGGCTTTACTGCTAGTAGCCATCGTTTTCCCAGCAGTATATGCAGATCCGGTGACATCTGGTAAAGGCAATAATGGCTATGAGCCGATATTGAAGTTATCCGAAAAACAAAAACAGGCTGAAGATGGAGAAATACAACTCACACAAGCCCAACTCGATAAACTGAATGAATTTGTCGAAAGCTTAGGAAAAGAAAAAAGGGAGAAGACTCAGAAGGTTATTGGTGAGATTATTACACACGATGGTAAACTGAATTTAAAAGCTGTAAAAGCTAAGGCGGAAGAATTCTATGAATCGGTAAGCTCTGTAACAGGTCCCGCTGTTGAAGTCTGTGGTGGATACGATGGGAAATTCGTCGGAACGAATGAAAATACAGAAACTCTCCCCCTCTTTGGGATAGAGACCTCTGGGATAGAAACAACAGTCTTTAAACCCATAGACGCTAACACGGCCCACTCTTTCTCCCCATGGGATCCAGATGGTTATCACTGGGGTAGAGCAGAGGGGATAGCTGATGAGGAAAATAACGCCAACGCATATTCTGGTGCTGTTGGTGCCCTGACCGATGCTTGGATAGGTGGCGCTGCCGCTGAGGGAATGCATTACGTAAGGTTTTATGCTGACGGTCTGGAAATAGTTTCAGTTAATGCCGAAATATATTATTCAGGAGGGGGAGCAACTGTTGGCTGGGCATCGTTTGCTGGAACTTATAAATCTCGTTCTAATTGGATGCCTTTTGATGAGAATTGGGATAGCTGGCAAGATAATTATCATAAATCAACGATAGATTCTCCATGGGACCCAGAGGACATTATTCCTAAAATTATAGGTCTAGTTTGTCTCTGGGTGCCTGGAATTGAGGATATTGCCGAGGCCATAGAAATGATAAGTTTCGTGAACGACTATCTCCAACTTCTTATGGCTATGAATGATTTGGTGAATGCTGGTGATGCTGAAGTGCATCATGTTACATTTAGCTTCCTAGCAGAACCTGGATACCATGAAGTATATGCTGGACTTAGATCACAGGCCTCTGGTTGCATCACCGGAACTGGCATTGGCGTCGCGTTCGGTCAAGTCAGTAAAATCACTATACAGGAAATAAGAATATAATGAAAAACGCTCTCAAACGTAATTCCAGCGTACCAGTCACTAACACAGTACATTCCTAAGAAATTACCAAGACTCCGAGAGAGATATTAATATGTGCTCAAAATAACAATACAGGGAAAGAATGCCAAAGGCAATCTTTCGTTTAAAGCCCTCACATTGGAGAGAGTAAAAAATGGAAAATAAAGAAATTGGAAAATGGCTGATAATTACAGGAATTTTTATTGCAATAGTCCCGACGATAGCAATGAGTGCCTGGGCGTTTTATTCAATAAGCTCCTTCGGGGCACTTGGTAAGGTTGCCCCTCCTGCATTTTTTATTATCGGAATAATCATTACAGCCGCCGGAGGATTTCTTCGAAGATAGTGACTTCCGCTCTTTCAAGGTTTTCTCAGTGCTACCCCGAGTATTATCATACCTATTCCTATGGCTGCAAATAATATGCCAATTTGCATCACGCTTAATCCAGCCATTCCTGTTGCGCCGGAGGCACCAGCCCTGGTAGATAAGACCATCATAAAGATTCCTAAGGCAATAAAACCTATTCCTCCACCTATTAATGACTTCCATTCTTTCCAATATGCCATTTATCTCACAAAAGTAATATGCTCTTACTTAAAAAAGTTGTTCCCATCATGCTTTGTGGCACGATTGCAAATTTTTTGCGAATTTTGTAACTACCTATAAATACAACCGATAAGGATATGATTTATTCATAGATAAACATGAATTAAGATAAGGGTCATGCCACACAGCAGAACAACGTGCTGTGTTGAATAAACCATACTAGTTTATATTCTCTGAAAGCCATCCCTCCGGAGGAGGGAAGCGGGATGTCAGAGAAGAGAAACTGGCGGGGGTATAACGACCAACTGGTCCGGCGAGGTGAACTGTATATCTCGTTGGATTTTGTTGACCACTGGGACGAGGAGGTAGCCCGGATGAATGAGGGGAAACGGGGGCGGCCCTTCAAGTTTCCGGAGCGGCTGATGGAGTTTCTGGCGTTTTTACATGTCGCGTTCCTGCCCTA
>Ga0209164_1001354_pt1 | contig 32678 bp, 27 predicted proteins | sample MTBNYHSulfiMetaG_FD_187458 | JGI IMG/M metagenome (GOLD analysis project Ga0209164, IMG submission 187458) | Enrichment culture microbial communities from rom New York Harbor, USA that are MTBE-degrading - MTBE-NYH (New York Harbor Sulfidogenic)... | ecosystem: Environmental > Aquatic > Marine >... | reverse complement strand
ACTTAAAAGAAATGAAACTTTTAATATTAATTATTACTATAATTCAAAAGTTCAAATTGAAAATAAAAATAAATATTTAGCAACAAATTGCTAAATATTAAAAAAATATGTTGATATTTCATAGGAGGAAAATATGAAATTACAGCCATGTAAAGGTTTTATGATCCCGGGATTATGCTTTAAAGAAAATTATTGCATTTGGGTTTTAAAATGGGATACAACACCCACACAGCATAATAAAATAACGGAAATATGGATTTTTTATCCTGACGGGAAAAGAGTCTGTTATATAGATCCTGTTGAAGAAATCCCGTTTTTTAAAAAATATCACAGTTTTGATGAGGTAAAAGGGGCTGAAATAAAATTATCGGAAACAAAAAAGAATATTAATATAACCGTATATAATAATAAATCAAAAATAATGGAGATTAAAATCACAACAGGATTCTCTCTTAAATACAGTGTAATAAATTTATTATTAAAAAATAACAAGGATAATAAAATCGGAGATAAAGGAAAAACAGAAACCGGAAAAATTTATAATAACGTGTCTGATAAGATAAAAAAAATTTCAAAAACCGAAATAATTCTGGAAGATCAATGCCTTTCAAAATTAATTAAACCGGATAAAGAAATAGAAGTAGGCGACGGAAAAGCCTCAAAAGATCCTATATTAAGTTATTGTTCATTATATTTAGAGGATTAAAAAATATACTGCCTGTCAATTACAATTCCTCTCCACCCTGTACTAAACACTGTGAGTATAAGGTGATGATGGTAAAGTAATCCGAAAATTTTATTCATGATAAAAAGGCTTAGATTACTTCTTTGACAACTAAAATAAAGCTTAATGGCTGGCTCATAATTGACAAAAAAGGTAATAATTCACATAAATATATTATTGACAACAGAATGCATGATAAGTATAATCTAAATTTTAGTTAATATTTTATTAATAATCAAAATTCAGGATTTTAATCTATGAAAATTAAATATTATTTTATAATTCCATGTTTATTCTGCATCTTATTTATATCAGGCAAATATGATATTGATTTTAAAAGTGAAAAAGCACAAATAATAAAATGCGGTGACTGGGAGACAATTAAAACAAATCCTTTTATCCTTTTAAACAATGTCTGGGGCAAAGGAAACATAAAAAAATATGAACAATGTCTTTTTATAATGAATAAAAAATCACAATTCCCTCTTGGATGGCGGTGGAAATGGCCTAATACCAATCCTGATATAATAAAAGGCTATCCTGATATAACATTTGGATGGCAGCCATGGTCGGACAAATCAACAACCAGCAAACTCCCTATCCAAATAAGTAAAATTAATAATATTACAGTAACATATGATATAGAAAAAAATATTAAAGGAAAATACAACTTTTCATTTGACCTCTGGATAACAAAAAAGCCGGGAAGAACCAATCCTCCTGAAGACAATATAGTTCGTGAAATCATGATATGGCTGGATTACAATAAATTTGAATTACCCTCCGGCTGGTATGCAAAAAAAGTTAAGATTGATGGTGAAATATATAAATTTTATAAGGTAAAAAATCTTAAAACAGAAAATTACACAAGAGATTATCTTGCATTCTTAAAAGAAACCCCCGAGTACAAAGGTAACACAAAAATTCATGAATTTATAAAGTTTTTAATTAAAAATAATCACATAAATAAATCGGAATATCTTGAAAACATTGATCTGGGCAATGAAGTATTATATGGACAGGGAGAGATAATACTTAATAAATACAATATTTCGGTTAAATAAATAGTTAGCCCTTAAAAATAATCTAATTACCAACATGTTAATTAATTTGGATTAATTTTATATAAATATTTCTGCAAAGTTTTAACAAAAAAACAAAAAACCTTGTGTTTTTTATACCTTAAAAACCCGCCTGAAGGGAAATTTCTAAAAAAAACATCATTAAAAATACCTTTTTGCCGAAGGCACTAAATTTTACGAAATAAAGGCATTTTTAACTGTTTTTTTCTTTTTTTAAATATCGATTATATATTATTATTCAAGTTTTATAAATTCTGCATATACCCAAACTGTAAGGGAATCTCCGTATCCATATGTATACTCTATATAATACCAGTAGTTATTCCAGTTGTCTATTTTCTCTTTATTTGTAGTTCTTGCAAGCACTCTTAATTCTTCATCTTTTTTAATATAACTCAGCTCTTCCTCTTCATCACTGCCCCATTTAAAGTATCTATATTTAATTTTTTTTGCTTTCAAATCAGGTTTTTCTCTAATATTAACATTTTCAACAGTAATACCTGAAACAAGACCCATTGTAACCGCAGGAATATCATCAATTACAACCTCCGTCCCCTCATTAACATAGATATTTCTCTGATATACTATTTTATATTCATTAAAATTATAAGTAAAATATTCTCCTTTGATATCTATACCTGCATGTTCAAAAAAAAGACCGAATTTCCATTTTAAAGAATTTTCAACAATCTTCAAAGTACCGTCTTTTAATACAATATCTCCATCATTACTAAAAACAGTCAGCATATTATTATTTATGACATATGTACCATTAATACTGCCTCCGCTTCCGCCTCCTTCCGATACCTGTAATTCACAAGTTTTATCTTTATTAAAATTAATATAAAGCCCGGCTTTCATTTTTAGATTTTCATCCGTCCCCCAGTCATTCTCAGATAAATAATTAATTGTAAGCTCTGGCACTTTTTCTTTTGAATTTAATAATGAAACGATAAATAATGTTGAAATTATTAAGATTAATTTAATTTTCATGGATCAACTCTTGATTAAAAATATTATTAATAGAGTATTATTAAATTTTTCTACTGTCAAATAGTAATGGAGCATATATATTTTTTTAATATTTTTTATTTGATTTTTTTAATTACTTAATATTAATATATATTATTACAAAAGTTTTCCGGCTAAAAAATAATTACCATTAATATTATTAAAAACTATATTAATCTCATCATTATTAAATAAAATAGTAATTTTATTTCTATAAGCTGCCCCAAAATATCCATATACTACCAGGGTATTCTCATCTTTCCAGTATCCTTTTGCCATATAATTAATAGTAAAATTATTTTCAATAACCGATGTTATCCTGTATAATCCATCCAGCCCAACAAAATGCTCAATTTTATCAGAATCATTAATGCTTGTTGTGATTTTCATTTTAGACCTATCATTTAAATCAAAATTAAAACTTATCCTGTTAAAATTAAAACCTTTCCCAGTGACTTCATATGTTTTTCCTGATATTCTTTTGGCTATGTTTGGTAAATTTTGGACTTTTTCAGCAACAGGACTTTTTATTTCATCTAATAATTTATTTAATACAGCATTTGCCTCTTTATTTTCCTGTAATGGCATATCAGATTTGACAGATTTTAAAATATATTCAGTAAAATAATTATATGGTGTTTTAATATTTTCACTGGTAAAGACTACAACCATATCTAAATCAGGAATAACTGTAATATGCTGACCATACATCCCATTTGCTTCATAACATTTATATGGAAGTCCCTGGATCAGCCACCAACTGTATCCATACCCGAAACCTAATCCCCAGCCTGTACCATCTGAATGCTTTTTTATGGATTCTTCTACCCATTTTTTCGAAATTATCTGTTTTTCATTCCACTTACCATTTTTCAAGTATAAATAACCAAATCTTGCCATATCGGTTGGTTTTAAATATAAACCCCAACCTCCGATATTAATACCTTTTGGACTGCTTTTCCATTTAACATCTTGTATATTTAAAGGTTTAAAAAGATATTTATCTGCATAATCAAATAATGAGCCATCAATAGACTTCTGTAAAATAACAGATAATAAGTAAGAATTACCACTATTATAATTATTATGGCTGCCGGGTCTATATGATATAGGCATATCAAGTATACATTTTGTCCAATCATGACTTTTAAATAATTTAATTATATCATTTTCATCATTCCATTTTAACCCGCTTGTCATAGTCAATAAATGTTTTATTGTCATCTTATCTTTCTTTTTATCATTATTCTTTATTTTATTATTATACTCAGGGAAATAATCTATTACTTTTTTATTAACATTTTTTATTTTACCCTGATCGACTGCGATACCAATAAGTGCAGATGTTACACTTTTTGTACAGGAATAAACCGGATGCTGCATATCACTGTTAAAAGGATAAAAATAAGCATCAAGTACCAAATATCCATTCCGAATAATCAATACACTGTGGATACCATCATTTGTATCTTTTATCTTATTTAACATTTTAATGAAATAATCTGTTTCCAGTCCCTGTTCTTCCGGCGTTAATTTCCACCATTCATCTTGCGGCCAGTAATCCTGTCTGTTGTTATTTTTATTATTAAAGCATGAAATAATAAAAATAATTATTGTAATATATACTAAAACATATTTATTCATGATAAATTTCCTCTTATTACTCATTTTAATTATTATCTTATTTATTATCTTCTCTTATCTTTTATCTTTGTAAAATTATATGCATTTTTAAATGTCTCTATAATTCAATAGCAATCTTTAAACTCATGGTATCCTGTTCGCCTAGTTTATTTAAGGATTACCAAGGCTTCGCCTCTTACTTTATTTTTTAAACAAGCCATTTTAAAAAAGACAGAAGTTAAAAATAAAATATTATCAAATACCTGCATTCTTTTTCCAATCTATTATATAACACTTGTTTTTAATATCAGTATTTTTAACCGTTAAATATAATTTCATTTTTAATGATTTTACATCTCTATCCAATGAAATAGTTTTAAATAAAAATATTTTTAATCTTGGATCATTAAGACCGGCATCATCCGACCTTATTAAATCAATCTCTTGCTCTTTGTCTGTTACAATTGTTATACTATTGACAACAATTTTATAATTTCTACTATTATAACTTAGGGCACAAGAATATTTTTTAAATTTAGACTCATCAGTTATATATTCATCTTTTTTAAATATTACAAATACTTCTAAGCCATCAATAATTTTTATTTTGTTATTGTCACTGTGAAATTCATATTTTATAATATTTTCATATTTATAATCTCTTTTTTTACTATTATTATATTGTACAATAAAAATAATTATCCTAATTATTAAAATAACAGCTACTATCACCATCCATATCGCTTTCTTACTGCTATACTTTTTAAAACTATCATCCTTTTCCCTTAACTTTTTATTTAAAGCACCAGCTATTCTTTTCTTAGCATCATTAAGTTCCTCTTTTTTTAATTTTTCTTTTAACTTCTGCCTTTTCTTTTCCTGTTTGTGATACTTTTTTTCCAGTCTAATTATATCCTTATCCATATAGCCCATTCCTGTTTAAAAGCAAACATTATAGAATTATTCTTTGTTAATATATTATTTGGTTTCATTAAAGCAAAAAATCTTATAATAATTATAAACTACCACTTTTTAATATTAATCCCATCCTGTAAGGATAGCCTTAAATTATTTAAAAATTCTTCTCTTGGTATTTCAGTAGCACCCATACTTTTTAAATGCGGTGTAGACTGCTGGCAGTCAATCATATTTATCCCCAGCTCAATTAATTTTTTTGTTAAATAATACAGTGCAATCTTAGAATAGTTGCTTCGTTTGTTAAACATAGACTCGCCAAAAAATGTTTTCCCTAATGACAATCCGTACAAACCCCCGCATAAATCATTCTCATGATAAACCTCTATACAATGTACTATATGAAGGTGAAACAATTCCGTATAAGTTTCCAACATATTTGACGTTATCCATGTACCATTTTGATTTTTCCTTTTTACAACAGCGCAATTTTTTATAACCGATGTAAAATCATTATCATACTTTACTGTATATTCTTCATTTTTTAATTTTTTCTTAAAACTTTTTGATACATGAAATTCATGAGGATAAAGAACAAGTCTTGGAGCCGGTGAATACCATGGTATAGGATTTGCTCCTGTCCAGGGGAATATTCCTTTTGAATAGGCTTCTATTAATATTAATACATTTAACTCTCCTCCTAAAGCAACCAAACCATTGTCATCCGGTTCTAAATCTTCAGGAAAATACAGATTAAAAGGAAAACTGATATTTTTAATAAACTCTATTACATCCATATATTCTAATAAATAAATCTATGATTATTATTTTGCTAATGTAATTATATATAAGAATTACCGTATTATCTCTTTTTTCTTTTATTTTTTAATTCTAATGCTTCCTTAATCTCCGCCTCCCATTTATCAGCTTCTATCAGCATTATTTCTATATATTCTTTTAATTTTTTTGAATGTTTGGATAATTGCGTATCAACATGCTCTTCCAGATATCTTTTTATTGTATATTCAGCTTTTTCCCTGACGGTTTTTAAGGGTGAATTATTATAATAATATGAGATAAGAGATATACTTGCATCCGATAATTTGTATTCTACAAGACACTCTATTACATCAATTAATGATTTTTTAAATGATCCTTTACTCAAAACTTTATATCCTTAAAATATATTTTTATAAAAATAGCACAATAATTATAATATATCTATTTTTTTTACTTTTTTTAAACCATATCTCTAAAAATTTGACAGATTATACTTAAAATCATATCATTTTTATATGCAGGATATAAGTAAAACCTATGAAATTAAAAATTACAAAGAGAAATCTATAATATATTTAGAAAACACAAAGGCTCAATCTCATTTTTATATTGTCCAGGAAGGAGAATTAAAAGGCACCGTATATTTAAGAAAAAAATGTATTAATTTTACATATAAAAAAGGCGACACCTTTGGTTTAATTGCATGCATGACGGAACATGATTATTTTGAAAGAGTAACTACAATTTCATCCTGCTCTTTAATCATTGTAAAAAAAGATGGTATAGTTCCTTTTTTACTTAATAAGAAAGAAATTTTCATAAAAATAATATCAAACTACTCAGATAGGCTGAGAGAATTAGATAAAATATTAATCAAACAAACAGGCAATTGCTACTGCATTAAAAATCCGGGAAGATTATTAGAGATCGCTGCTTTTTTTGAAAATAACGGCAACATGACTAATATGATTTATGCATTAAAAAAATATGTTCAGCTGTCAGACAATAAAATGAAAAAAGATGAAATAAAGAAAAAACTTGGTTTGATTGAAAAAGATTATAAAACACCGGAAGTACTTGACTCTAAAATTAGTCTTAAAGCCGGTGATATAGTATTTTTAGAACAGGAAAAAGGAAATGTTTTTTATTATATAGAAAAAGGCAAGGTCAAAATTACACATATTCATAAAGATGAAGAAATAATCATTGCAATATTAGGCAACAAAGAATTCTTCGGGGAAATGGCTCTATTAAACAGAGTATCAAGAAATGCATCTGCAATCACATTTGAAGATACCGAACTAACAGTATTAAACAGGGACAACTTTATGGACAAATTAAGTGATGTTGTATTAAAAAATATATTTTTAAGCTTTGCAAAAAGAATATGGTTCACTTACAGAAAAATATTAAACCAAAGCTATAAAAATCCTTTAACAAAGATGTATGACTATTTAGAATTACTCATAACATCAAGAGAGGGAAGAGTTAACAATGATAAAATTTTTTTTGATTTTTCAATTAAAGACTTAAAAAAAATGACAAATACTACAAATGTAAAAGATGAAGATCTTTATGATATATTAAATGATCCAAATATCAGCTTTAATTACGGATTAATAGCCATTATGAATAAAAAAGGATTTTTATCAAATGTAGAAATGTACAAAGCACGTGAAAATCTGTATAAAAGCTAAAATATATTCACAATCAATCATCAAATAATGTATTTATATCTTTTTCTATTATCTGATTATTAATCTTATAAATCATCTTATCAAACATACCGTCTTCATCATTATCTATCCATATTATTAATTTATCATTCTTATAATATCTTATTAATTTTTCAGTCAGACCGTCTTCATTATTGTCATAGTATTCAGATATTATTATCCCTTTTTTATTATAATTCATAATTTTCTCAAAATGATTATTTAAATTATCATCAATATTAATAACGGCAACTTTGTTGTTTTCTTTCCATTTACCAATTAATGCTTTTTTATCTTTGCGCCAATTAAAATATATTTTTTTAGAATTATTAAAAACCTTTATAAGCTTATTTTTATTCTTATACTGTAAATATAACCATAAAGAAATCATAAAAAATAATATAATTATTATATATTTAACACTATTTAAAATCCTGTTTTTACCAATTATACTAGCTTCAGTACTGTTACTTTGATTTTCCTTATCAAACTGAAATTTAATATTTTTATTTTTAACGGCTTCTTCATATAAACTAACTATCTCGTCCTTATACTCAGAAGGCGCCTCAATAATCCCCCAACCCAGCTGAGTCTGCCAGATACCATTATATGCAGAATCCATGTAATTTTTTACTATATGCGGTATATTTTTTTCTTTTAATATACTGGACAAAACATGAGCTTCAATTTCATTATGAAGAGTAAGTATCTTAATTAGATTATCCATATGATTCTCCGATTACTAAATAACAATATTTACTATAAAAAAAATAAAAAAGATATAATTATTAATCTTTATTATAAATTTATATCTATAAATATTTAATCAAGCCCTTTTGTTAAAGCATCTTCTACTGCTTTTAATATTACCTTACTGCTTCCTGTTGCACCTGATACAGCATCCACCAGTAAAGACTGGTTATCCATTATTCTGTCAATAATTTTTTCTGCATCCTTCCCTTTACCGCTTTTATGCTTTAATATCTTAATACTTATTATTCTATGTTTTTCAACTTTTACTTTTACTTTGGCATATAAAATATCAACTTTACATTCTCCCTCATACTCCCCGTCTTTTACTTCTTGCAGATCAATATTGTTAATTTCAATCTTTTTAAGTTTTTCTTCCAACTCTTTTAACTTACCGTTAAAAAAAATAATTAATAATAGAAATAAAATAATATAAATAAAATTCTTTTTTATAATTCCCATTTAAAATCTCCTGATATAAATTTATTAAAAAAATATTTTAAATAAATAATATATAACGCTATTATTTATTATCTTATAAAAAATTTACTATAAAAATTAATAATCTAATCAAATTTTAGTTATAATGCATTATCTTGTAGATTTATAATTATTTACTTTGCCAATGGTAATGTAATTAATTATAAAAAGTCAAATTAATTTATAAAAAAAATAAGACTATAATGATAATATTATCAAAATCATTATAGTCTTATATATTACAATTTTTAAAATATTTTTTATTTTAAATATTTTTTCCTATAATCAATAGGAGTTAATTGAGTACATTCTTTAAAAATCCTATAAAATGTAGATTTAGATTTAAAACCGGAATCATAAGCGACATCAAGAATATTTATATTTTTACTGTTCTTTTCCATAAGTAATTTTTTTGACATTTCAATCCTATAACTGTTTATAAAATCATAGAAATTAACTTTTGCAAATTCATTAATAATATATGATAGATGATTTCGTGAAATATTAAGATATTCAGCTAATTGTATCAATGTTAAATCAGGATCAATATAGGGTTTTTCATTATCCATAAAATCAATCAATTTCTTAAAATATTCTTCTGCAATATCATCAGAGATCTTAAATCGTCTATCATTATTAATTTGACAACTATTATTAATATTTTTTGCCTGCTTTTTTAATTTATTATAAAGTATAATATTTTTTATTGTATATCCCAACTCTATTGACAATGATTCATAATTATTATTTAAATAATCTCTTAAATAGGCAGATTTATAAAAATTTTTATTTTCAATTTCATAAACAATAAATCCAAGTAATTCATTTTTACAACTTAAGGAATATGTAAAATATAAATTTTCTTTTTCAATATTATATATATCATCAGGTAAAAGATGTCTTGATTTAAAAATGCTTTTTTTATCTTTTATTTCAATAATATTATAATTCTTATATGCAATTAATAGCTTTGAATATTTATTAGTATTATTATTTTTATTCCTGCTAAATATTGATATATAACACCCCTTTATACCTATACCGGGAAAATGATCATTAATAACCTTTTTTAATTTTTCGATTTTAAAAGTAGTTAACAGCATCTTTTTTAACAAATTTAACTGCATTGTTTGTTCATCAATCTTAGCCAGTGAATACTCATAATTTTTTATTGTTGAATTTTGAATTAATTTAACAGATTTTTTTAATAAATCAGAAATTATTCTATTATCAATCTCATATTTTAAATAGGGTATTATATCATCAAATATAAAAAATATTATATTATTAACAGCAATATTATTTTTCTTCATATTTATTACTTCTTTTAAAAAACTTTCTAGTGTTAATAAAAACTTATTATTAGATATCTCTTTTATTTCTTCAATTAATGAAATCAAAATCAATTTTGCCCAATAATTCAATTTTACCTTATTTATTTTTTCATCAAATTCCATTTGCATATATTTAACAAGTCTCGTTATTACATCTTCCACTAATTCATATTTTTTTGAATCCTTTTTTATTAAAGAAACATTATTAGTTTTTTCATGTGTCGCTTTGCACCCGCATGAACTACGTATAATTAAATTACTGTTTAGTATTTTATTTTCTAATCCTTTATTTCCATTTAAAATTGAAATCAACATTTTCGCCGACTCATATCCAAGTGAAAAGACCGGCTGTTTTACTGTTGTCAATGATTCCTTAATATATTGACCTTTAGCAATATCATCAAATCCGACTACAATCACATCCTCAGGCACTTTAATCCCTCGCCTTGTTAATTCTTCAATTGCATTAATAGCTGCATAATCATTAGATCCTATTAATGCATCAAAATGTAATTTTCTTTTATCCATAAGCTCTATAATAGACTCTTTACCCGAGTTTGGATAAAATGTACCGGATATTACTAAATTGGGATTAAATGGAATATTATATTTTTTTAAAACAGCTTTATATGTATCAAATCTTGCATTTGAATCAATATTATTTTTCGGTCCGGTTATTAAGGCAATTTTTTTACAGCCATGCACTTTAATAAGATGAGCTACTAAATCCTGCATTCCGCTATTATTATTAATACTAACACTGGATACATCTTTAAATGACATTCCAATACTAACCATGGGAATTGTATCATAATATTTTAAAAAATCATGAAACTTATTTTGATTAATATAATTTGTAATTGTTGTGGATAACACCAGAATACCGTCGATTCTCTTTGAGGAAACTAAATTATATATATAATTTTTTTGAGAATTATCATAAAAAGGATTATTAAAATTTCCTCCTATATAACAAATACTACTATATCCATTTTCATCAATAGCTTTTTTTACGCCTTCCCATATGTTTGATGTATATATATTATGTAAATTATTTATTAAAATACCGATTGTAGGTGCTGATTTATTATCTAAAATAATATTTTTATTAAATTTTTCTAATAATTTATAATTATTCTCTTCATTAAAAAATCCAATATTACTTTTTAAATAATTATCAGGTTTTTTAACTTTAAACTTATAATCTATATAATCAGTTTTTAACTTTACAAGATTTTTTTGCATTTTTACTCCCTTCATTTTTTACTCCTCTTGCATAATAATTAATGATATTTTATTATAAAAACAGTAAAATAATAGGGTATATTTTTTACTAAAAAGGGTAACTTTTGGCTATTTAAATCAATTTTAGAGTCTTTTTAGTGTATTTAATTAAATTAATTAAGGATTTTTTAAAATGGATATTAATACAATAAAAATGAAGCATGAGGCATTTACAAATTTAATAAAAACTTATTCATCCATACCTATAAAAAAAGAAAAAAAAGATATAAAGTTAAAAAAAGAAAAAACAACAAAACGAAAATGCCCTGTTGATAAAATAGAACTGAAATTACTCAATATTGAAGGTATATTAATAGATTACTGTACCGAATGCTTAGGTATCTGGTTTGATTATGGTGAATTACAAGAACTCCTTCAAAAAAAGTTAAATATTGATAATTTAATCATCAGTACAACAAAAAATGATAAAGACTATGATTATATTGATAAAAATTGTCCTGTATGTTTGAAAAATCTCAAAAAAATAACTCATTCTGATTATCATATTGAACTTTGTACAAACTGTGGAGGTATTTGGCTTGATGGGGGTGAATTTGCATTATTGTATATGGAACAAAAAGAAAAAGGCATAAAAGAAAATATTTTAAAAAATGTTATAAATAATTATTTTGATGTTTTAGCATAAAAATAAATCGACTTAAAAAGATAAAAAATAGTTTTTATTTTTTAATTTTTCTCATATAATGGTATTAATCTAATTAAATATAATATTTTAAGCTGATTTAATTAAATAATTATTAAATTGATGAAGGCTGGTCAAATAATAATATTTATGATAAACTTATTTATGCAAGCCCATTATTTAATAAAATAGAATCAATTTAATTTATATAATTAAAAAATTCTTGAGGTTGATATGGATAATAATATAGTAAACTTAATCTCTCAGTTAAACTCAATATTGATTGGTAAAGAAGAAATAATAAAATTAATAATTGCAAATTTAATTGTTGGCGGCAATATATTACTGGAAGACATGCCCGGTGTCGGTAAAACCATTATAGCGAAAGCACTTGCAAGATCAATAGCCTCTTCATCGGGAAATAAACCAATCAGCTTTTCAAGAATACAGGCTACTCCTGATCTCTTGCCATATGATATAACAGGAATTGATATATATGATAATACAAAAAATAAATTTGTATTTAAACCGGGACCTATTTTTACTGAAATCCTTCTGGCAGATGAATTAAACAGGACAACTCCAAAAGTGCAATCTGCTTTATTGCAGGCTATGGCTGAAAAAGAAGTTACAATTGGGAATAAAACATATCCATTAAGTGAAATATTTTTTGTTATCGGTACGCAAAATCCAGTTGAAACAGAAGGAACTTACCCGCTGCCGGCAGCACAACTTGATAGATTTACATGCTGCTTAAAAATAGGATATCCTGATTTTGATCATGAATTAGAAATTTTAGAAAAAGGAAAATCAGAAGACAGGCTTATTAAACTTAAACCGGTTATTACTGTAACTACTATTTTAAAAATAAGAAAACAAATAAAAAATATAGAAGTAAATAAAAAACTAAGGATTGCAATAGCAAACATCTGCAAATTATCAAGACAGTATAAAGATATAAGACTTGGATTATCAACAAGAGCCGGTTTAATGATGTCTGATATGCTTAAAGCTTATGCTTATATACATGACCGTGAATACGCAATTGACCAGGATTTAATTGATCTTGCAGTCCCTGTTTGGTCACATAGAATTATACTATTAAATCCTCAATTAGATATAAAAGACATAATCTCTAAAATTACAAGGAATGAAATAAGGAAATTATTGAGGAATTAGTTATTGTAATCATATTAAATATTCAAAATATACATACTTTAGTTATTCAATCTTTGCCAGTAATTTTTCCCTGTTTATTACACTATCTTGTTTGATGATTATTTTTATCTTCCATTTTCCTGTTTTCCAACGCAAAAAATTAACTACTGCTCTAATTATTTCATCAATTAATAAACAGCTCCATAAACCGATTATACCGAAATTTAACCTGGAAGAAAAAATAATAACAGGGATAATACCCCACATAAAAAGTATTCCCATAATAGCAGAAAACTTTCCATCTCCTACCGTTTTTAAAGCAACACCACCACATATATTTACAGCACGAATGGGTTCCATAAACAAACAAATAAACAGTATCCAGAATGCCGTTTGTTTTATCTGTTCATCTTTAGTAAATATAGATAAAAAATTATTACTGAATATAAGATAAATAAGTATATTAATAAAAGCAAATATCATGGAGTACATAATAGTCCTAATGTAGATTTTATTAACTTTATCCAATTTATTTGCCCCCAGATAATGACTCATAATTATCTGCCCAGCAGCAGTAAGAGTCCATGAAACAGTAAGATCTAAAAAAATCAACCGCAGTACATATGTATTAGCTCCCATTGCAATCACACCAAGCCTTATAATCAGTACTGATACAACAAAATTTTGTACGGTGTAGCTAAAAGGCTCTATCGCAGAAGGAATCCCGATTTTCAAAATATTGCCTATAATCTTTTTTATATGGGAAAAAATATCATGTATAAAAAAACTAATCTTTAATCTTACATGAGACAAATAAAATAAAATTATAAAACCAATAACATATGAAATTACCGTAGCAAGAGCAATTCCCCGTATGCCCATTTCAGGAAAAATCCATACACCTTTCATCAGCACCCAGTTTAAAATAATATTTAAAATACTGGTAATTATAGAAGTTATCATAATCCACTGAGTTAATGTTTTTGATGCTAAAATTGAAGCATAAGAAAATCCAACTCCGACAAAAATAAAATTAAATGCTATTACCTGAAGATACTGGGAAGCATATAAATTTTGTGTTTCCGTCATCCCGAGCCATAATCCGATTTTCGCTGAAAACAAAAAAATTGCCAGAGATAAAAAAATACCCATGGAAGTGCTTATTACAATATTTCCGATATATGTGGGAATAACATAATGAAATTTCTTTGCTCCAATATACTGTGAAGCAAGACTGGTCCCTGCAGTTGTAAATTGGGGAATAATAAAATAGCCCAAAAGTAAAACAGACCCAAGAGCACCGACAGAAGCAGCCACCTCATCCGAAATCATACTTAAAAACAGTGTATCTGTAAATGTAACAACACCGCCAATAATACGCTGAATAAATAAAGGCCAGGATAATTTAAACAAATTTAACTGTATCTTATGATTATTTTCCATTTAAAAATTCCATCAACAATCTAAACTTAACTTAATAATCCTTTAATAATTAAATCACTCGCTTCATCTTCACTCATCCCTCTTGACATCAAGGTTTCCAATTGTTTTTTATCTACACTGCCGATCGCAGCTTCATGAGTTATATGAGCCTTTGGATTTAACACCTCCACAATTGGTGTTGCGGATGCAACTGCTTCACCTAAAACAATCTCCTTGCAGTCTACATGCCCCCTGGCATAAGCACCGGTTGCCCTTAATTTATTAAATACACTTGATTTTGCTTTATCCTTAACGGCAATATTTGTTGTTAATGCACCCCTTGCGTATTCTTCAAGATGTCCAATTTCACTTATCTTAATAATATCATCACCGGATCCGCTTATTTTTGCATTCATCTCCAATATGCTTCTTTTTTTACAGAAAGCTTCATATTCAATATCAATTAGCCCTACCCTTCCTTTTATAAGATTAAACTCGGTTGTAAAATGAGCATCCTCATCCAGGTAAACTTTTGCTTTTGGATAAACCTCTATGAGTCCATATTCTCCATGCACATGCTTCTCCAGATAAGAATATCTTGCATTTTTACCGATATTAATCCTTGCATCCATTATATGTTTAATTTTATTTTTAGTGGGGAATACACAGTGCGCTAAAACAGCAACTTCTGCATTTTCCTCTATATTGATATCCAGCACAATCCTCTGAACTCCATCCTTATACAGCATTCCAAAGCATATATGTACTGGTTTTTCTACTTTTGTTCCTTTTTTTAACGTTATTTTTGCATCTATACCGTCATCAAGCTCTTTAACATCAATATCTAAACCGGGCACACCATTCATCCCGATTACTTTATTATAATTAATCATTAAGTGTGCTACATTTTTATTCTTAAGAATATTTTTATCTTCTCCGATTTCATCATACATCTGTTTTATTATCTTGTCGCTCATTTTATTTCTCCCAGTTCATTTTCATTCGGATTATTTTTATGGTTACAGGGTGTACAGCTTTTTTCCCAAACAGGAATAATTTTTTCAGGTTCTCCTTTTGCCAGTATCTTTCCGCAGCACATAATAAAAATATGATCAGCTTGTTTTAAAACAGCCTTACTATGAGTAATCAATATAACTGTTGCTCCGTTTTCTTTGAGCTGTTTAACAGCTTCAAAAATTTTTTCAATAGATGCAATATCTATACCTGAGTCAGGTTCATCTAAAAGCACCAGTTTAGGCTTCATTGCCAGTATGGATATTAATTCTATTTTTTTTCTTTCCCCGCCGCTTAATGTTTTATCAATACTTCTATCAAGATATTCTGCCGGATTCATACCCATCATACGGAAAAGATCATTTATTTCTTCATTATTTAATTTTGAAGGAGTTTTTATAAAATCCCTGACTTTTAAGCCCTCATACCTGGCAGGCTCCTGCCAGCCTAGTGTGATCCCTTTTTTTGACCTTTCATAAATGCTTAAGTTTTTTAAAGATTCTCCAAAAAATAAAATATCACCTTCAATAATTTCATATCCGCTTAATCCCATTATTGCCGAAGCAAGAGTTGATTTTCCTGCTCCGTTATGCCCTACAATTGCATGAATATGGTTATCCCAGATATCAAGGCTAATATTATCAAGAATCCTTTTTTCATCCATTATTAAACTAAGATTTTCAACAGATAATATATTCATTTTCTTACCCCAAAAAGAAATATTTAATACAAAAAAAGATATATAAGATATAAAGTAAAATCATAAAAAAGCAAAGTAAAATATAAATAATATAACAAAAAAAATAATTATTTTAATCTTTTTTAATATGACTGACAAATATTAATTTATTTGTTAAATTATAACTTCTAGGAATAATAATGAAAATAGCAATTGCAAATGATCATGCAGGATTAAAATTTAAACTTATTCTTAAAGATCATCTAACAAAGCAAGGTCACATTATAAGTGACTTCGGTTCATTTACCGATGATCCATGTGACTACCCGGACTATGGCATCCCTGCTTCTAAGAGTGTGTCATCAGGGGAAAATGACTTTGCAATATTAATATGCGGCAATGGCATGGGGATGTCTATTTTAGCAAACAAAATAAAAAATATCAGAGCTGTTGTTGTATATAATGAAAATACTGCGTCTTCAACAAGACAAAAAATCAATGCAAATATATTATGCCTCGGTGCAAATGAATTTGATAAAAATGACTTATTAAAATTCACTGATATATGGCTTAAAACAAAATTTGAAAATGAAGAAAGACATATAAGACGAATAAATAAAATAAATAAATTGGATAAAAATAAAAAATAAATATATATTAAATTACATCTATAATTTAATATTATAAATCATTTTTTTACCATTTGGAAACTCTACAATCATCTTTAAGGGCAATTCATCATTATTAAAATTTTTCTTAATAAGCTCTTTATCAAATTCTATTATCCAAAGATAAGTAAATCCTTTATCTTTACCTGATACACCATATACATCAACAGTTACAGTGTATTCATAATTAAAAAACAATTTATTAATATTTATTTTTTTATTATTCCCATTAAAAACATCAATTTTTAATTTTAATCCGTTCGGATCAATATATGATTTAGTATCAATATTAATAATAATCATTTTTTTAGGGACAAACTCTAAATTATATATTTTTAAGATTGATTCTTTTTCTTTCTTCTCCATCCTATTTATAATAGACATATTATTTTTAATAATATCTTTTATCTCATCCAATTCATCTTCCGTCAATCTCCCGGCTTCAAACTTAATATCAACATCTTCACCATATTTTAACTTAAAATAATTCTCATCTAATTCATCCTTATCTAATTTAATTATTAATGGATTAACAGATGAAATTAAAAATACAAATATAACAATAACAAAAAATATTTTTTTTAAATACATATTAAAACCCCATATTTTTTATTAAATAATATTAAAATATACCACTACTTAAATTAATTACAAAAAAATATTAAAATCAAAAATAATTTACAGATTATAAAGAATATTCACGATAAAATAAATGTAAATATTTTAATTATATTGTATAAATTTTATAAAAGAGTTAAAATTTAATAAGTAATGAAAAAATTATTGTATTGGATAATTACTTTATATTTAATCTTAATATCATGCAATAATTTTGATAATAATTCATATAATAACACAATTAATAAACAAAAACAAACCGGGAATACTGATAATCAAAAAAATGAATTACCTGAGTTTTCTTTTGGATTAACAGCAGATATACAATACTGCAAAAATAAATCATGGAAAACTAGATATTATACTAAATCATTATATAAATTAAACAAATGTATTAAAAAATTTAACTCAAAAAATCTAGCATTTATAGTTGATCTGGGAGATATAATAGACAGAAATTATAACAGCTTTAAACCGGTACTTTCTGTTTATAACAAATCAAAGGCTCCTGTATTTCATGTTCTTGGGAATCATGAATATGAAATAGACAATAAAATGAAAAAAGATATTAATAAATTACTTGAAATAAACAATAAAGGTTATTATGACTTTTCTAACGGTTCGTGGAGATTTATTGTTTTAAATGGGAATGAAATAAGCCTATATGCCAATGAAAAAAACAGCTCAAAATACAGAAGAGCAGAATATTATATTAATAAATTAAAAAAGAATAATACTCCAAACGGCATGAAATGGAACGGAGGTTTAAGCGGGATCCAAAAAATATGGCTGGATAAAACTTTAAAAAAAGCATATCAATCAAAAGAAAAAGTAATTATATTCTGCCATTTTTCACTTTATCCTAAAGACAAACATTTATTGTTTAACAGTGATGAAGTTTTAAAAATTATCGAATCCTATAATAATGTAGTCCTATATATTAATGGCCACAATCATGAAGGTAATTATTGTAAAGTAAAAAACATCCATTACTTAACTCTTCATGGCATGGTAGAAACACCATACAGCACAGCTTATGCTATTGCAGATGTTTATAAAGACAGGATAGTAATTAATGGCTATGGAAGAGAACCAGACAGGATCTTGGATTTTTAAATTTAATTTATTTAATAGGCATTATTTAAAATAGCTGATTTTTTAACAAGAAGTCCACGAAGAAAAATAATAAAAAACAGAATTTCTTTAATATTTTATAATTATTCTCTTTGTGCCTTTCGTGGTTATTTTATTTTTACTTCCTGTGCGATCTTAAACTTACATAAATTTATTTGAAAATATATTATTTATTTTCTGTTACCGCAGTATATTTTTCCTTATTAAAAAAGTTTTTAACCATCATATTTATTTTTGCTAATGAAAGATAAAGAGAAGGTATTAAAATTAATGTAATAACAGTTGCAAATACAAGCCCCCATGCGATAGCCATTATCATCGGTATTATAAAGGGATTATCACCCCCAAATCCATATGCTGAGGGAAACAACCCGGCAGCTGTAGTAGATGTTGTAAGCACAATAGGCCTTAACCTATGCTTTGCTGCTTTTGCAAGTCCATGAATACTTATACCGTTTTTTTTCCTTTCATTATTTAAAAAAGTAATCATAACTAATGAATCATTAACAACAACTCCCGTTAATCCTATCATACCAATCATTGCTACAAAACTAAACGGGATCTGATGTATAAAAAATGCAAATACAACACCGGAAAAACCAAATGGTATTGTAAGCATAACAAGTATCGGCTGTGAAAATGAATTAAATAAAATAACAAGAATAAAATAAACGCCAACTATTGCAAGTATAAATGCTAGAAACAGGCTGTTCATTGATTCCTGTGTATCCTGCTCTTCTCCCCCGTAAACTACTTCCATTCCAGGATAATCTTTGATCTTCGGTTCAAATTCCTCTCTTATCAATTTATTCATTTTGGGTGATGTTATAACTTTTGTATCCAGATCAGAATAAACAGTTATAGATTTATCACCATCATAATGATTAATCATCATAATATCATCCGCTTCTTCAAGCTTAATAAATTTACCCAATGGTATTAATTTTCCATATTTATTCTGAATTGTTAATGATTTTAAATTCTGGATCGTTAAAGAAGTTAAGGTTTTAATGTCTTCTCTTGATTCTTTATTTAAAATTATCCTATAATCAACATCTTCACCTTCCCATTTTAAAGAAGTAACAACTGAACCTTCAAATGCAGCTCTTATTATTGTAGATACATTTAAAGGATCCAGACCTAAACGGGATAAAAGATTATAATCAAAAGAAATAATCAATCTTTTTTTACCTTCACCCTGATTATCTTCTATATTACTGACTCCGTTATGCTTACGTAAATATTCTTTAAATTCCGCAACAATTTTATTTCTTTGCTCATCATTATTACTAATAAAAGTTACGGTTACCGGTTTACCCACAGGCGGTCCGTCAGTAACTATATCTGCCTCAAGCTTTTTAAATCCTTCTACATTTTTTAATTTTAATTTTAACTCATCCATAATTTGTGTTAATGTTCTTTTTCTTTTACTCATAGGTGTAAGATATATAACAATATTGCCCATAAAGCCGCTTGATATCGACCCCTCATCAAAATTTACTATCCAGGGCATTTTTTGTCCGGAAGTAGTAACAAAGCCTCTAACTTCTTTTTTTGACATAGTACTAACAACCTTTTCTATCTCCTTGACTTTTTGTGCTGTTACTTCCAAACTTGTTCCTTTTTCTGTTTCAAACTGTATATAACCGTATAGTCCGTCATCTGACGGGAAAAGCATAAATTTCATAAAAGGAGTCATAGGCAGTATTACGGCTATAACAAACATAATAAAAAATAATAAAATAGTTTTGCCCTTATTCCTTAAAGTAAAAGCTACAAATTTTTCATATTTTTCCTCAATCTTATGAAAAATTTGCATTGCTTTAGTTTTTTTCTGTTTCATCTTCATATGAGCAACATGAGTCGGTAAAAGAAACAGAGCTTCAACTAATGATGCAAAGAGCATTAACATAACAACAATGGGCATGGTTCTCATAAATTTACCCATGATGCCGGTCATTCCAATCATAGGCATAAATACAATTACCGTTGTCAGTACCGTGGATATAACAGGCCACATTACTTCTTTTACACCAATAAAAGCAGCTTTATCGGCAGGAATACCTTCTTCTCTATATCTATATATATTTTCACCGATAATTATTGCATCATCGACAAGCATTCCCAAAACTATAATAATCGCCATCAATGAAATAAAATTGATATTAATATCAAATACAGGAAATAACATAAATGCAAGCAATATTGAAGTTGGTATACCGATAGATGTCCAGAAGGCAAGACGGTAATTTAGCATTAATACAAGTACTATTATAACAAGTATGAAACCAAACCATGCATTATCTATAACAAGTTTTAACAAGTTTTTTGTTTCCGATGAATAATCCACTATCATTTCTATTTTCAAATTTTCCGGTAGATTTCCCCTAAAATCATTTAATATATTATTAATGGATTTTGTAGCTCTTACAATATCTTCTTTAGATTTTTTTGTAATAATTAAATTTATAGCTTCATCACCATTATATGTTATTATTTTATCGGGCTTTTCAAATTCATCTTTTATTATTGCAACATCTGAAACCCGCACAATCTTACCGTCATAAGAAGATCTTACAATTACATTTTTTACATCTTCAAGTTTATTAAACTCACTCATTACAACGAGTTTTTTTTCATTCTCAGTTATCAAGTCCCCTGTACTCATCCTGAAATTTTGGTTGGATATTGCCGTCATTAACTCGCCAAGACTTACATAATTTTTTATAAGCTCTTTCTGGCTTACTTCTACCTTAATTTCCCTTTTAAGATATCCAACCTTGCTTACTGATCCTACATATTTATTACGTCTTATTTTTTTTTCTAAAATTTCTGCATATTTTCTTTTTTCCCTGTAATCACAATTACCCGTAACGGCTATCTCCATTATTGGAATTATATCAATATCAGCTAATGTCACAACAGGCTTTTTAGCATCATCAGGTAAATCATCCACCTGGTTTACGGCATTCTGTATGTCCTCATAAACTTTCTGCACATCGGCATTATCTTCCATCTGGATATTTATATTGGAAAAATTTTCTATAGACCACGATTTTATCTCTTTAACACCACTAATGCCTTTTAATTTTTCTTCTATTTTATTAGTTATTTTTAACTCAATATCTTTCGGTGATGCTCCATGATATACAGTTGTTATGCTTACTTCACCAAAATCTATAGATGGATATCCTTCTTTTTTTGTAAAAAAAAGAGACAATGCTCCCGCCATTAAAACAAAAATTATAATCAAATTTACAACTTTAGGCTTCTTTATAAAATACCTGATAATGTTTAACATACAAAATCCTTATGGCTATTAAAATTAGTATTACTCTTTTAGCATTTATAAAATAATTATTCAATTAGTTGATTGATTAATTATTTATTTCTTTAATAATTTTTTACATATGAAAATTTATTTATAAATGAAGTACCGATTAACTATTCAGATAATCTCATAAATGTCGAATAATATTAATATGAAAAATATTATAATAGTACTATTTTTATTATTTTTTACAATTTTCACCGGACATGCATCAGAATCAAGAAAAGAAATTGTATCAAGGCTTTTTAAATCAATAGAAAAATGGTTTGGGACTTCATACAAACTGGGAGGAAAATCGAAAGACGGTATAGACTGTTCCAGTTTTGTTGCACAAATATATAAAGAGGCATTTAATATTGATCTTCCAAGAAGAGTAAGCCAGCAGAAAACATTAGGTACTTTAGTTAAAGGCACTTTACAGCCGGGAGATATAATATTTTTTAAAATAAATGATTCTATAAGTCATGTCGGTATATATTTATTTAACAACAAATTTGTTCATGCCGCATCCTCAGGACCGGAAACAGGAGTTGTAAAAAGCTCATTAAAGGAAAAATATTATAAAACAAAATTTGCCTTTGCTAAAAGATTTATTACTCTTCCGGGATTTAACAAAACAAATAAGTCAAACATTAAAAATAATATTAATGAAAATAATAATACTAATAATGAGAATAAAAATGAAATCTTAATAGGAAAAGAAGTCTATAAAGACAAATTATTTAATATCAGCAATAAATTTAATATAAAAGAACCAATTTATATCCAAATTACAATAAGCAATAAACATGATAAATTATTTTTAAAAATATTTAATGATCAAATTAATAAAAAGATTGAACTGCATTCTCCTGTAGATAAAAAACTCATCCAGATAATAAATTTAAAAGAAGGATCATATAAAATACAAATATGTGATAATAATGAAAATGTAATATTAAAAGAAAATATTCTTGTTAAATAAAATATTATTTGATATGAATGGTAAATTCTATTTTTATTTAAGATAATAAAAAATACAATTAAAGGATTTACCTTTTGAATAGAAAGCATTCAAATAATTGGTATGTTTTACAGGTTATCACAAAAAAAGAAAATAAAGTTGAGGAAGTATTAAATAAATTAAGCCTTAAAAATCTAAAACCTTTCCTGCCTAAAAAAAAATTAAAAATCAGGAAAAACGGCCAAATAAAAGACATTATATCCCCCTTATACCCCGGATATATTTTTATAATAGGCAAATGGGATATAAACGAAGCAAAAGATATCTTAAAATGCCCTAATACCGTAAAATTTATCGGGGGTATTAATACTCCCGGATTTTTAAGAGATGATGAAAAAGAAATAATATTAAAAATAACCAAAGACGGGCTTACTGATTATTCTAAAGTTATCAGCATTGGAAGGAAAATAAAAGTAATCTCCGGACCTTTAAAAGAGCTGGAAGGAGTAATAGAATCGGTTGACAGAAGAAAACATAGAGCCATCGTTAAAATGCCGTTATTAAACAGCACAATAAAGGTTACACTGGGTTTTGAATTTATAGAATCAAATACTAATACAGAAGAATAATAATTATGATTAAAAGCATTTTATTAATGATCATATCAGCATTAGGCTTTGCTATAGTACAATCAATTGCAAAATTTCTCGGTCCTACAGTAAGCCCCTGGGCAAAAGCTTTATATAGAAGCCTTATTGGATTAATATTTTTATTGCTTTATTTTTTTATATATAGAAAAAAAATTGTATTAAAAAATGTGCCTATTTTATTTATAAGGGGTTTTACAGGAGCTTTAAGTCTTATCTTTGTTTTTTGGACAATTGATATTTATGATTTATCTCATGCAACATTATACTTATATACATATCCTATTTTTGCCCCGCTATTTTCATCAGTATTTTATAAAGAAAAATTTCATGCAATCTATTTAATACCTATAATCCTTTCTATATCAGGGGTTTATTTTATTGCTGATCCAACCGGTTTTTCTTTTTCTTATAAAGACATAATAGGCTTATCAAGCGGAATATTGGCAGGTATTGCCATATCATCATTAAAACATTTGAGAAAAACGGATTCTCCGGAAAACATATATCTATGTTTTTGTTTAATATCAAGCATAGTATGTTTTATCGGTATCATATTTAAAAGTGATCAATATTTATCAATACCCCGGAGTAATGATTTACCGGTTTATTTAATTTGGATTTTGCTGATATCTTTAGGACTATTTGCAACAGCAGCACAGCTCTCAATGACAATTGCCTACAAAAGCTTGTCTACAACAGTTGGAACTATAATATCTTTATTAACACTGCCCGTTGTTACTTTTATTGCAATTATTTTTTTTAAAGAAGCATTCCCTGTTTATTTAATAATCGGGGGTATTCTCATATTCATATCTGCTCTTTCTGTAACATTAATAAAAAGATATATAATAAAAACTTAAAATCTTTGATAAAAAAAACAGACCATTTAATTGACAATTTTTAAATTTTTTATTTAAATAGTCCAAATAAATTGAGAAAGGAACCACCGATAAACGCAGATTAACGCAGTAAAAAATCAGAAAGAATAATTATTTAATAAATTATATAATTATCTTAATCTAAATACATAAATAAAATCAAATAATTACAGCGTGTATCAGCGTTCATCTGCGGTTAAATATTACTTTTAAAACATTTTAAAACTTATAAATAAAAAAACAAAACAGGGGTAAAAAATGCCGAAGGAATTACCAAAAACATATAATCCAAAAGAGTTTGAAGATAAATGGTATGATTTTTGGAGGGATAATAAACTTTTTTCACCAAAAGAAGGAAAGAAAAACGAATCCTTTACAATAGTTATTCCCCCGCCTAATGTAACATCAATACTCCATATGGGTCATGGATTAAACAATACAATACAGGATATATTAATCAGATATAAAAGAATGTGCGGCTACCGGACACTCTGGGTGCCGGGGACGGATCATGCCGGTATTGCAACACAAAATGTTGTGGAAAGAGAGCTTGCACAGGAAGATAAAAAAAGAACGGATTTTACAAGAGAAAAATTTATAGAAAGAGTCTGGGCAACTGCATTAAGGCATCAAAAATCAATCCTGGATCAGCTAAAAAAAATGGGATGCAGCTGTGACTGGGACAGGAATGCATTCACACTCGATGAAAAGAGAAGCGAGGCTGTAAAAAAAGTATTTATTGATTTATATAATAAAGGAAAAATCTATAAATCAAAATACATAGTAAACTGGTGCCCGCGGTGCAACACTGCTCTTGCTGATGATGAAGTTGATCACAGGGATAAAGAGGGCAAATTATGGTATATAAAATATCCGGTAAAAGATAGTAATGAGTATATAATAGTCGCCACAACAAGACCTGAAACAATGCTCGGTGATACTGGTGTTGCATTTAATGACAATGACAAAAGATATAAAAATTTAAAAGGCAAAAAAATAATTCTCCCGCTTGTTAACAGAGAAATGCCTGTTATTTTTGATTCTTTTGTTGATCCGGCATTCGGTACTGGTGCCGTTAAAGTTACACCCGCCCATGATCCTAATGACTTTGATATGGGTAAAAGACATGATTTAGAATTCATAAATATATTTACAGAAGACGCAATGATGAATGATAATGTCCCTGAAAAATACAGGGGATTAGACAGATATGAATGCAGAAAAAAGGTGGTTGAGGATCTTGAAAAGCTCGGATTAATAGAAAAAATCGAGAAGCATAAACATGCAGTCGGAGAATGCTATAGATGTAAAACAGTAATAGAACCGCGCTACTCGGATCAATGGTTTGTTAAGATGAAGGAAATGGCTGACGAAGCAGTTAAAGCTGTTAAAAACAGAAAAATAACATTCCTTCCTAAAAGATGGGAAAAAGTATATTACAACTGGCTGGAAAATATTAGAGACTGGTGTATATCAAGACAGCTCTGGTGGGGGCACAGAATACCAATATATTACTGCAATAAATGCAATAATAAACATGCTGCCTACGAAATGCCCGGCTCATGTGAAAAATGCGGGCATAATGAGCTAACTCAGGATACCGATGTGCTTGACACATGGTTTTCCTCATGGCTATGGCCTTTTAGTACACTCGGCTGGCCTGAAAATACAGATGACTTAAAAAAATTCTATCCGACATCGACTCTTGTTACAGCTCCTGACATAATATTTTTCTGGGTGGCAAGAATGATAATGGCAGGTTTGGAGTTTATGAATGATATTCCTTTTAACAGGGTCTTTTTTACGGGGATGGTAATGGACTTACAGGGAAGAAAAATGTCAAAATCCCTGGGCAACGGTATTGATCCTTTTGAGGTTATAGAAAGGCATGGAGCAGATGCTTTAAGATATACAATGGTAGCCATTGTAAGTCCAAATCAAAATCTTAAACTTGGATTCCCGAAAGATAAAAACAGCAGTGAAATAGACTCCTTTGAGATAGGAACAAAATTTGCAAATAAAATATGGAATGCATCAAGATATATTATGATGAATATCACCGATGATTTTAAACAGGTACCTATAGATAAAATAGAACTGGATATTTTTGACAAGTGGATATTATCCCAATTTACACGAATGGTAGATGATGTAAATAAAAATCTTGAGAATGCAAGATTTAATGATGCTGCAACTAGCATACAATCATTCTTCTGGCATTCATTCTGTGACTGGTATTTAGAGCTCAGCAAATCTAAAATATTCAGCGGAAATGAAAAAATAAAAAATGATGCACTAAGCTTATTATTATTTATATTAAGAGAAACACTAAAAGCCCTTCACCCGATTATGCCCTTTATTACAGAAGAAATATATCAAAATCTGCCTGATCCAAAAATCTCAATAATGATAGAAGACTTTCCTCAAAAAAATGATAAATGGAAAAATAAGGATGCAGAAATTAAAACCGGAAAATTCTTTAATATGATCTACCTGGTAAGAAACATCAGAGGCGAGATGAATGTGCCACCCGATAAAAAAATAGATATACTTGTGAATACAGAAGATGCAGATTTAATAAATTTTGCAAAAATTAATGAAAAAGATATCTTATTCTTAACAAAGGGGGAAAGCCTTGTTATTGACACTAGTTTAACAAAACCCGCAGGCAGTGCTGTTGGCGCTAATGATTTGTGTGAAATATATATACCTCTGGAAGGAATAATTGATATAGAAAAAGAAATATCAAGACTTGAAAAAGAAATACAAAAGGTGCAAAAAGACTTTGAAAAATCAAAATCAAAACTTGAAAATAACAATTTTATATCACGGGCACCAAAAGATGTAATTGAAAAAGAAAAATCAAAATTGAAAGAATTTGAGTCGACAATAGAAAAATTAAATAATAATCTTGATATTTTAAATAAAATATAATTCTTATTATTTAATATCACGGGGACGGAGGATTAAATAAAAATAGAATATAATTCTCCCTCCTATTTCATTTAACTATTTATTCCATAAAAAATATTTTTTTATTTTTTTGCCTTCACTTATCAAATAAAAAAAACTATCATAATAATATAAAATAGAGGTATAGAGAATGCCGTTAAAAAAACAATTAAATGCAATAGAAGTATTCAGCATTGCAGCAGGAGCAATGATAAGCTCAGGTTTATTCGTCCTGCCTGCAGTAGCTTATAAGAAAGCAGGAATAGGCATACTGCTGTCTTATTTTTTTGCAGGTATATTAATGATACCGGCTTTACTTACAAAGTTAGAGCTTGCAACTGCAATTCCTAAAGCCGGCGGTACTTATTTTTTTTCTGAAAGGATACTAGGGTCTGCAGCAGGAGTTGTTAATGGATTTGCAAACTGGTTTTCAATAAGTTTAAAAAGTGCATTTGCTCTTGTCGGTATAGGCGCGTTTGCAAGCATAATATTTCCTAATATGAATTTGCTGACTATTAATTTTATAGGATTAACCTTTTCTATTGAATGGACAAAAATCATAGCATCATGCTCATGCCTTATTTTCACAATGTTAAACCTTTTTAGTGTAAAATCATCAGGAAAAATACAGGTATTGCTTGTCGTATTCTTATTAATAATTTTATCATATTTTATCCTATTCGGTTATAGAGTCATGGATTTATCCATATATAAAAATATACATAAACTTAAATGGAGTGAAATAATAACTGCGACAGGAATGGTATTCATCTCATACGGCGGACTTACAAAAATTGCCAGTATTGCAGAAGAAGTAAAAAATCCGGAAAAAAATCTTGTAAAGGGAGGATTATCGGCTTTTATAATAGTACAAATTTTTTATATCCTGGTAATATTTGTACTTCTTGGAGTACTTCCTGATTACAAATTAAAAAATTCAATAGCTCCAATATCAGAAGCAGCACATTATTTTTCTCACGGAACCTTGCTTGGTTCCATAGGAATGATATTGACAACAATTGCGGCTATGCTTGCTTTTATAACAACAGCAAATGCAGGAATAATGGCGGCAAGCAGAGTTCCTCTTGCAATGGGCAGGGACGGTTTAGTACCGGCATTTTTTAATACGATTTCTAAGAAAAAGAAAACCCCTTATATTGCAATTATTCTTACTTCAATATTTATGCTTATTACAATATTTCTTTTAGATATAGAAAAATTAGCAAAAGTTGCTTCCTTATTTATGCTGCTTCTTTTTGTTATGGTTAATCTGTCATTAATAGTTATAAGATTCAGTAAAATTTCCAATTATAAACCTACTTTTAAATCACCTTTATTCCCTGCAATACAAATAATCGGTATTGTTGTTTATTTATTTTTAATTTTTAAAATGGGGATTTTTACAATCTTAATTGCATTAATTTTCATAATAATAAGTTTAGCCTGGTTTTTTATTTATTCCAGAAAAAAAGTAGCAAGAAAATCCGCATTTCTTCACATGATGCAAAACTTAACTGCGCCGGATATAGAAGATGAAGAAGAGGATAAAGAGCTTGAAAATGAATTATTGGATATTTTAATAGAAAGAAATGATATAGTTGAAGACAGGTTTGATAAAATAATTAGAAATTGCATTGTACTAGATCTTAAAAAAAAAATAACAAGAGAAGAATTATTTAAGATGGCAGGAAAAGTTATTGCAGAGAGATGGGTCCTTGATAAAAATGATATTGAAGAAAAATTTACAGTCAGAGAATCACAGGCTTCAACATTAATTTATCCGGGAGTAGCGATTCCCCATGCAATACCCCACATAATCATAGATGGTAAGAATAAATTTGATATAGTACTTGTAAGAGACAAAAAAGGTATAGTGTGGAATAAGGAAGGCGATATAGTTTATACTGCATTTTGTCTTATGGGCAGTAAGAATGAAAGAAATTTTCATCTAAGAGCATTAATGTTTATTGCTCAAATATTGCAGGATCCAAATTTTCATAAAGAATGGATGAATGCCAAAAATGAAAAGGAACTTAGAAGCGTTATACTTTTAACAAAAAGAAGAAGAACATAATTATTAATTTATAGATTTTTTTTAGGAGATTTTTTCAGGGACGGAGGTCTATACAAAAATTTCAATTTTTTAAGTTGTTATTATTGATAATTATAATCATAATAGAGTAACTTTATCCTTTTCTCTAACTACTTTATTCTTAAAAACTATATCTGAATAACCCAGCATAATAGAAGAATGAACACTATGATTATTTGGTATTCCGATCACTTTTTTTAATTTAGAGCTACGTTTTAAAGCTTGTGTAATATAACCATTCAAACAAGTACTTAATCCAAATGATTCTGCATAAAGCATAACAATAGTGGAAGCGTGAACACAATCGGTTTCTGGTAATTGTGTCGGAGGAGAGTGAAAAACTAATAATGCAGGTGCGTTATATGTAATTTTATTTTTACCCTCAAAATAATCTTTTACAGCATTTTTTATATTCAATAATTTTCTTGCTATGGGAATACCTAAAATAATTTTAAAAAAATGAAAAGTAATTTTATTTAATATAAAAGTTAATTTATAATAATATTGAGCAACTTGATCACTTAATATTTTAATTTTTTTTCTATCATTAATAGCTGTTACATATACATCTTGAGTATTGGAAGCAGTAGGAGAATATCTAAGAGAATCTGCTATTTCATAAATTATTTCGTTTCTGATTATCTTATCATTATAATTTCGAATAGATCTACGATTTAAAATAAGATTTTTAAAGTCATTATTTTTAATTTTTAAAGTTTGTAATTTTTCAATTTTTTCATTATTAATATTTATTGCATCTACCGGACAAATTGATAAACAATGTGAACATCGAATACATTTATCTTCATTCCATTCCAATTCTTTATTAATATATAATGCTTCAGAAACACATATATTTACACATTTACTGCATTTAATACATTTATTTTTGTTAATTTCTAATAAAAATAATTTATGATTCATATCGTGCCCTTCTTAATAAAAAAAACATAACACATCAATCTAATGTGTTTCAATAATTTCTTTTATTAAGTCTTGCTGTATTAATTCTTTTTATTTACTTTTTTTAAATCATTTTAAATAATACATTAACTTATAAGATATTTATAATAATTTAAACAGTTTTATAATAGTAAAAAAAGCCCACATTATAAATGTGAGCTTTATTATATTAATTATTATTATTATATTATTTTTAGTACATACCGCCCATTCCGCCCATGCCTCCCGGGGGCATTGCCGGCGCCGCAGAACCTTCTTCTTTTTCATCTGTAATCAATGTTTCTGTTGTTATTACCAGTGATGCTATACTTACTGCATTCTCTAATGCACATCTTACAACCTTTGCAGGATCTATTATCCCTGCATCTATCATGTTTTCTACTTTCAATGTAGCTGCATTAAAGCCCATTCCCCATTTTTCATTAGACAGTTTATGTATTATTACAGAACCGTCTATACCTGCATTCTCTGCTATCTGTTTTAGCGGTGACTTCACTGCATTCTCAACTATCTTTGCTCCCAATACCCTGTCAGTATCATCATCTTTAAATTTAGCAAGACATTCTGCTGCATGAATTATTGTTATACCGCCGCCCGGTACTATACCTTCTTCAACAGCTGCCCTTGTTGCTGCCAACGCATCTTCAACTCTTGCTTTCTTCTCTTTTAACTCAACTTCCGTTGCAGCTCCTACATTTAATACTACTACTCCGCTCGAAAGTTTTGCCAGCCTCTCCTGCAATTTTTCCTTGTCATAATCGCTTGTTGTCTCTTCTATCTGCTTCTTTATCGTCTTTATCCTTGCTTCCCTGTCCTTCTCACTGCCGGCTCCTTCTACTATCGTAGTATTTTCTTTGTCTATCGTTATCTTCTTGGCGTTTCCTAAATCATCAATTGTTGTGTTTTCAAGTGTCATGCCCAGCTCTTCTGATATAACATTACCGCCTGTCAGGATCGCTATATCTTCAAGCATTGCCTTCCTCCTGTCGCCAAAACCGGGAGCCTTAACTGCGCATACCTTTAATCCTGTCTGTAATAAGTTTACTATCAATGCTGTTAATGCTTCTCCTTCTACATCCTCTGCTATGATTACAAGAGGCCTTTGTGACTGTAAAACCTTTTCAAGTATAGGTACCAGAGGTTTCATCGCTGATATCTTCTTGTCATGTATCAATATATATGCATCTTCAAAATTTATTACGCCATCCTCAGATCTCATGGCAAAATAAGGGGATACATATCCTCTGTCAAACTGCATGCCTTTTACATGTTCCATGGTATTTTCTATTGTCTTTGATTCCTCAACCGTTATTACACCGTCTGTACCTACAACCTTCATCGCATCTGCTATCAACTGCCCTATTACATCATCATTATTGGCGCTTATTGCTGCTACTTTTGATATATACTCATCCTTAACCGGTACGGCATTCTTTTTGATTTCATCAACTACCATTTTACATGCTTTCTGCATACCTCTCATCAATGACATCGGATTGGCGCCTGCCGTTACATTTTTTAAGCCTTCATTTACAAGAGCCTGGGCTAATACTGTTGCCGTTGTCGTCCCGTCTCCTGCAACATCATTTGTCTTTGTTGAAACCTCTTTAACTAATTGAGCTCCCATGTTTTCAAACGGATCAGAAAGTTCTATTTCCTTAGCTATGGTAACACCGTCGTTTGTTACAGTCGGTGCGCCGAACTTCTTATCTAATACAACATTCCTGCCTCTCGGGCCTAATGTTACTCTTACAGCATTGGCAACTGCATCAACACCCTTTTTTAATGCATCTCTTGCTTCTAATGAAAATTTTATTTGCTTAGCCATGTTTATT
>Ga0209164_1001353_pt1 | contig 32721 bp, 32 predicted proteins | sample MTBNYHSulfiMetaG_FD_187458 | JGI IMG/M metagenome (GOLD analysis project Ga0209164, IMG submission 187458) | Enrichment culture microbial communities from rom New York Harbor, USA that are MTBE-degrading - MTBE-NYH (New York Harbor Sulfidogenic)... | ecosystem: Environmental > Aquatic > Marine >... | reverse complement strand
TTATGGCGCGGCCGAGGTCGGTGTAGACCCAGTAGGGCGCGTCCGATTGCGTCATCTTCACTCGCGCATATAGGCGGCTGTTTTCCACCTGGTCGTATGCGTCGTTGGGCAGGCTTATCACCCAGCCTTCTGTGGAGCCAAAGCCGGCGTCGTATCCCCACACGCCGACGGCGCTGCTTGCGCTTGAGGCAGCGGGATTGCCGTAATACGCGTAAATCGTGTGAGATGCGTTCGCTGCCAGGGCGTCGGAATCCCTCATCCAGATGGCGGTCTGTTGAGTATTTACTCCATTTTCGATCCAGTAGCTCAGGTAAGCGGCCCCGTCTGCCCGCGTTAACCTCAGGTCGCCTGCATCGCTTCTCATTTTCCCCGCGGAGATCAGGACCGCCGTATTCAGCACGACTTTCACCTGGTAATTTTCGGGCATGCCGCTCCCGCCCGCGGAGACCGTGATCGGGACGCGGTAGCTCCAGCCCGGGAGCCAGTTACCAATAACATTTTCAACAGATCCCGAAGCGTGAACGTAGGTGAGGAGCTCGCCTTGCCGTAGCTCCGCCTCGCGTATGACGTCCATCAGTCCCTGCGCTTTGACCCCGGCATGTTGAGATTCTGCGACGAGCACGTAGGTGGCGACGCCGAAGAGGGCCGCCGTGATGATCAGAAAACCAATTATTTCGGAGACGCCTCGACTCTCCCTGAGCAAATTTCCTGGGAGCATTTTCATCGAAGTGCATGGCCGACACGGCTTTTTATTGGTTAACAAAATTGCCGTCATAAAACAAAATGGGGCGGCACACCGCTGGTTCGAATTTTGCTGGCCGCACCATTCATTAGGGATAGTGGTATCTCGGAATTTTTTGACGCTTTTTTAAGTTAAGGAATTGAACTTATCGTGTTGAGTGACAAAGATGCCAAATGCTCCAGAAGAGCTTTTTCAAGACCTAGAAAAGGATACCTCTCGTTTTCACTATAATAGGGTGAGCCGTTTCACCGAAATCGCTAGGCAATACAAACAGATTGGCGATAACGTTAATGCTGAACACTTGAATATTGAGGCAACAGCTTTTCTTTATAATGGCCTTGGGGATTCATACCCTCACAGCTTTACTAATTCGCAGTTGAAGCATTTGGCTGAACGTGCCAGATCTACAAAAAACCCAATTCATGGTTCTTGTTTTGCAGATGTTGTTTGGGATTTTTCTTTCCCAAAAAATCCTGAAATCGCCCGAATAGCTATAGATTGGCACATAAAAACGGCAGAGGTGTTCAAGCGTAATAAATGGGGGGTTGATTTCGGTAAAATAATAAAAAGAGCAGCATACCTTGCTTTTATCATTAAGGATTCTGAGCGGATTGAAAAAATTAAGAAAATTATTATCCACTACGCACGAGAGTTGGACGCATCGAACGAGTATAGGTTTTGTCTTGATCTGGTGGAAGCTATCATAAAATCCCATCTCGATTTGGAGAACGAAGAACGTGCTGAGTTAATTGGAATATTAGAGAAAGGTGTCAAATATTACGAAGGCGAGCATCCTAAGAGAGACGACTCACTTGGGCCGGTGGACGGACCAAACGAACACTTGGTCCGGTCTTTTCTGAATGCTGAAATTGAGCTTCTTTCTGACAAGGGATCTGAAAAAGGAGAAATGATAAGAAAATTAATTGCCCAATCTTATGAAAGACAGGGCGACCGTGCTTTCAAGTCTGGGAATTGCATAGCAGGAATGGTCTTCTATCGGAATGCTGAACAGGCTTTCCTTGGCAAACCCGATAAAGATAGAATTAGAATTAAATTGGTAAAAGCGGGTTTACAGGCGGAAAGCGAACTCGTTTCGGTATCGGCTAAGGTAGAAATAAAAAAAGAAAACATTGAGGCCTACGTTAGTCCACTGCTTAAAGGCAATCTGGACGAATGTCTTACCAGACTGGCAGCGGCTCCTCACTTCATCCCTAATATCAAAGAGACAAGGAAATCTATTGAAGATCGCAGTCGTGAGTTTCCGCTTTTGTTTACCATCCCTAAAATGCACCTAAAAGAAGGCCACATTACTGCTCATTATGATTCCGACAAAATCTACGATGAAGCTTTGGACCGTGAGCTGATAATGGAAATCCAAATGGCAGGTGTTTTTAGAAGTTACCTTTTCGACAGCCTTATAGAGCGTGGTTTGGATACAAACTGTCTTATTGGCCACTTCAACCGTTGGGGTTATTGCAAAGAGAGGAACCTAAAAATGCTAAGAATTGGGTTTGAATGTTTCTTTGCAGGCCAGTATCCTAGTTCCTTGCACATTCTCATACCACAATTTGAGGATATTTTACGTGCATTTCTTCAAGAAGCTGGGAGGCCCGTGTCTCTCCCACCACATGGTGTTGCCATGCTAGAACATCTACTATCTGATGAAAGTTTTGTTTCCACAGCTGGAGAGGATTTGATTAGATATTATGAATTAGTCCTCACCGATGGTTTGAAGCTGAGACATTACATGGCGCATGGGCTTCTAGATCCTGAGCAGATGACGAAACCAAATGTTGAGCTGATTATTCATCTCTTGCTGACTTTGACACGATTTAAAGTCGGCAACTGAAGAAAGTACCCGGATATAATTCAGCAATCGAGCAGTCTTTCAATCCTTTTGTCAAACTCTGGATAAAGATGACTTAGATTAATTTTTCGCCACCAAATTTTCCTCCGCCACCACCAACTTTCGCCCTGCCATTTTTCTTTCAGCTTCCTACTTTTCTTAATCCATGATACTAAGTATTTCCCAAATCCTCTTTTTTTGGCGTAAGCATCCGCTTTCGACTCAAACCAAGTTTGTTTTTTTCTTTGTTTGCGAAAAATCCCTATTAGTCCAAATAATTTTAACGTTTTTAAATGCCCCAATTCATGAAGTCCTACAGCCATTCGTTCCTTGTCTGTGAATTTGGGTTTCTCGGAAGTGAAGAAATCTTTGGGAATCTCAATCGTCCCAACACGATGCGAAATTCTTAATGTCCATAACGGATTGGATTTAGCCCGAGCTGTATAATCATTTTTGATAAAGTGCACTTTAACTTCCATGCTCTCTTCTTTTGCCTCTTTGATTAACCATTCCTTGAATCGTTCCATATTGTTTGTCATTATCTCCAAACTCACGGCGGCTTACTCGATTAAAGCTCTATCACAGAAGTTTTTGAAAGCTCTCGATGAACAAATAGCTTAAAGACAGGGGCGAATTCTGCGTTTTTATTTGGAGTAGACTTCCCCCCGCTTACTTATCCTGCCACCACGGTTTCCACGCTCCCCAAGGAATGCTGCTGTTAAGGGGTGGTGGCTCGCCAAACCGCCTCATGTACATCTCTAGACATCTCGCTTCTAGACGCTTGGCTTGGTTTTCGTTCTTAGCCCGCTGAAAAGAAAATTCTACCTCGGGGCGTTTTCCAAAACGCTTTTTGTAAATGTCACGGAATGTATGGAATACTAGGCCCTCGGAATGCGGCCCACTGCCAGTCCTGATAGCTCTAGACAAATCTGAAATTCTCTGCTCTATATTCTTCGTTTGACCAAAAAACAGAATTCCTTCGCTGTCAGTGCCTGCTATTCGATGGATCTCGATGGGTTTCTTTGAAAGAGTTGCCCGTGTTTTATAAACGGCAGCCCCATCGTGCTTAGGGGTCTGATAGACGGGATGCCATTCACTCCAGCCAGTCATTGGTATCATTATGTCATTCGGTCCTTTTTCTTAAATCCACTGTTAGTCCGTTGCGAAGTGTCATTTTATTAGCAATGTTCCGAATCTTATCCAGTAGGTGAAACAGGTGGACGAAAGAGGCGATAGCAGGAGCGAGAACCAAAACAGAGACCCGCTGACAGAGTTCTTGGAAAATTATAACTACGGCTTCTGGTACTACAAAATATTCTCGATTGATGAAATTCATGAGGACGAATCGTGTGGAAACAAGGTTTTGGGCAAATTGAACGGCGGAACTACCGATGGATTGAAGTCAAACCTAACCCTTGAAATGTTCATGACAAGCCACCACCTGATCGAAACACTATTCATGCTTATTGGCGCATTCACATTCTCTCCAACCGACCCGTATGCATGGATTAACAATAGGAGTAATTATGGCTCAGCGATTTCCGAATCAATCAGAAACAACAGAAGCACTCTTTGGGAAGGTGCGGGCTTTGCGAGTTTAGACGATTACGTCCGCTTTCTATTCTTCGACGTTCCAGTGGCGCAAGAACACAAGGGAAAACTAGACAGTCAAATAGAGCCGTCTAAGGTCTGCTTGAAACTTTTGGCAACAGAATTGTACCGTAACGAGGATCTCTACAACGCGTACAAACACGGCTTTATCGCGCACAGTGGCATCTCAAAAATCACTTACCAGAGCCCTTCCCGTGGGATTTCATTGACAAGTCCACAGGTCGCGTCTATTTGGACCAAGCCGAAGAGGCGAAGAGTCACTGTCGTCGTCGACATAAATAATGAATCCAAAAAATTTGATGTGGATAATGTTTATTTCACTAGGCTGGATCACAGACGGCAACGAGGAATTGCTTTGCTTGCACTGACCTTAATTAAGAATGCCATTGAGTACCGAAAGGTTGTTTTGGGCAAACGGGCCACCTTCGGCCTCGAACCGTTGCCTGCGATTAAAGAAATTGAGGCAATTTTCGAGTTTAATCAATGCCCTTGTCCTGATGTGCGGCAATAAAATTCTAGCCGTTTGTTAGCGTTTTTGATAATTTGCTCATAAGTCATTATACGCACGCCATGCAGAAAATAATCGTATCCTTTCAGCCATTTTGGCTCTTCTTCACCACCAATGAGAACTATTGCCTTTGCTAGTACCCCTTCCGTTTCGATAGCTTTCACCATATATTCAAGAGCTTGTGAAACGGCCTTTGTCACCGTTGCCAAGGGTATCTCCATGTTGCTCCTTCTTCCAGTGAGCTTTTCTTCTGGCTTCTTGAATTCAACGATTACATAATCGTGGTGTGAGTCTATCCTTTGTAGGACAATGTCCAGTCTGTAATAATTTTCCTCGTCCAACCGCAGTATTCTTTCATAATCCGCGACGTAGTTCCCTGGCAAATATTCATCGCCCAAGAGCCAAATGTTATTAAAAATGTGCTCGTGTATTTCCCGTTCGCTTGATCCATTTCTCACACGTCTTTGGAGCTCGTCAATGGCAGCCCTCAAATCCTCTTTGCGTCTGAACAGTCTAACCATTGATGGTATCTGTTTAAGAAAATCTTGGTCTATTTCGTCAGGTGTAAGTTGGTACATTACGCTAACAAGGGCACTCGTAATTTGTTTCTTGAAATCTGGCCGAATCTGAATTAGACCTTCTAGGCCCTCTTTCGTCGATAGTGTTTCAGCCATCGCATCGGCATTCATGATTACGGCTGTTAATCTATTTTCTCTGGTTAGCTTGCCTACCACTTTTTCGAGTAACAGGGGATTCTTGTAAAGGAAATCTGGGATTATTTCTGTGTTTTGAAGCATTAGCCCACGAAGATAGGCTTCATCTTCTGGCGTCTTTATCTGTAGCAGGAACAACCGAATAGCATTCTTTCGGCCGAATCTTTCATAGAACTGAAGAAATCCTCTGTGGCTTATTCTAACTATTGGTCTGCCCTCGTAAGATAAGTTCAGTTTTTCGACGTTTATGTTTGAACTGTTGGTGAAAACAACAATAGGATTTTCAAATTGCTCATTAATCAAGTTAGAAAGCTGTTTCTCGCCATGGCCTATAACCCATCCGTGCCGAGGTCGGGGATCGAAGTCAAAGAAGGCCCATTTATAAGTGTTAGACCGCGTCCAGTATCTTCTGATTCTCATGCCGTTTTGGTGGAGAAACCGCTCCTGTGCTGTGGCGGCTGATTCCAATGAAGAGCGCAAATCCGTCAAGACACCATTTACACGATTGAATCTGCATATTAAAAAACTAGGCGAAGACCACCGAACTTTTTCTTTAGGGTGGCATGGTGGAGATGAGGTGTTTGCCCTCTCTCAGCTACTGCTTGACGTACCACAGCCCTTGCCTTATTCCTAGAGCCAAAACAATGACTAATGCGAAATAGGCGAAATGTTAAAAAAAGAAAAATAAATCCACGACTCTTTTGCCGTTTTCTTAATCCGGTCAATCTCAACCGCTGAATCACCCTGCGCTCCGCCTAAGACCTGGCGAGGACCGATTGGGACTTCGACACGACGCTGCCATCCGGCGCGGTACCCGACGCGTGCACTATGTATGTCTTGCCTGCGGTCCACGTTCCCGAGTTGTCCGAACCCGATATCGCCTGGCCGGGGGAGAGGCTGCCTATGGATATCGAGGCAGGAACTCCGGCGGTATCCGTCGTTACCGTCGCGGTAACGCTGTCCAGGCTCGTGCTCCCCATGTTTCTCACCGTCACGGTGGCCAGCTCGGTGTTGCCGGAAACTATGACGTCGGCATAGGTTATCTCGAGTTCAGCGCCGCCTGAGAACTTGCTCGCCTGTCCCTGCATTACCGAGTAGACGATGGCACCACCGGCTACCGTCGCTGCAATCAATATCAGCGTCGCTATCAGCGGCGAGATTCCGCGCTTTTCCTTCAGAAATCTCTTCATGTTTCGATCACCAAGTCCAGAAATGTCAGTCCTTTTTATTGCTTTACGCGAGCTTCCTCCTCGCCCTCAGCCAGTTCACGAACGCCGCCCAGGCTACGATGAATATCCCGGCGAAGACGAGCCAGCCCCAGATGTTCGTTTCGATGCCGCTCACGGGAACCCAAGGAAGCACCGAAAGCTTCTGGGTACTCGAAGCCCCCCAGCTGTTCGTGAGCTCGACGTAGATTTGGGTCGGCGTGTTGGGAGTTTTGTCAAAAGTTAGGGTCTTTGCGGACTCGGCTGAAGCCCCGCTTGAGGCGCCCAAGAGCGGCGCGAAAGCCGACAGCTGCGCCAGCAGGGACGAGGGCAGAAAATCCTGCCAGTAGAGGAGCTTTCCCTCGTTGTCCAGTATGCGCACGCTCTGCAGCCCGCCGCTCCGGGGCGGTGCGTGGATGCGCAGCTCGAGCTTCGAGGCAGTGTCAGCCGTCACCTCTGCGACCATCCCCTCGCCGCTGAGATTTATGTCGAAGGCGTACACCGTCTTGTTGTCAAACGGCAGATCGACTATCTCTTGCTTGGTTTCGGTGTTTTCCCCCGTAAGCCGCGCTAGCTCCTCGACGGCGAAGAGGGGAAATCCGCGGCTATCGACCACGGCGTCCGCTTTCCCGACCCCGGATATTCGCTGGGATCCGCTGTTTTCTATCCCCGTATCCTCGATGATGGTGCCTATCATGTAGTTGTCGAGGTTGGCGAGGGAGTAGAGCGCGGCGCTGGCGGAGGGCAATATCTCCAGGTCGGACCCGGTGACGAGGCCGCGCAGCTCTTGGGGAGCGTAGCTCAACGCGTTGCCCAATGCGGTTTTGAGGTTCTCCAGGCTCTTGCCGAGAAATCCCTTCGTGAAGGGAGCGGCGGCCCTCGCGTAGTCGCGCGCTATGTACAGAAAGTTCTCGGCGTCGAAAACGGGGACGAAGCTCACGTCAAAACTCACCCTGCTGTCGGCCATCCAGGCTTCGTCGCGGTAGAGCACCTGCGCGTTTTCCACCGCGGCATCCCTCGCCCATGGTTCGAGCCTCCACGCCGTGACCTCGACGGGCTGGCGGAGGTACAGGGGTTCCCACTCGACCTCAGCCTCGAACGCCCGCCCGCTGTTCGCTGTCGACCAGAGGGAGAGGTCCAAGGCGAGCGTCCCACCGCCGCCCGCGACCCACGACAGGGCCTCGTCCTGAAGGGTGAACACGAACTTGCGGTACCGGTTGGTGCCATCAAAAACAATCGGCCCCCCGTCCGCCGCTAGTATTCCGCTTATCATCTCCCCGCCCGGGCCCTCGCTGGATCCCGTAACCCGAACGTCGTGGAAATTCAGCCAGCTGAAAAGGCCGTGGCCGAAAATTTCCTCGTGAGTGTAAACCTCCTCCCGCAAGTTTTCGGGCAGTTTGTAGGCCGGCGCGAGGTTGAAGTAGCCGCCCGGCACCCTTGAGTCGGAGATGACGGCAACGTTGGCGATCTCGAGCTTCGGCATGCCGTTATCGTGGTAGAGTTCCTCCCCGTCCTCGTACATCACCGGGTCGCCGTTGTCGAGGAAGGCTAGGCCGCCGTTGTCCAGGCGCCTCTGCTGTTCTCCGTCCGAGCGCAGGGGCCAGGAAATATCGCCTTGGAACGATATCCCATCCAGGAGCACGCGCTGGTCAAGCGACAGGCTGTTCTCGTTCTCTGGGTCGTACTGGTTGCCGTCGTACCTGACAAGGACCGCGAACGGCATTTCGTACGAGGACTGAACGGCGCTGCCGTACCGGCTCAAGTTTTGGCAGAGATAGGGCACGACGACGAACCTCGGGTTGTAGGGTACGACGTAGACGCGGAGGGTGGCCGTCAGCATGGGGAGAAAAGAATCCGCGCCGCTATCCAGGACCGAGATGTCCGTCCGCGGCCGGTTGTTTTCCGCGCCCAGGTACCTGTAGTAGGCGACGATGTTCAGCCTCCTCGCGGGAGTTAGGACGACCTTCACCGAGGGCGGCGCCGCGACGTTCTCCGGGGCCGGCTCGAACGAGATCGTGTACTCGCCCTGCCCCAACGTGTACATCCCAGTGCCGGACCCGAGGAACATTCCGTTGGCGTAAACATTTCTCGCCGAGGAAAGGCGTCCGTCTTCGTCCACGACGGTGACGTCAATAATTCCGTTCTTAGGGAAGAGCGTGAAATTTACGTCCTGCAGACCGGGCTTGGCGTCCGTCCGTATTTGAACGTCCTCTTTCTGGTCAAACGTCCCGCCGACGCCGATGGACTTTGCAGCCACTGCGCCCCCCGAAATGGACACCAAATCTTCGTACCCAGCAGAGTGATTGCCCGCAACGCGAGACCTGAGCGCGTCTCCCGGGTAGAACGTGCGGTCGGCGTTGTGGGTGGGCAGCCCGAGCCGCGATGGCATGTCGTCCCAGAGCACGCTGGCGGATAACCAGGAACCGTCCGACCCGCCGGCGGTGGCCGAGTACACCGCGTCCTTGAGCCCGGGCGGCTGCGGCTCCTCCCCCGCGTGCGCCGCTGGTAGACTCCCGAACGCCAGCGCAAGCGCGACGGCGAGCGCGAGCGCTTTCCCTTTCAAACTGCTCACCTCGCTAGAATCTTCCGCCCCTCAGCGGTTTGGTCGCTGAACATCTCGAAGAGCTGCTCCAGGTGAGCGCGGACGATCGAGACAACGGCCTCGGCCCTTGACCGGTACACCCCCTTCCCGACCAGAGCATCGATGAACTCCATTGTCGGCGCCGAAAAGATCGCCTCGACCTTGACCCCGCTCGCGTTTTTTCTAGACATGTCGACCCCTTCCCTTGCCGGGCTCCCCTTTTTGTAACTTATCACCGCTCAATTCCCGGGGCTCCCTGACCTCGGCCCGCGGCTTCCCCTCGGCGAAGTGGAAGTGCCCGGCCTCCGGCTTGCTGGGCATGGACACGAGCAGCGAGAGCTCGCCGATGGTCATGGCTATCGTCCTGCGCATCCTCCAGGCGGAGCGGATGACGAGGTGCAGGACCAGCGCGAGCCCCAGCGGCCATACCGACATGACATCCTGCAGGATGCCGAGCGGCTGCCACCAGCCGAGCCACCACAGCAGGGGCGGGAATGCGAGGGGCGACAGGATGGCTCCCTGCCTGAGCGCGGATCTCAAAATTTGCAAACTGGGGTCGATGGAAGCCGGCCGCCTCCGAAGCCTGAAAACCCTGAAGCGGTTGGAAGGAAACCCGAGGGATGCGACGATCGCCCCTATCTGCTCCTGCGTTCCGTAGGCCCGCGCATCACAGACGAACCACGGCTGGGAAGCCCGGCGCGTCACCTCCTGCTGGGCTCTCCAGTCCTCCGGTGCAGCCTTTCTTTCCTCCTGGTGTTCGCCGTTCGGGCGGCCGAGGCTCATGGCCCCCCTGAGGAAGCTCGAGAGGTGGTAGGACAGCGCTCCACCGACCGAGCGGCCGTCGCGCGAGACCGAGGGCACGCGTATGTACCGTGCCGCCTTGTCCTCCCGCTTCACCGCGATCCTGAGCGTTCCCCCCGCCAAGAGTGCCGCGTGCAGGCTGTCTATCACCCGCACGAACTGCTCGAATGAACGCTCGTAAGTCAAAGCCTCGGGGAAAAGGGGCTTGGAGCCGTAGTGCGTCTCGAGTTCCAGCTCGGCCTCGTTCGCGTGGTCTACGAAGCGGTCCGGTTCCTGCCACAGAAGCCTGCCGTCCTCGAGCTTCACCGGGGAATCCTCGACAGCAAAGCCCGCGGTCTGGAGGATGTTCTTGGCAAGTTCCTTCGACACGGAGTCGGGGCATTTAATGAAGTGCCTGACCACGCGCTTGGAGTAGGCCGCCCTGTCGATGTCAGAGGGGTCCGGCCCCGCCGCCATCAGGAACTCGAACGTCCCGCCGGTTCCGTGGATTGAGTTTACGAGCTCCAGGTAGTTCGCGGCGCGCAGCTCTTGACCCAGAAAGGGTCTGACCTCGAGCCAGGGGCCTTCCGTCGGGCGAGATTCGGCCGTCTCGGCGACTCGTTCGGCATAACCCGGAAACTCCTGAATCTTGTGTCCTTCATCTGGCCTCTCTTCCTCCTTCGGTCCAAGTTCGAGCCCCGCTCCTGACTCGGGCGCACGGGCTTTTTGTCCATCCTCAAGTTCCGCCACGAGTCTCTCGCCGAACGCCGGAATTTCCGCGGTCTCTCTGGTCTCGGCGAGCTTCTCAGGAGAGGACCTTTTTGCCTTTCTCCGTTTTCCAACTTCCTCCTGTGGTCTTCTCCTCCCGACCGATTTACCACGTTTTTTCTCTGAACGCCGTGGGGCCTTCCCGGGCTTGTGATATGCCTTGGCCCCGCGTTTTTTCTTGGCGGGCTTCATGGCTACGATACCTCGGTGGGTTTCGTGGTGAAGCGCGCGTACTCGGCCGGGGAGCACCTGAAGTAGATCGGCACGCGGATCCCCCGGGCGAGCAGAATGGCCTCGCCCTCGGACAGGTTCATGCACTCCTCGATCTCACGCTCGGTGAGGCCGACCTTCTCCCGGATCAGATCGGCCGAGGCCTCGTCCTGGTTGAAGATCACCTTCGTCGCGCAGTTCTCCAAGGCCGCCCGGGTGTCCTCTGGGATGAGCACGTCGGCCGGGCGCTGGGAGCAGAGCACGAAGACCACGTTCCGCTTCCGCCCGCGCCTCGAGACATGGTTGAGGAAGCTAGCCGAGGCGGGGATCGCCGAGTAGAGCCACACCTCGTCGACTATCACCACCTTCAGCCGGTCGCGGGGAAGCTCCTCGATGCGCTGCCACACCTTACCGAAGACCAGCAGGCTCGCTAGGTGCAGGGCCCCGGTCTTCTGGCCGGAAACGCGGAGCGCCTGGTGGAGGTCCTTGAAGGAAAATATTGCCCGGTCTCCGAGGGAGGCGGGCTTTCCCCGGAAGAGGAACCCTTCCGGGCCTTCCAACAGCCCGTCCAGCCGTTTCTTGAGCCTCCTGTCCGCGTGCTTTCTGAGTTCCTGGAGCGTGCCGGAGCGCTGGACCCCCACGCGCAGGTCGGCGAGCAGCTCTGGGTCGTCGGACACGCTCAGCACGTCCGCGAGCATGTCGACGATCATCTCCTTGGAGTCCAGGAATAGCGCGAATGGATCGAACCCCTGGTCGTGTGCGCGTCCGACGTGGGTGACCTGGCAGGTCAGGTCTTTGCCTAGGACGGCGCGGGCGTACTCGTTCTCCGGGTCTATTATGAACAGGGCGAGGTCCGGGTCGCGTTCCATCAGCCTGGTCAAAAAGGTCTTTGCGGCGAACGACTTCCCCGCCCCGGGCTTGCCTATGAACGCGCAGTTCGGGTTCATCCGGAGGTAGGGGTCGAACACCACCGGGCCTCCCGTGCCCCGGTTTATCCCTAGGCACACGCCTCCAGGGGTCTCGATCATGTCCGCGCTCACGAACGGAAAGAAGGCTCCCAGGGTGACGGTATCGACATACAGTTCCTTCCCAAGCCTTCCACGCAGGAGGTCGGCCTGAACGAAGGCCGGCGCATGGATCTGGATGAGCCTGCCCCTGCAGTGCGAGCGGACCCTCTTCATCACCTCCTTCAGCTCGGCCTCGGTGCCGCCCCCGACGGTGATGTTGACGATCGACTTGAACATCCTCGACTCGCCCGCCGAGAGCCGGGAGAGGGCCTCCTGCGCCCGCTGGCCCTCGGTTATCTCGCGCTGCTGGATGCGACCGCCGTACGCGGTGCCGAGCCTCAGCTTGTAGTACTTGTCGATCTTGTACACAGCCTCCTCCTGGGTGAGGGGGGTTATGGTCAGGGTGATCCGGTCGGCGAACCGGTAGAGCTCGCTCAGCTGCCCCTCGATTAAGGTTGGGGACAGTTCGCACACGGTCGCCGTCCGCAGGGTCTTCCCCCCTTCGACCGCGACAAACGATTTGAACGAGCGCGACACCGCCGGCTCGGGGGATTCGGTGGTGCGCTGGTAGTTGAGTCCCGCCGAGTCGAGCTGGGCATCAATCGGCTCCCTAGACTGGACGAAGAACTTGAAGTACTCCGTCTTGAGCACAGACTCCCCTAGAGTCACCTCCTTCGAGGACCGCACCGCGGTTATTTTCACCTGCCCGTCCAGAGAGTTCAAAAATCTCCTGAAGTTGTCGACGGTTCGGTCCTGCTCCTGGTCGGGGAGATTTACGAAGTTCGTCGGAAACAGCTCGTAGACGTAGTCCCTCGCGACGGGTTTTCTCTCCTGCTTCACTCCTTCTTCAGACGTTTCAGCCCGGAGCGGAGCACGGCGCTCGATTTGCTGCTCGGCTGGCACGGCGCTCCCCACCTCGACCCTGATTTCCTCCGCATTCCTGCTGTGCCCCCTTGGCCTGATGGTGACGGCAAAGGCCCCGGCGTGAGGAGGGGTGAAGAGGATCGAATACGCGCCGTCCCGGTCGGTGACGCCGGAGTGATAGGGCTTGCCGTCCGCCTCGACCTCGTACACGGCGTTCGGGAGGCGCTTTCCAGTCGATGGGTCGAAGAGGATGCCGGCGATGCGGGTGGGCTCGCCGAGCGGAACCAGCATCGGCCTCGCCTCGATTTCCGCTGCCTCCGCTCCCTTCCTGCGTTTTGCCCTGCCCGTCCTTTTCGGCATTCTGGGACCGAACGACTTTCTGATATAGTACAGCAAGTACCATTCCGGCGCGAACACGCGGCCCCTGCGCACGAACAGGGCAGCGCCGATCACGAAGACAGACACCGCCCCGAACAGCCTCTCCATGACCCCGGGAAGAAAGATGGGCATGACGGACGAGAACAGCGAGTAAGAGAGGACCGTGAATATGGTCAGAATGATAAGCTGCCTGGGGGTGAACCTCACGAACTTGAAGTCGAATATCGGCAGGTTCAGGTAGCCGAGGTCCTCGAAGGAAGTCGTCGTCACGATGCGCGGCATGGTACCGCTTCTTTGGGCTGAAAGCGGCTTAAATGGGGAAACACGGGCTTGATATGCTCCGCATGTTTTATAGCCCTACTTTTGCTGGAAGTAGTTCTGTTAGCTTAACGGGGCCACAATCAAACTTACAAGTTAAAATTTGTAAACTTATCAAGGTTTGATTTGCGATGAATGTGTTTTTAAAAGTTTGGGCGCGAAGATTTAATCGATAAATAACGGTAAAAAAAGGTGGCGGGGACTTCGGTCCCTCCATTACTTTTCTAGCGAGATCACGAATCTCGACCACTTCGTTCGCTCGCCATCTTTTCGCGTTAGGACCTTTCCCCCACGGTCGTTGTCTCATCCCGTTCCTCCACGGAACTTATCCGCATCCTTCCCCGGTTTTTCGCCCGGGTTTTTACACGGATCCCCGTTGCCCGTAGGCTTCGGTTTGACCTCCTCCGCGGGTTTCCATCCCCGCCAAACATTCCTTTACCATCTTTCTTATTTAAGTATTTTTTACAAAATTGAGATATTTCCAATTCTGGAAATGCGTTTATTCAGCTCCAAGGCGGTGTAAACCTTGTTTATCCGCGACTTTTTCCCAAATGTTGCGACCTGGGGCAGTAAATATTTTTCCCGAGCAAAGGGTTTGATGGCATGCTGAATTCTCCGCTTTAGACTCCACCTCCCAAACCATAGAATGGGAGGTGTGAAAAAAACATGACCACATACGTGGGTTTGAACGTGCACTTTCCGTTTATCGGATTGCTTGCGAATGGATTTTTCGAGACCCCATACCTGTCATAAAAGACCCGCCAAAAGAGTTCTTTAGTCCAAAAAAGAAAATCGTAATGTAAAATGATTTGAATCACGGTGCTTCAAAAGGAGATTTGTAGCCAGCTCGCTCCACACAATTAGTCTCAGAACTCTTCTTTAAGAATATGGAAAAGACATTGTAGTTAAACTACCGCGGAGCCAAATTTAATTGGGATTGTGGCAATCAATAAATGATGAGATGATAGGGTCAATCATAAAATGCGCGCTGGGGGGACGATGGAAAACAGCAATTTTTAGCGTTACCTCGGCCTGCAACTGCGGGTGTTCAATGTGCAACATACCAAACCTCCCGCCTCAGCACCTCAGCCTCAATGCCGCTTTTGAAATCTTGCGTCAATGCGCGAAAAATAAAGTGGCCGTCGTGTCCATCACCGGTGGCGAGCCTTTTCTCTATCCTGCCCTTCCAGTTTTGGTGAGGGAGGCCAAGGAGATGGGTATTATCGTCCACATAGCGACGAATGGGACGCTACCCGAAAAGATCCGCGAGGTGGCGGGTTACGTGGACGCTATCGGGTTCAGCATCGACAGCCATGTGGCCCCGGAGCACGACGGCAACAGAAGACATGAGGGGGCGTTCGAAAAGTGCCTGAAGGGCGTGAGGGTCTGCAAAAAAATGGGAATAAGGTTCTTCGCCAATGCCCCGCCAAACGAATACATTATCGGGAAAATCGAGGAGTATGTCAGCTTTATAAACCAGGGGCTGGGCATTCCCGTCGGTTTTTGCTACCCGGAAATGCACGGGGGAAACTATTTTTCAAGGGACAAGAGCATCATCAGCGATCTGAGCCCGGAGCAACTGGCTGATTTCTTCAGAGCTGCCCTTAGACTTAAAAGATCTGGTTACGGTATCCTCAACACCGATATTTTTTTGAACGAAGCCGCCGAATACGCGAGAGGAAATTTCCAGAAGGTGTGTCGTTGCGGCAGCGGGCGTGTCGTTTACTGGATTGATTGGTCCGGCGATGTTCGCCCCTGTTTTGTCAAGAAAGAGGTTCTAAACAGGAAGGAGGGTTGGGAGAAGTTCAACCCGAACAACTGCAACGAGTGTTTCACTCAATGCTTCAGGGAACCGTCCTCTTTTTTGTACTCTCTCCCCTTTTCGCTCAGGGGGCTGGGGACGTTGGGATCTTTCACGCTAGGGGCGCAGCGTGACAGACAAGCGGGGCTTAGGCAACTTGAAAGGTAGTTCCAAACCCAACCGCTTTCATGCGTGATTTTTCGATTGGCCGCTATCCTCGATTCAAGGTAAAAATAAGCCCGCGCTGCCCCATATGGCAATTGGCCATCTGCGCAGATAACTCTCAACTGTGATACGGTAAAAAACAAAAAAGCCGTCCCTCAGAAAAAGGAACGGATTGAGCCGAGCGGAGTTCAGCCTGTGCTTTCTCTTAGTTACCCTTCAGCGCCAGGTTTTGGTTTCGGCTCGGCTTTGGGTTTTGCTCGTTTCTTCTTTTTTGCCGTTCAAACACCTCCCCGCGGTTTGTTCTTTAATTGTTTTCTGGGGCTTTAAAGAGCAGACACAGTTCGGCGTCACTTAAATATATGGGCGCAAGTAGCTTGCGGGAGTACACTAAAACGCGTTTTGGACCTGTGATTTTCAATTGCTCGCCGGCCTTCTCAAAGCGATGTAGGGTATTTCGATCCCGTTGGCGTCGAATTCCTTCTTGATCTGGAACAGCAGATCCCTGGTCATGCTGAAAGCAGTCGGCTGGTCTTTCGCCCTCGAGAGCAACCTGAGTTTTACTCCCAGATCGGTAAACTCCATAACAACCGCGTTTGGCAGGTCCCCTACAGGCATGCAGTCCGGGTGCCTCTTTGCGACATCGACCATTATGCTCATCGCCTTTTCCAGGTCGGATTCGTGGCTGACCTGGACGAACACCGGCACCAGCTTGGTCGAATCCACCATAGTGTAATTCACCACGGCTTCCTTCAGGAACATCTCGTTCGGCACAACGAGGCGCCGGTTGTCCCAGGTGCGAATTACCGTATTTATGAGCTTTACTTCCTCGACGGTCCCGTATTCCTGCTTGAAAGTGACCGCTTCGCCCAGGCGGAACGGCTGCGAAAAAACTATCAGTATCCCGGCCATCAAATTGGAAAGCGAAGACTGGGCTGCGAGACCTATCACTATCGAAGCAAACCCGGCGGCCACGAATAGGGAAGCAGTAACTCCTCTAGCTTCGGGGAAAACGGCAAAGACGACGATTGCGACGCCGATGAGTAAAATAACCGCCCTGACCAGCTTTCTGAAAAAGCTGTAAATGGTGTTCAGTTTCGGCTCTTTCTCGACCGCCTTTTTCATGCGCCCGAATATAATCTTGTTAATGATTTTGTAAACAACGAATACCAGGCACAAACCGACGATGAACGAGATAACCTGTTGCAGCACTGGCCACTGGCTCAAAAAATCTGTCATTTTTTCACGGCTCCGCTAACTTTACAGTGCGCCCGGGACCAGGAAGCTCATCAGCATGATGCCGATCCCGGCCACCTTCGCCACCTGCTTGTATTCCTCTTCGTCGGGCTTTTTTGCCACGGCCAAAACCCTTTTGGCGTCGTGGAAAAACTTCTTGCCGATCATGGAAATCCAACACTATATCTATGGTTTTGTGTGATTTAAGTGTCTACACATTGTGCCAGCGCCCATGCCTTGGCGCTTGCGCCTGAGCCAGAGCCTGCTCGGCTACGCGTGTTTTGCCATAGATATCCCCTATATACAGTGTATACGAGCAACATGAACACCTCGGTGAGAATCAGGCCAGAGACGAAGCAGCGCCTGGACAAACACGGGCGTCCAGAACTGTCATCATCTTCACCGCCGCCGCGATCGTTTTCGTGGTGTTTCTTCACATCGCTGGCTGCAGTATATTCGGCAGGCTCTTGGTGAGTTTTTCCAGCCTAGCGATTCTCTGCTCCGTTGGCGGATGAGTTGAGAACAGGCTGGCAACACTCATTCCCCGGAAAGGGTTGACGATGAACAGATGGGCCGTTGACGGGTTGCCCTGCCTGTGCGTTCGGTTCTTCGCTGCCGATTCCAGTTTTCTTAGAGCGCTGGCCAGAGCAAGCGGCTTCCGGGAAATCCTGGCGCCATCCTCATCTGCTCCATACTCGCGCCCGCGTGAGATGGAAAGCCTGACCAGCATCGAGGCGAACGGGATGACGATGATGGCCAGCAGTGCCAGCAACCCAGCCCCGCCGCCGCGGTCCCTGCGGTTGCCGAACATGGAGAAGTAGGTGACGTAGGCGATCACCGCGCCGATCATCGCGGCCATGGTGTTGACCAGCATGTCGCGGTTCTTGACGTGGGACAGCTCGTGGCCCAGCACGCCCTCGAGCTCGTCGTCGTCGAGGAGCTCCAGCGCGCCCTTGGTGACGGCGACCACCGAATGCGACGGTGACCTGCCCGTGGCGAAGGCGTTGGGCACATCCATTGGGACAATCGCCACCTTAGGCTTGGGCAGGCCCGCGTTAGCTGCCAAGCGGGCTACCATCTCATGTAGTTTCGGCTGCTCGGCTTCGCTGACCAGCTTGGCCCGATACGTGCTGAGGACCCATTTGTCAGCAAACCAGTATATCGAGAAGTTCATGATTATTGCGATTAAAACAAAAACCCCCAAGCTCTGAGCCATCGGTATGCCGGTTAGGTAACTTGCCGCCGCTCCCACCAGCAGCAGCATGGCGGTAAGTACGCCCATTAGCAAAGCAGTTCTTGCCACGCCGGTCATGCTATCGCCATATAATCATTAAGTGGTATTTAAAAATATAACTAGTTGGGTTCTGCGCTGATTATAAGGCATAATAGCGCGAACCCCTTTCCGCGCCATTTTGCCGGTAAATTTAGGTGCTGGGGCTCGGCCTATTTTTGCCCCTGACTTTTTTCATTACAATTATTCCTCCCGCGGCCGCGACTGCAGCAACTGCCAACACAACCAAATACGGGACAACTGAATCTCCCTCCCCAACGGACTCAGAGGTCACCTCGGTAAGCAGCAAGTCAACGGGCCCGTCAGAGAGGGGGATGAAAGCGCTGGCTGTGTATTTGCCATCAGCGCTTTTGAAGTATAGTGTCTTATTGACGAGGGAGGAGTTTGTGGAAATAATTTTGCCCTCGGAATCGGTCTTGCCCAACAAAGTAGTTTCCTGTCCCTCGGAAGTGCCGTAGTATATTGACGTGTTGGCGAGGGCATTGCCGTTTGGCTTGTTAAAAACTAAAGTGACCTGTAAGGTTTCGGTCGTGGCCATGGCCGTGGCACTAACAATAACGCTTTCCGAGGTGGTCTGGTCCGCATTGTCCGTTACGGAGACTTGCACAGTATACGTCCCAGCAGACGCGAACGTGTGGCTGCGGAACTGGTGCCGCCGTCGCCGAAGTTCCAGGAATAAACGTAGGGGGGCAAGCCGCCAAAAACTGCAGCTTGTAGATTAACCTCAAGAGGCACGTTTCCCGAATTGGGATTTCCAGAAGCAAACACAACAAGCGTTTCAAGAGATGGAGGTTCCTCAACGCTGATGGAGTCGGTGTACGTGACCCAACTGGAAAAGCTGCCAACCGGAGATTTTACATGGACTAGGGCGCTTACGGTGCCAGTGCCCAACGGAGCGGCGCTGCTGACAACTAAAGCACCAGTAAAAACATGTGAGCCGTCACGAGGGACGGTGATCTTGGCCGTGTCGGGCCTGAGATCGTACATCGTGCCCCCAGGGAAAAAACAGTGATCTGGTAAACGTTTATCGCGCTGCCAAAATTATAAAAGACAAGACTAAATTCCGTCATTACCCCTCGATAGAACTCGCCAGGGTTTGTGGGGACAATAAATATTGCAGCGTCAACGCTGCTGGCTGCCGCAGGAACTTTTAGTAAAAATAGGGCCAAGATGACGCAGAAAACCGCGAATAATACCTTTCTCACCCGATCTAGGAGATAGCTAAGTTTTATGGCATTTAACATTTGCTAACTTTGTCTCGGCCGTCTGACCAAGAGGATGAACTAGAGAAATAGTTTAACTCACGAGCACGAAGTCTGAGGTGGGGTTGACATTTGGCCATATTCCCGAAAAGAAAGAAAAGAAAAGTGCGGGCCTTAGACGACATTAAGAGAGGGATAGCCATTTTCCTGGTGTTCTTGGGGCTTTCCATAGTGATCCACGAGACCTTCCATTTAATCGTGGCCCGCGCCCTCGGCTACGAGGCCAATGCCTTCTACGGCATAAGTTTCTTCAATGCTTACGGCTACGTGAGCATGACTCCAACTTCCCAAAGCCCAATTCATACCTTGCTTATTTTCAGCGCCGGCGGGTTGGGAACGGCCGCGGTGTTTTTCTTACTTTGGTACGCTATCGAGGACATCATAACCAAGCTCCTGCTTTCATTCTTCACCTTCATGCAGCTGGCATATGGAATCCTCGAACCATTTTATGGTCTGGGTTTAATCACGTTTGAAGGGCTGAGCATTTGGCCGATAGTGGCCGGGATGATTGCGTTGATAATTTTTAGAATCATCTATTGGAGGCTGGGCTGGTGGTGAAGAGACACTGAAGTAAAACAGGTTGCTATTGAGAAGGTTCCGTAAAAGTTTGGGGTGATATTTCCGAGTTAGCCTTGCTGGATTGGGGCGGTGATTTATAAAAAACCACATGAGGTGATAGTATGAACCCGAAATGCCCGGCCTGCGGGGCAGGTTTCTAGAGAACCGGCTCCAGCCGCACTGGCTGTCAGCGCTACAAGTGCCCGAAGTGCGGCTGCCAGTAGTAACACGCTTCCATCGCGACCTTCGCATCGTCGATGTCTTTGAAAATCCTTTCGAATTCTCTTCGCTCGTTCAGGAACTTTTCGTCTTGCTCGTTCATTACTGTAGCATGGCACGTTCGCAGATGCACATCCAATCCAACGAATGTTGGCATGTTTTTTCTCACTCCCATTGATGGTTGGGAGGTGGAACCTAAAGCGGAGAATTCAACATGCCATCAAACTCACAAGCTCCACAAAAGATAAAAGGAACCAGCCAAAAACGTAATAAAAGGACGAGATTTTATGGTAGGAAAAATCGAGGTCAAAAAAGTTGTTCTGGACATCCTGAAACCTCTTGAGCCATCTATAGTGGAATTCGCCAAGGGGTTGAACGGGCTCAGCGGCAGCAAGAGAGTTGACCTTTTGGTCATGGAAATTGATCGGAGCACTGAAACCTTAAAGGCAACTTTAGAAGGGGCAGATATAGATCTTAAGGCCCTCACGAAGGAGATAGAGAAGATGGGGGGAACCATTCACTCAGTTGACCAGGTACTGACCGAAAAGGATTGAGATGCCGAGTAAAATCAAGTCATATCTGTCTATCCTTCGAGCGGAAGAGATCCTCAGACGATATTGGGTGATTAACAGCTTTGATGGGATACTGATAGTTATTGGGGTGTTGCTCGGCTCCCGCGCCGCCGGAGTGGTACACGCTTCCGCGATAATTCACATCACGGTAGCGAGTGCCACGGCCATGTTCATTTCCGGTTTCTTCGGATGCTATTTCACGGAAAAAGCTGAGCGGAAGAGGCAGATCAAGGAACTCGAGAGAGCCATGCTTAAAAAACTCGACAAATCCGTGATCCACGATGCCTCCACGCGTGTTCCTGTCTTAATAGCTTTGGCAGATGGGCTCTCCCCTCTGGTTTCCGCCATCATAGTCATACTTCCGTTTTTCTTTTCCTCCATCATCGGGGTCACCTGTGCGTTCTACGTCTCGGTAGCTTTGGCCGTGGCGCTCCTGTTCTTCCTCGGGTGCTTTTTGGGAAAACTATCGAGAATAAGTGTACTTGTCAACGGGCTCAGGATGGTTTTAGTAGCAGCGCTCATGATAGTCCTGATGCTCTTGCTTGGATTGGTGTAATTGAATGGGATTCTACCAGAATAACTTTGAAAAGTCGTCGTAGACGTCTTGAGAGGTATCCTGTATGTACATTTAACAAGTCCCCTGTAAAAACAGGGGTAGTTCACCTTTCTCAACAATGGATGAATTCTACTCAAGTTCTTCTAAAGGGATGAGGATGTCTGGATGCTCGCGAGCTTCCTTACTTCTTTTTACAAGGATTTCAAGTCACGTGCCATTTTCCGCCCCTCGCATATTCAAAATGGTTTTGACAACAGCTAACTTAAAACTCTACCGGTTCCGCGGAGGTTGTCTAATAAATCCAAGCTAAATAAAAAACAGCCAATCTCTTCGTTGCGCGCGCCCGCGCGTAGGTGCGCAGGTTGTGCGCAACCGCCATGAGCATGACGCCGGCCACCTTCGTGGCCGACAACTTGCACCTGATCGTGGCGCCGTAGCGGTTCTCAATGCCGCCGAAGACGGCCTCGGCGACGCCCCTCTGGCGGTAGGGTTCGCGGATGCGCTTCAGCGCCCAGTCCACGGTGGAGTGGTCAATGGTCTTGGGCATCATCAGGGGCGCCTGCCCCCCGACCTGGCGGTAGGTGTAATCGAAGTACTGCGCCGTGGCGCAGATGGCGGCGTGCCGCCGCGCCGAGAACTTGGGCCGCCGGCCCTCCGGGATCGCTGCCACGGCGGCGGTAATCTTCTGACGAGCTTTTCAGCAGTGCTAAATATCCTCTCGACAGAGTCGAGCTTGAGGCTGTGTCGGGCAGCCCAGTATCCGTGATGAACCATTTAGGTGCTCCGATCACCCAAAGCTCCTCGGCACAGCCCCCGCAACAAAACAAGATTTTCCTGACAATTTATAAATCAGGAATTATTCGACATCTATGTGAATTCTCCGCTGGCTCCACCTTCCGCTTCTCTTTTTACCCTCCTCCTTTATTTTTCTTTTGGGGCGTTGGTGCAGACATCTATCCGCGGTCCGAGCCGCACTATGGTGTTGCGCTCGGGGCCCTCAATCAAACTCACGCGGTCAAAGCCGCAGTCGAATAACCGAGGTGCCCCCGCCCCGATTTATGGTCGAGCATGAAACTCCTCTTTCCGGACGAGCATCCAGTAGGCTGCCACCAGCAACTTTCTGGCCGCCGCGACGGCGGCAATTTTCCTGCCCTTCTTCGCAGCAACCCTGAAGAAGAACCTCGTGATGTAGGTGTCGTATCTCAGGTGAGCCCACAGGCATTCCTGGACGATCCAGCGGAGCATCGGGCTGCCCTGCTTAGTAATCCGACCGTAACGCCTCGTCGCCCCGGACTGGTGGACTGAGGGCACCAGCCCGGCGTAGCTGCAGAGCTTCTCAGCGTCGCTGAACCTCGAGACATCTCCCGTCTCCGCTAAGATGGCGAGCGCCGAGAAGTGCCCAATGCCGGGAGCGGTCATCAGCAGCTTGGCATCCTCGCTCTCATCCGCTCCCTTCTCCAGCTCTCTGGAGACCTCCCTGATACGCTTGTCGAGCGCCGCTATCATGGCAAGGCACTCGTCGATGGCCCTGATTCCGAGTTCGCTCAGCAATGGGGTCCGTCGCTTGGTGAAAGGGTTCTTCAGGGCCCGAATCCCCCGCTTTGCCAATTCGGCCCTGATCTTGTTCTTGAACCTCGTCCGCTCACGCACCAAGTAGGTGCGAAGTCTGACCAACTCTCGCAGTTCTCTGATCTCCTTCGGCGGGACGTAGGAAGTCGGCAACAGATCTGCCCGGAGCAGATGGGCCAAGGCTTCGGAGTCGGTCGCGTCCGTCTTGATCTTCGCATCGGCTATGATGCGGGTCTTCAGTGGATGGGCCAGCTTTACCTCGAGCCCCATGCTTTCGAGCAGCTCGTGGACGGGCTGCCAGCAATAGCATGCCTCCATCGCGACCTTGGCATCGTCGATGCCCTTGAGGATTCTCTCGAACTCCAGACGCTCGTTCGGGAATTTCTCCTGCTTCAGGATTTTTCCGTGTTCGTCCATCACCGTCGCGTGGCACGTGCGTAGGTGCACATCCAAACCCACATATGTGGTCATGTTTTTACACACCTCCCATTCGATGGTTTGGGAGGTGGAGTCTAAACTAAAGCGGAGAATTCAGCATGCCATCAAACCTGTCTGTTGGGGAAAACGCTAAAGCCAAAAGATTACAGGTATGGTGTTTATTGGTGTGATGCCTCTTAACCCTTTCCAGGAACGCCCTGAGGCCTGCTCTTCGCCTAGTGGTGTGTTGCATTAATCTTAAATAAATTCACGATTGAGTGTCGTTGGAGCTGGACTGATGAGGTGGGTGGCAACCACCGAGGTGTTTCAACATGCCGAAGAAGGTCAAGAGGGATTGGAAAAAGTATAACGACCAGCTCGTCAAGCGTGGTGAGCTTCTAATTGATCTCGACTTCGTCGAGAACTGGGAGAAGGAACTCGAGGAGATGAACCGGGGAAAGCGGGGAAAGCCCTTCGATTACCCTGATAGCCTGATAGGGTTCTTGGCGTTCCCGCGGCACTTCTTCGGGTTGCCCTTCAGACAGGAGGAAGGCTTCGTCGAAGCCCTGGCGAAGCTGGTTCCTGAGCTGGGGGTGCCGGACTACAGCACTATCTGTCGCAGGATCAACAACTTCTCGCCCAAGTTCGAGCGCAGCCTTCGTGGGCTGGGCGACGATGTCGTCGTCGCCATCGACGCCTCAGGCATCAAGGTGACCAACCGCGGCGAGTGGCGGCGGGAACGCTGGGGAGGCAAGAGCGAGCGCGGCTATCTGAAAGTTCACATCGCGGTCGACGTCAAGACGAAACAAATCTTGGCCGTCGAGGTTACGGATGAGCGGACCGGCGACATCAAGAAATTCAAACCGCTCGTCGAGCGTGCCTCGGAGCGGGCCAAACTCAGGCTCGCCCTCGCCGACTCGGCGTACGATTCCCGCGAGAACTTCAACTTCCTAGAGGACAGGGGGATCGAGCCGGGCATAAAGATCAAGCACGGTGCCTCGGGCAAGGCGCGGGGCAGTCTGGCGCGGCGACGCGCCGCGAGGGAATTCTTGAGGGACGAAAAGAAGTGGAAGAAAAGAGTCGGGTACGGCAGAAGGTGGGCGGCTGAGGGCACGTTCTCGAACCTGAAGCGGACCTTCGGCGAGTTCGTCGCGGCGCACGAGTTCAAAAACATGGCGAAGGAGATGGTGCTGAAGGCGTTCTGCTACAACCTGTTGATGAACCTGAGCGCCGGTTGACGAATTCTTTCAAGAAATGGCTCGACGAGCCCAAATCACAATGATCTCAGGAGACCTCGCTTTTAATTTGTGCAACATAGCAGTGTTTATAGAAAGTATTTAAGGTGCGTTTGCCTTACTGGTAAAAGCAAAGAGATGGCGGGTGAAAGTTTTGCATGAGATCGTCGGCGTCCGCAACATCAGCAAGGTCTACGACATGGGCAAGGTCGCCTTACATGCGCTCAAGGATGTCAGCCTGAAGATCGAGAACTCGGAGAACATCTCCATCATCGGGCCTTCCGGATCGGGGAAATCGACGCTGCTTCACCTGATCGGGTGCTTGGACAGGCCGACGAGCGGGAAAATTTTCATCGACGGCGTGGACACCTCAAAACTGGACGACTCCAAGCTGGCCGAGATAAGGCGGAAAAAGGTGGGCTTCGTCTTTCAATTCTTCTACCTCATTCCCACCCTGACCGCGCTGGAGAACATCGGCCTGCCGATGATGTTCGCCGGCGTCGGCGACCGCGACCGGGCGGACCGGGCCAAGGAGCTGCTGGGACTGGTCAACCTGACGGAGAGGATGGGTCACAAGCCTGCGGAATTGAGCGGCGGGGAGAGGCAACGGGTCGCCATCGCCCGGTCCCTTGCCAACGAGCCGAAGATAATCCTGGCGGACGAGCCGACCGGGAACCTGGATTCGGTCTCAGGCAGGGAGATCATGGAGCTGCTGACAAAGTTGAACCGCGACAAAGGGGTGACCCTGGCCATCATCACCCACGACGCCAACATCGCCGCCGGCACCGACAGAACGCTATATTTAAAGGACGGCCAGATAGTAAAGGAGGTAAGGCGGTAATTGTGAAAAGGTCGTTGTTTATCCCCCTAGTTTTGGCCCTAGTCGTCTCGGCGTCGTTCGCCAGCGTTCCCCGGGCCACGGCGGCGGAGGCCTCGTTGAACGTGACTTGGCGGACCCTTGACAATTACCTGCGGCCGGGCAACGAAACGGTCCTGTTCTTGTCCATAGAGAACCCCAGCGCCTACAGAATTTACGATGTCGGTTTCAGGTTCGATGTCGGCGCCAACCTCAGCGTCTCACCGGTTAACTTTAGCTTCAACAGCATCGCCCCCGTGTCGGTGCAATCGACCTCCGTCAAGATCACCGCGAGTGACAACGCCGCGTCCGGCACATCGTACGTGCAGGTGACGGCGGCCTATCACGTCGACAGCCGCAGCGCCGATGAGAAACTTCTGACCATCTGGGTCCCTGTGGTGTTGAGGGCGGTCCCGCTCCTACAGATTTCCGGGATACAGTTCGATTCCAGCACCATCCAGCCCGGGAGCAAGGTCACCGTTTCCTTCGACGTCAAGAACTATGGCGACGGTCTGGCTAAGGACGCGGTGGTTTCCCTGGATCAGGCGGTGGGATTCTTCACCAGCGATGTCAGCGACAAATATATCGGCGACGTGGCGGTAAACGCTTCCAGCAAGGTTTCGTTTTCGTTGATAATAAACCAGAACTCCAGCGCCGGTTCTTATTCCATACCGGTATCGCTGACTTACGCGGATAAGGCGAGGAGGGAGATTTATTCAAAGCGTGAGTTCGTCGGCCTCAACGTCTACGGTAACCTCGGCCTGATCCTGACCTTGGACTCGCAGGACTTGGTAGCGGCCGGCATGAATGGCACCATGGAAATAAAGGTGGCCAACGGGGGGACCTTGGAGGCGCAATTCCTCCAGCTGCGGGTTCTGAGTTCCCCGGCCTTAGCCGAGGTCATGCCGGACTATATTTATGTAGGCAAGTTGAAGTCGGATGATTACGACACCGAAAAAATAACCTTCAAGGTCAATGACACGGCCGCCAAGGGGGTTTACCCGGTGAGCTTCCAGCTGACCTATCAGGATTCCTTCGGCAAGCAGTTTTCCGAGACCAAGACCGTGCAGCTGAGCGTCCTCTCCAAGGAGAAGGTGGGCAGCCAGTACCAGCCGCCGTTTTGGTTGCTGGCCGTCTTCGGCGTTGTCATCGTCCTGATAATTTACTACGTCTTGCGGAAGAGGAGAAAATAATGTATGCTGAAGGGGTCTCTCGTCCTGGTATTCAGGAACCTCACCCAGCGGCGGGTGAGGACGGCCCTGACCACGCTGGGCGTGATTATCGGCATAGCCGCCATCGTCGGCTTGGTCTCCGCGACGCAGGGCATCAGTAACAACATCAACGCCCAGCTTACCAAGCTTCAGGGCGACCGCATCCTTATTACCCCGAAAGCGGGCATGAGCTTCGTGGGTGGCGGGTCAACGGGGGGCCTGACCGAAAGGGACGTTGACGAGATTGCGGGCCTATCGGGCGTTCGCGTGGCTTACGGTCAGCTGCAGACGTCCGCTCTTGTCACCTACGGTGGAGAGGCTCAGAGCTTGGCCATCGTTGGCGTCTCCCCGAGTGGCTTTGAGAAGCTGGACACGTTGGGGGTTGACGTGGGGAGATATCTCAGCGACTCCGACCACTATTCCGTAGTGATCGGCGACTCGGTTGCCCACGAGATGTACAAAAAGGAAGTCGGCGTTCGAAAGACGGTCTCCATAAACGGCACGGAATTCCAGGTGGTCGGCATCCTCAATGCCGCTGGCGGCGCCTTCAGCACCATGGACTCGAGCTTGATCATGCCTAAGGAGGACATGAGGAATCTCTTCAACATGTCGCAGGACAGTGTGAATTCGATAGTCGTCGGCGTCAAGAGCGATGCCAGCATAGCCGATGTCGCGGACCGGATTTCTGAGGCCCTGAGGAAGCTTCACAAGGTGACCGAGGAGCAGGAAGATTTCACGGTGATTACGCCGGAGTACATCAGCAACGTGGTGGGCCAGATCACCGGCCTGATGAGCGTGCTCCTCGGTGGCATCGCGGGCATATCTCTGGTCGTCGGCACGATTGGCATCACCAACATAATGTATGTCACGGTATCTGAGAGGACCAGGGAGATCGGAGTCATGAAAGCGATCGGCGCGACCAATCACGACATCCTGTTCCTATTCGTGCTTGAGTCGGGCATAATAAGCCTGATCGGCGGGGCCATCGGCGCCGTCGTGGGCCTGGGCCTCGGCGAGGGGATACTGCAGATAGCTGGCTACGCCTTCAGAGATTCGCAGGTCCAAGCCCCCGGGTTCAGCGCGTTACAGTTGCACATCGCCGTCCTGCCAGAACTGATGTTGGGCGTCATCGCGCTGTCCTTCATGGTGGGCGTCCTCGCCGGGTTCTTCCCTGCCAAGAAGGCGGCTAGCCTCAACCCGATAGAGGCGCTGCGCTACGAGTGAGGCTGGCTCTTAAAAGCAGGCAAAAATACTAGTTATGGTGTCGGTTTGGTCGTTCGAATTTTGACCCACGGCGATACGGACGGGATCTGCGCCGCAGCCATGGCGCGGGCCCGCTTTCCCGACGCCGAAATCTGGTTCAGCCGGCCCGTCCGCTTGCTCCGGTACCTGAACGACATCGAACTCGGCACTATCGTGATGATCTTCGACATCGCCATAAATGAAGCCAACAAGGAGCAGATCTTTTAGCGCATGAAGGAGCTGGCGCAGAGGGATGAGGTGCTCTACGTGGACCACCCGCTGCCGCCGGGGACGCTGAAGAAGGATTTCCCCGTGACCCAGCTAGGGCTGCAATCGGGCGCCAGATGCCCCGTTTGTAGGTCGGATTCTTGGAAAGTTGGATTTAGCCGGAGCGGCCGGCGCCGCTGCAAGTGCAAATCCTGCGGGAAAAAGTTCAACGAGCGGACGGGAACGCCGTTCCACGGACTGCACTTCCTCGACAGGGACGCCCTGATGGGCGCGATACTGGACGCGAACGGAAGGTCAGGGGCTACAGACACGGGATGCTTCGCTTACGGAGATTTTCATCTTTTCTTGTCTTTCGGTCCTGAAGTACTTTGGGAGCGGATTCCAACCCAATTCAGTAATTGCTCTTTCGAATTGCGCTTTAAGTAAAAGTTGCCCAACAATGCAATGACGCATCCGCCTATGAAGTCGAAAATCAGGTCCCACATAGTGTCCTCAAGACCTTTTTGTAATGCCGTTCCAAACAACTGATCGCATAAGAACTCGTCGATTTCCCAAAATGCTCCAATTGCCACTGTGAAAATTATTGTGAAGAGCACAATCATAATCCGGTTCATCTTAATCTCGGTGAATTTGTCCAAAATCACGACTGATACGAAACCAAGTATCGCCACCAAGACTGCTGTGAGGAAGTGCGCAGCTTTGTCGTAGATGGGGTAAAAGATCTCATACCAGCCACGGATGTTTCCAGCGACGTATATGTAAAGCGCAGTTACCATCAATAAGGTCAGTTCCCATGGAAGGACGACTTCAAATTTTCTTTTTATCATTGCCGGCGTGAGAGTGAGCACAAAGCTGATGGTGCCAGCGAATGCCCAAGGATAGTCCCCAGTGATAAAGCTATAAATGGTGTAAATTAGAATGAGTGCCTGCCCGAGATGAGATAGATAGATGCCGACTACTTCCTTCTTTTTTCTTGTGGAGGTCATGCTTTTCGTAAAAACTTCGCGTATGAATTTATATTTTTGTCCATTTTTTCCACAGTAACTTATTTGCTCGTTTTAGCTGTTAGCATTTGGTGCCGATAGGATTATGAAGACATCGCTGGCGCCAAAATTTTATCTCCGATCAGAAATTTCAAAGAGTATTATATCTTGGCAAGCAATTTCACTTTATGCCGTGGATCGAAATTGTTGTGGCTCTCATTGCGGGCTGGGGCGCAGGGGTCGTGACAGGCTTCGTTGGCGCAAGCGCCGCAGTGACCGTAGTCCCGATGCTCGTCATTTTCTTGGGCATAGACCCCTATATCGCGATAGGAGTCAGCCTCGGCACAGATGTCGTGTGCTCCCTTGTGAGCACTATGGGCTATGCTCGTCATAGCAACGTGGATTATGTTGAAGGGCTTATTATGGCAATATCAACCATGAGCGCATCTCAGATAGGAAGCTATGTATCGAAAGGTATACCTGCCCAAGGACTTGGTGGAGCCACTGGTATAATCATACTTGTGATGGGCATAAGCTTCATAAGAAAGCCTATAACCACAAGGGTTTCTGAGTTGAGAGATAGGATAAATCTGCGCTACTTTGAGCACAACAGGAGAGCGTGGGGCATCCTCATGGGCCTGGTAATAGGGCTCATGAGCGGTTTCACAGGCGCTGGGGGAGGGGAGGCCATGTTCATCATACTTGTCTTCATCCTGGGCTATGAGGTGCACATGGCCGTTGGGACCTCCGTCATGATAATGACCTTCACAGCCCTCTCCGGGCTCATAGGGCATGCTCTGTATGCCCCTGTTCCCTTGGCCATTCTGCTTATATCCTGGGTGGGTGGTGCAATAGGTGCGATAGCCGCCGCAGCCTACGCAAACAGGATAAGTGAAGATCAGCTCTCAAAGGTCGCCGGGATCTGCTTTGTGATCCTCGGAGCGCTCATGACCATAAATCAGCTCCTGAACGGTGGGCTTCTTTAAAGCCTTGGATCGCTCAACCTCAACGGACAGGCGACTAAAAATTAAATAGGCGCGTGCAAAATTAAAAAGCGTTGACACCCCAAACTAATACTCGTGCACGCTAACAAAGAGCTCCGGAAGTTGCTGGGGAAATTGATGGGCCCGGTGAAGAAGGACAAATTCACGTCATTCGGGTCAGGACGATCCGCAACGCCAATCAAAATCCACGGAAATCCAGCCTTACCACCGAAGCATTAAGGACTAAGCCAAAAGAGGTCGAAGGTTGACGCTCGCAAACCGCTCAAGCTCCGTTTTTTGGGGCGTTAACATTGAAACCTTCGCAGGCCGCCCTCCTTACAAACTTCGAGATGGAGATCCGCGAGAGCCCCACCACCTTCGCGATCCTGGCCTGGGTCGCCTCCACCCCGTTCTCCCGGCAGGCCCTGTAGATGGCCGCCGCGACCGCCTTCTGCGCCTCCTTTTTCGATACCGTCCCCCTGCGCTCCAGCAGCTTGAGCACGCCTATGCGGATTCTCTCCAGCCCGAGCCTCTCTATGGCATCGTTCACGTAGTACATGGTCTCGATCGGGCTGAGGCTCGCACAGAATTTCTTGCAGAGCAAAATATACGCCCGCCTGAGGTCGCGGAGGCCGACCCCGCCCTCCCGCGCGAGCTCGCTCAGGTCCCTCCGTAGCCCGAGCTTCTTGCAGACGAAGTAAATCGCCGCGGCTGCCATCGTCTCTATCGAGCGGCTGCGGAGCAATCGCTCCTTTTCAGCCCTGCGGAACAAGAGGGCGGCTTCCTCCCGCACCAGCTTCGGCAACCCCAAATCGTGGCATACCCGGGCCTGCTCCTGGAAGGCGCGGGTCAGTGTCCTTTCGGAGTTCGTGGCGTGGGCCCTCTTATCCCACCGTCTGAGGCGCCCGAACTTGGCCGCTTGTTCGGGGGTGAGTGGACGTCCGAGGGCGTCGCGGTTTCTCCGGCCCACTCGTGAGCTTATCCCGCGATCGTGTACCGACTCCGAGACCGGCGGCCCGGTGTGCCTCTTCTCATCCGCTTCGGCCGCGTACCAGTCGGGGCCTCGGTCGAGTGGGCGATCCTCTAGGACAAAGCCGCAGTTGGCGCAAATCAGCTCCCCTCGCACGTAATCGTGAACTAGTTTCTTGCCTTTGCACTGGGGACATTCCATCCGTCATTCTCTCCTTTTCAGCTTCCTCTCCGGGCGTTTTCCCCTTGCTCGTTCAGGTCGAGTTTGATTTTTTGTATGGTGGACTTTCGGATGAAGGTGAAGTGGTCTAGCGAGCGGACCTTGGCGTAGCTCTCCGTTTCATCGACCAGCTCTCCCTTCGCCACCGCTACCTTGTCGCCGTCCAGGTAGACGACCCTGACGATGTATCCGATGAGCTCTGCGAACTCGCGTTTTGTCGTCCCGGTCTCGCCTGACATTTTATTCCCCCGTTTTTTCACCTTCGAGCAGCTTCCCGACGCTCCGTCTGGTAAGCCAGCCTCTGATGTGCTCGCAGCGGTCCCTGTCGCAAAAGGCGGCCATGCTCTTGCAGAGGTAGGTGTACTTCCGCTTCGCGATCGAATTGAGGACGCCGCGGAGCTCGCGTTCGTCCATGGGGGGGCGGTTGCGCTCGTTCCACTCCCTGAGCTTTTTCCACGCTTGCTCAGGTGCGTAGCCCTTCAGGTTCAGGTAGTAGGACGCGACCCTGGCGGCCGCCTCGTTCCTGAACCCCTCCTGGGCGCCCATGAGCAACTTGTGGATGCAGGGAGGGGCCTTGCCCTTGAAGCCCTCTTTTGGCCGCGTGACCCCGAAGTCAGCAAAGCCGTAATCCGCAATTTGGGGTCCTATGCCGAACTTTTCCTTCAATGTCTTCGTCACGTCCCCCAGCAGGTCGTCCACCCGCAGTATTTTCCTGACGCCCGGGTCGACGAACTTGTAACAATTCCGGCTCGGGTGCAGGCTCGGCGGGGCGACGACTATATTCCCGTCCGATCTCACCTCGAGCCTCAGCTGCGGGATCTTGAACGACGGGATCGGTTCGCTCGAGCGGAAGTAGACGTGGCGCTTGTTGCCGCCAGTGCGCACCACCATCGTCTCGCGCTCGATCTTTTCTGTGCTGAAAAATTCCTTATAGACTTCAATGTCGTCAAAGTCCAGCACGGTTAAGTTGTCCGATACCTGGCCGCAGACGATGGCTATATTGTGGGGTCTCCCGTCGCCAAACCAACGAGCGATCTCCTCCTCGCTTGGTTTCCTGCGCTGGAAAGGTTCCCACGGTATCTCCGGCCGCTTGTCCCCGTGCACGGCTGGGATCACGCACAGGCCGAGTGAGCGGTAGAGGTCGATGTACTCCGCGAGCGGTGGCTTTATCGTCTCGATCTCTGGCGCTTCGTCCATTTTTCACTCCCTCCTCGCAGACGCCAGTATGTAGTACCGGTACCCGCTGCTTCCCTTGCGTTCCTCGATCACGCACTTTCGGGGCAGGGCGCCGGCCGCATCCAACTGTTTCAGCTGGGCGATGAGCGGGCCGGACCAGGTGGTGAACCAACCCCCGGGGCCGTCGCGCCTGGCGAACTGTATGGTCGCGATGTCCTTTCCCTCGAGCTTTCCGCTCCGCCCCTTGTCAAATTTGGCGCTCACTATGACGATCGGTACGCCAAGCAGGTCGTCTATGAAAGATTGCTCTCCCTCCCCCTCGACGGGGAGAACTTCGCCTATGTCGCCGACGCTCTCGAAATCTATCTGGCTGCTATCCGCGGGAGAAATTTCCTCGACCTCGCTCTTCGTTTCGAGGGCTTCTGCGTATCCCTGCTCGATCAA
>Ga0209164_1001352_pt1 | contig 32724 bp, 31 predicted proteins | sample MTBNYHSulfiMetaG_FD_187458 | JGI IMG/M metagenome (GOLD analysis project Ga0209164, IMG submission 187458) | Enrichment culture microbial communities from rom New York Harbor, USA that are MTBE-degrading - MTBE-NYH (New York Harbor Sulfidogenic)... | ecosystem: Environmental > Aquatic > Marine >... | reverse complement strand
AAACGCCCGATACGCCTGTAAGCGTCTGTCTTCAGCCGGTTTTCGGATCAGGGGCATCGTCATCGTGAGCGACGTGTTCGAGCACATTCGAGCCGCCGTTTCCGAAGCTGCGAAACGTTCCCCCTTCGTCATAGTGGCGGGAGGACTGGGAGCTACATCTGATGACATCACTACGCAGAGCGTAGCAGATACGTTCAACCGCCCTCTCGAGCGCGACGAACGATTATTCCATCTCATTCGAAAATTTATGGAAGATCGGGATCTGGAATGGAATCCCGCGTTGGAGAAACTAGCCTTGGTGCCCCGAGGTGCACAGTTCCTGGACCCCCACCATCGAGCGTGCGGTTATATGATTCAGGAAGCGAATTCCACCCTCTTTTTTCTACCCGGCGTTCCCTCTGAAACGCGCCGTCTGTTGGATTGGCACCTGATGCCGATTCTTTTGAAAGCGGTTTCCGGGCTCTCACCTGTGGCTCAAAGGACGATCAGACTGTTTGGCACGGACGAGGCTTCGGTGGAACAGGCGCTCAAGGGACTGAAAGACCTCTATCCCACCACCTCCATAGGGTATTATCCGAATTTTCCCGAGGTCCATGTAAGCTTCTCGGCTGCGGGCGGCAGCGAGGCGGAGGCCCAGTCCCGTCTGGACGGCATAGAGGCGGAGATCAGGAGGCGATTGGATCCTTACGTATTCGGAACGGATAAAACCCGGTTGGAAAAGGCTGTGGGCGATCTGCTGCTGAGCAAAGGGCTCACCATCGCCTTGGCGGAGTCGTGTACCGGCGGGCTTATCGGGCACCGGATCACGTCTGTGCCGGGAAGTTCCGATTATTTTGAACGAGGGGTGGTAGGGTACAGTAATCGGGCGAAGATGGAGCTTTTGGATATTGCTCCTGCTTTACTGGAGAGACACGGCGCCGTAAGCGCTGAATGCGCCCAAGCCATGGCTCGGGGCGTGCGGAGCTTGTCAAAAACCGATGTGGGACTGTCTTCAACCGGCATAGCCGGTCCAGGCGGCGGGTCCAAAGAAAAACCGGTGGGTACCGTTTATATTGGCTTAGCCACGCACAAGGGCGCCTTGTCGGAACATTTTCGTTTCTTCGGAAACCGAGAGCAAATTAAACTTGTGACTTCCGAAATGGCCCTCTATCAGGTTTGGAGGTATCTCAACGGTGATCCGTTCTTTCATTGCCTTTAAGATTCCGACCGGAATCCGTGATATTCTGGTGAGTGTGCAGGAGCAACTGAAGCACAATGGAGTGGATCTTCAATATGTTCGCCCGCAGGGCATCCATCTCACCCTAAAGTTTCTGGGTAACATTCAAAAGGAGAGCATCCCCCCGATTTTTGAGGTTATGAAACGGGTTTGCGAGGGGCAACGGCCCCTTGATGTTTACCTGGAAGGCATCGGCGCGTTTCCGAGTTCGCGCAATCCCCGGGTGGTCTGGGCAGGCCTCGAGGGGGATCTCGTTCCACTGTACACCATGCAGCAACAATTGGAACAGGGGCTCATTCCGCTGGGCTTCGGACCGGAAAAACGGAGATTTCAAGCCCACTTGACTCTGGGAAGAATGAGAAAATCAACCAGCCCCCCCAATATTTCCGCGTCTTTGGACGACTTGAAGCTGGAATCTAAACCACACTTCACCTTGGACGAGCTGATCCTCTACAGGAGCGAACTGCTTTCGGGTGGGGCCGTTTATGAAGGAATGAAGTCGGTTCGAATCGGAGAATGACGGACACTTTACTTACAGCGGGAACAAACAGACACAAGGATAATTATCTGTAACGGGTGTCCTAAGGTCCACCCGTGTGAATCCGCGGCGGCAGTTGATCAATCTGCGATGAATCCCCCGCCTGTTACTGCACGGAGAACGTAATGTTGACGATCCCTCCATCCCAGACATAGTCGTCCGACCGCACATTCGTTACTGTAGCCGTATACACACCCGGTGTTGTTCCGTTAAGCCCTTTTTTGTTCGGCGCAGAGGTCTTCCAGGTAAATGTCACCAAACCACTCATATCACTTTTTGTAGATGACGTTTGGACGGTTTCAGGACCCTGAATTAAAATATCCAACGATGCATTGGAGACAGGCGATCCAGTGGTGTTTTCATTGATATTGAGCATCAAAACGAAGGTATCGCCGGAATTCAGGTTATCCGTGGGCACAAAAGTGGTTACTTTGTTTTTGTTTTTTCCTTCTTCTCGGTAGGTTCCAGACACAACATTCGTTATTGTGGCCATAGATGGGACGGTTGGCGTAACGTCGAGTAGAAAACCGGGTCCATTGGCAGGCGCGCTCAAGCCCGCATCGTTTGCGGCCCAAACTCTCCAGTAATAAGTGACGTTTTCTTGGAGTCCCTGGAACCCTTTGGTCGGATCGGATCCGATGTTACCGTAAAAGACTCGTGTTGCCTCAACCCAGTTGGAATCCGTATTCAGTTCCAATTGGTACCAGGACGCATTCGCGGAGGGGTCCCACTCGAGGATCACGGAAGTGCTTCGGATGGTGATGGGGCTTTCGTTCAGAGTCCGGGTGTATCCCGTATTGCCGATACAGGCGATCGCCTCTCCACTTATTTTTTCGAGTGACGGGATTCCACGCTTTGACCCTGTGACGCGCGGATTGTCTTCACTGTTCCTTTCTGTTAAAGGCGTTTCTAATCCTGAAAAGAAATCCCCTGTTCCGGACAGGTAATGAATAATGCTGAACCTTCCAATTCTGGAAATGGGGTCATCCCAATGGACTCGAGCGCAACCGTCTTCCCCCCAACCTTCACCCCAACTGTTTTGAATGATCCAGCTGTTTGTAGTATTCTCCCATCCTATGATGCGCACCAAATGAAGCCCTATGTAGTTCAATCCGAGAGACTCATACACGCCGCCGCCGTAGTATAAAAAATCCTCGAAAAGTCTCATGGTTGTGAGTACAGGACCCCTGAAAACAGCTTGCTTGATGGTTTCTATGTCGATTTCTTCCCGAGTGATCCACTCCCAGGAATCCAGCAGATATTCTGGTTCGGAGCCATTCATGAAAGCCCCAAACAGCACGAGGTGGTCTTGGATTTCGGTCAGGGATAGTGGGGAAGAGCCGTTTCCACCCTCCAAGGAACCCGTTGTCAGGTTTAGGGTCAGTGAAGGGTCCCCTTCTGCAATGCACGCAAGATCCTCGATATTTCGAAGAGTGGCGGCAAGGCAGGTACTGTAATTTGGGCCCGGGTTTTCGGCGAAGCCCACCCAGTTCCGACCTCGGAGATTTCTCCAATCCAGCGAATCGGGGAGTGGCGGAACAGGCAATGGTGGGCTCCAAAGGGCCACGCGATCTTCTGAACGAATAGAAGAATCGTCCAACAGGGTAAATTCTTCGAGTTCGGGTTCGTAAGCCGGGGTAGCGTTGTTTTCATGTACGGTCCAGGAAAGACCACGTTCCCCGATGGCCTCTTGAACGGTAATCGCGCCAACCGTAATGTCCGTGCCAAAAGCGTATGAAATAACCAGTAATTGAGCCAAAAAGAAGGCTTGGATGCAAGAGAATCGAGACAATCTCATTATGTTTTTAGACTCCTATGTCGGTTTGTTTAAGGCAAGGATGCAAAACATCGGCCAGACTCCGGATAGAAGGCCGGCGAGACCATGAATGCCGAATATCCATAGATATCCAGGTGATTCGAAAGGGCTGTCCGAAGAAATGGAAGAAACCTGGAGTACGTTTTTGTAATAATGTATTAGAATTGCTGCTTTGGTACTTCGGATTACAAAAAAGATGAGGAGGCTAAGATGGATAGAGGCCGAGTTAATACAGGCTTTCACCAAACCACTGATCAAATTCAGTGATCTCGGTTTGTTTCCCTCATTCTTTGCCGAAAAAGATCTATTGAGACTTTAGGATACTTTGTGGAAAAAGGAGATTTGCATTATTTCGGATCAAGCATTCGAGCGACGAGCTGCTTCAGAGCTTCAGCCTGAGAACGTTTCATCACCAGGGTGCGTTCTCCGGATCGGACCACGATCAGGTCGCGGACACCCAAAACGGCCACGGTCTCAGAGGGATCTTCGCAGAAAATCAAGTTATTCTCAGCACTCGATGCATTCAAGACGCCTCTTGCTCTATTTCCGTGTAGATCGGGCGACAGAAACCGATCCAGGGCCGTCCAACTTCCAACATCATCCCAGTCGAAGTCGCCCTTTACCATGCGGATGTTCTTTGCTTTTTCCATGATGCCGAAATCGATGGATATTCGGGGCAAGGTGCTAAACGCTTGTCGAAGAGCTTCCGGCCACTCCGATGTTCCGAATTGCTTTCCCAAGGGAAATAATCTTTCCGCGTGGATGGGGAGATAAGCCTGGACCTCGGAGAGAATGGCGTCGACCGTCCACACAAACATGCCGCTATTCCAATAGAAACGTTCGTCTGCATGGTATTGTTCCGCCGTAGGCAGGTCCGGCTTCTCTTTGAAACGCATGAGTTGAAAATGCTGGACAGTTCCGTCCGGTTCCAGACGCTTTCCGGTTTCGAGGTAGCCGTAGCCGGTAGCCGCGCGTCGGGTTGCGATTCCGATGGTATAAAACGCCCCCGTCTGTCTTGCGCATTCGGCGGCGGATCCCAGCACCTCCTGAAATCGACGAACGGGAGAAATGAAGTGATCTGCAGTGAGAACGGCCATCACCGGGTTGCCGAAAAGCCTCCGGCAGACGACTGCTCCGAGGGTTACTGCAGCGGCCGTATCACGCATCATCGGCTCGCCGACAATATTTTGTTCGGGAACTTCAGGAAGCTGGTCGTTTACGATTCCCACGAATGCCTGGTTAGTCAGAACCAGGATGCATTCAGGAGCCACTATTCCCGCGAGTCGATCGTAACTGTGCTGTAATAAAGTTCGATCTCCAAAAAGGGTGAGAAACTGCTTCGGCCGATCCGCGGTGCTCAAAGGCCAGAAACGCATACCGGAACCACCAGCCATGATTACGGCAACAAGTGCTTTCTCAGCCATGAGAGGCTCCTTCAAATATTCGCGGTGATGGTTCAAGAAATCAGATAGCATACGTTTGCCGCCCCAGTCTGTTGTGCGAGATCAAGCGCTTGTAATGGTGCAAAATAGTTGTTAAAGACTCAAGAAAAAAAACAATGTAAGGGCCGGATCTCAGAAGATCCGGCAACAGCTATCCGCGGACGTCTTTTGAATTCTCGAAGCTGCGTTGTGGGAATTTCGAGCACTCTTTGTCCAGATTATCCAATCGGCACGTTTCTCATGATGAATGCAGAAAGAATGGATTCATTCCCTTGGCTCTTCCGGCTAATATCGAAACACAAGGGCGTTCCCAGGGGCGGCAGCCGATCCCGATATATGGTCGCCCGCGTCTAATTTTGCAGTTGTAATCTACAACAGGACCTCGAGATGCGATACTATTGCGCCAACTTGGACATATGCGGCCGTTTGTGCCTGGTGGTCGGGGGAGGGGCCGTTGGAGCGCGCAAAGTCAGGAAACTCCTGCAATGCGGCGCCCGGGTCATCCTCATCAGTCCCGAGGTTATACAGGAATTACAGACGCTTATTCAGGAGGAAAAACTAGTATACCGAGCCCGACACTTTCGTGATACGGATCTGGAAGACGCGTTTCTGACTATAGCTGCGACAAATGACGCTGCCGCGAATCGGGCCGTATCGGAAGCGGCGAAGGCGAAAAACGTGCTGTGCAACGTTGTGGACAGTCCGGAACTTTCGTCCTTTTTAGTGCCCGCAGTAGTCCGGAAAGGGGATCTGGTCGTTGCCATATCTACGGAAGGGAAAAGTCCCGCTCTGTCCGGAAAGCTAAGGAAGCGTTTTGAAAAAGAGCTTTCCCCCGCCTACGGCCCCTTGGTAGAGTTGCTGGGAGCCATGAGATCCCGCTTGAAGAAACAAGGTCGTTTTTCGGAAGAGGCGAAGCAAAAGATACGAGACTTGATTGATTCCCCCATTCTGAATTGGATAACGGATGGAAACCATGAGCGGATCGAAAAGGCGGTTTGTTCAGTGTTAGGTGAGCCGGTTACATTGGGCGATCTGGGGGTGGTTATCGGACAAAGGAATACGTCGAATGAATGAATTCTTATTTTGGGTCTGTTTGTGCGCGTATCTTGTGGGCACCATCCTGTACGTGTTGTATATTTTCATACAACGGAAGAAACTGAGCCTGATGGGTCTGGTCTTCCTCGCTTTCGGCTTCTCGTGTCAGTCGGTCTATTTCATCTTGGAATATCTCGAGGCAGGCCACTTCCCGATTGTGAATTTCCAGCAATCGTTGTCTTTTTTTGCCTGGGCTATTGTAGGGTGTTATTTTTTGCTGCAATCGAAATACAATTTACGGGTACTGGGCTCCTTCGTAGCGCCTCTGGCCGTAGTTCTGATGATCAGTTCTTCCCTGTTTCCATTGAGTGCGTTACCGTACAAACCCACCTATAGAAGTGTTTGGCTGCCGGCTCATGTGATTACGGTATTTCTCGGCAATGGGATTTTCGCAGTAGCGTTCGTGGTCAGTGTCATGTATCTGTTGCAGGAAAACACCATAAAGAAAAAGACACTCGGATTCTTTTTCAGGCGGCTTCCTCCACTGGATCGACTGGACGCACTCAACTACGGATGTCTGGTCATCGGCTTTCCTCTGCTGAGCCTGGGCATGATAACAGGATCCATTTATGCTCAGATCGGCCTGGGTTCTTACTGGCGTTGGGACCCTATGGAGGTCTGGTCACTGATTACCTGGTTCATGTATGCGGCCCTGCTGCATCAAAGGCTGACCGTTGGATGGCAAGGCCGACGTGCGGCGATCATGTCCATTGTAGCGTTCCTGGTCCTGTTGTTCACTTTTCTGGTAGCCGGAACATGGATGAAAGGGTATCACACGTATGCCATACCGGAGGGCCTCCGGTGAACATTGTACTAGTGGGAATGAATCACCAATCCGCTCCGGTGGAAATCCGGGAAAAGATCGCTTCGGATCAAATAGGAGCGGAGGAACTCCTACGGAAGCTTTCCGCATTGTCTTCGGTCTTCGAATGTTTGTTTCTTTCTACCTGTAATCGGGTGGAGACGCTGATTGTCTCATTAGAACCGAAAGAGACGGTTCAGGAGGCTGTTTCCCTGCTTTTCGGGGACAGAGACCACGATACGAAGAACTGGAATGACTACCTGTATGTGCTCGAAGGGCATGAGGCGGTCCGTCATCTGTTTCGAGTCTCGTCGAGCCTCGATTCAATGGTGATGGGTGAGCCCCAGATTCTGGGCCAGCTAAAGGATGCTTACCGATTTTCGGTACAGCATCAATGCACGGGAGTGGTTCTTAACCGTCTTCTGCATAGGGCCTTTTTTGTGGCCAAAAGGGTCCGATCGGAAACCGGCATCGGGAGCAGTGCCGTGAGCGTCAGTTACGCCGCTGTGGAGTTGGCCAAAAAAATTTTTGGCGATCTTACGGCCAAAAAGGTTTTGTTGATCGGGGCGGGAGAAATGGCGGAGTTGGCCTTACGGCACCTCTCGAGAAATGGGATAAAGGAGATCGTAGTGGCCAATAGGACGCTCCAACGGGCCCTGGACCTGGCTTCTGAATTCAGAGGCTCCGCCGTTACGATGGAAGAGATCGTTATGCTCCTGCCATCCGTGGATATTGTGATTTCTTCTACCGGATCCCGAGACTACGTTCTGACGCACAGAGACGTTCAAGGGTTGATGCGCAAGCGGAGAAACCGGCCCCTGTTTTTAATCGATATCGCTGTACCTCGAGACATCGATCCGCGCATTAACGAGATGCCGAACATGTACGTATACGATATTGATGAATTGCAGAGTGTAGTGGAGGTGAACGTTCTCGAGCGGCGACAGGAGGCATTGAAAGGTGAGCGCATCGTCAAGGAGGAGACGATCAAGTTTGAGAAATGGCTGGAGACCCTTGATGTAGTGCCTACCATCAAACAGCTCGTCGAATGGGCGGAGCACATTCGGAAAGCAGAACTCGATAAAACGATACCCCGCCTGGCATCGTTATCTTCGGAGCAGCAGCTCCTGGCTATCGACTCCATGAGTTCCGCTATCGTAAAAAGGTTGTTGCATAATCCAGTGCAGTTTCTGAAACAGGAGCGGAAGCACGAGGGAAATCGGCAAAGGGATGTCGACCTCACCCGCCGCATTTTTGCCTTGAACGATTATGAATAAGCCTCATTGGTGTCGTCCTTGACGTATTCAAAGATAAAATGATAGAATTTTAATTCTGCAACCATGTTCTAACGAAATTTAGCCTTTGCGAGGTAATCATGGGCGAAATTATTGACCTATCCAACAAAAGAGAACGACAGCGTCAGGTAGGGACGAAAGAAAAGCTCGAGGCCGCAAGACGCATTTTTCTCTGCAGCGCCTGTCCTTCTAGATGCGCCAAGTGCGGAACGCAGTTGGAGGTCCACGCTCATACCTGTATGGTTCCGCACGAAGAGTTTTCTTTTTGCGAAGCGTGCGCTTTGGACTGGGAAATCTTTCAGAAAGTGAGGCGAGGCGAAGCAGTGGAAAAACAGTATTATCACAACGATGAATGGGTCACGTTGTGGGAGATGTGGCTGAAGTATCAGAAAGCCATGTTGAAGTATCGAAATTCCAAGGAGTTTCGGCGGCTGCTAATGGAACTCGAGCAGTAAGTCGGCGGAGGCGAAAAAATATGTTTGGCATAGGAATGCCGGAGCTGATCATAATTCTGGTCATCATTCTGATTATTTTTGGCGCAGGTAAGCTGCCGGAAATCGGAAGCGGTATTGGCAAGGGAATCAAGAATTTTCGTAAGGCGACCAAAGAACCCTCAGAGATCGATGTGACTCCTGAAAAAAAAGAGGACGAAGCCAAAGAAGACAGCGAAAAAGTCTGACATTTCGAAACGTAACATGCCTTATGACGACAAATCCGCGGCCGCGAGTCCGCGGATTTATCGTTTTGATCGCACTGATGCGCTGTTTGTGTCGAGTCTCCGCTTTGTTTTCAGTGTGGTCAACGGGATAGATTTTTCTTGACGTATCCGCTATGATTATATAAACAAATGGTCACATTCCTAAACGTCTCAAAGATCAAAGCGCCAAAACATTTAAGAGAGAGGTTGTGTCAACGCGTGCAGGGGTATGCCCCCTGATCTGCGTAGACGCAAGGAACTGGACATAGAATGGAACAGGTTTTTCCGGGCGCTTTACGTATCCGTGGTGAAGGGGATCCCGAAGTCTGTAACGACTGCATCTGGTTCGAGTTCGACGAGGAGTCCAGTGGTTGCGGCAACCGGTACCATCTTTGTTGCTTCCTCCTTCTGGAAGAACATTTTTCTCCTCAGGAACAACTCCGGAGCGGGAACCGCGGATTAATGAAATAAGTGCGCGACACCGAGTTCGGTGAACTGCCTCTATCCTCTTCCTCGGCCGGAATCCCGTGGTGATCGGGTAGCGGATTTTCGTTGGGATTTCACCTTTGATTCTGTCGGCCGAGAGCTGTTTTTCCTTTCTTTCCACCTTATTCAATCGATTGAAAATCTTTTCAATGTGGCCCACGAGTCGTCGCGATCGAATCAAGGATCGCCGGAACGCTTGCTGTGCGCTTTGGCCGGCGTGGGAATCGGCAGCAAGTGCTTGAAAGTGATTGAATTATTCAATATATGTGGTTTCCGGAACGTCTTCCGGAGGTGAAATCATTTTGGCGACTACGAGCTGTAAAAAAGGACGACCAGGTCTGTTGGTCGCGATTCTCTTCATGTTGCTCTTCCTGCCGCTACAGGTATATGGTACTACCTGGACGGACGTGAGAGGGTTTCGGATTGAGCTGCCTGCGGTACCTCAACGCATTGTGACGCTGGCGCCGAGTGTCACTGAAATCCTGTTTTCATTGGGACTTGGAGATCGAATTGTCGGTGTAACGGACTTCAGTGATTTTCCTCCAGAGACGGCGCGTCTGCCAAAAGTCGGTTCCTACAAGAACATCAGCGTGGAGGCGGTCTTAAACCTAGATCCGGACCTGGTCGTGGGCGTGGCTGACGGGAACCCTCTGCATGATCTCGAGAGGATCCGGGATCTGCGCATTCCCGTATACCTGGTGGACCCCAAAACCATTCCCGGCATGTTGATGTCGATCGAACAAGTCGGGGCGATCACGAATCGCGCCGAACACGCCAGGATTCTCGTGAATAAACTGCAGGCGCGCCTGGACTGCATCCGTCATCTGACAGAGGGTCTGGCCCGTCCCCTTGTGTTGCTGCAAATCGAGCAAAATCCACTAGTTACTATAAATGGCGACACGCTCCAAAGCCAACTCATCGAACTCGCTGGAGGAAGAAACTTGGCTGCGGATGAGTCCGCCCGATATCCCCGCTACAGCCTCGAGACCGTGCTGTTAAGGCAGCCCGAAGTCATTATTATCAGCACCATGCAGGAGGACGCGCATTTGACGACGGAACCGGACCGCTGGAAGCGGTTTCCGGCATTGCCGGCCGTTCGGAACCACCGGCTGCATGTGATTCAGTCGGACCTCATCGCTCGAGCCGCTCCTCGTATTCTGGACGGGCTGGAAGCTATGTTTAAGATTATCCATCCGGAGATCGAAATTGATTGCGGCTCGACCCCGTAATATCCTGGTTGTTTCGGGAGCATTGCTGTTATTGTCGGTCCTGGTGACGTTTATTGCGCTTGCCAGTGGAGCTGTAACCATACGTTTTCAGGATTTGTGGCAGATTCTTCTTGGTTCCCCCGAGCTTTCGGTCAAGCGAACGATCGTTTTGGATATCCGATTGCCTCGAGTTCTGCTGGCCGGTTGCGTAGGAATAGGTCTCGCCCAGTGTGGTGTGGTTTTCCAGACCCTTCTCAGAAATCCGCTGGCCGAACCATTCATTCTGGGTATTTCGAGCGGTTCGGCGCTGGGAGCTCTCACGGCGATTGTATTGGGTTTCCAGTTTATTGGAGCGGTTTCCCTATGCGCGTTCGTGGCGGCGTTGGTCACCATCCTATTGATACTGGGAATTGCTCATGGTCGCGGCCCCGTGAATACAACGTCGTTGCTGCTTTCAGGCGTGATTCTCAACGCCTTCTTCTACTCGATTATTCTATTTTTCATATCTACCACGTCAGAGGAGAAACTCCACTCCCTTCTGTTTTGGCTTTACGGAGATCTCGGACGCAGTCGATACTATCATGTGGCTGCCGTGGCTCCCATCGTGGTGTTGGGAGGGGTTTTCCTTTTCAGTTACGCTAAGCATCTGAACCTGCTGGCCGCAGGCGAGGAGGCCGCACATCATTTGGGGCTGGCCGTCGAGCGGACCAAGATCATCCTTTTCGTAACAGTATCGCTCATCACCGGTTTTGTGGTTTCCGTCAGTGGGGTCATCGGTTTTGTGGGACTGATCGTACCGCACCTGATCCGGATGGTGCTGGGGTCCGATCATCGGATATTGCTTCCGGCTGCAGGGCTTTTTGGTGCTTCTTTCCTGATCGCTGCGGATGCGGGCGCACGCGTGTTGATCGCTCCGACGGAACTACCTTTAGGAGTGATAACGGCCTTTTTGGGCGCTCCGTTTTTCATTCTCATCCTGAACCGAAAAGGGACCGGATGGGGATCCTCCTAGAGACCGAGGGCGTGGCTTTTGCTTACGGCTCGAAAATGGTCCTCGATGATGTCTCCATTCAGGTTGAGGAGGGGGATTTTTTAGGAATTATAGGACCCAACGGGTCCGGGAAAACCACGTTGCTCAAGGTGTTAAACGGAGTGATCGAGCCCTGGAAAGGACGTGTATTCTTTAGACACAAGCTCATTCACTCCTTTCCGAGAAAAGAACTGGCTCGAAGTATGGGTGTCGTAGCCCAGGAATACGCATTCTCATATCCTTTTACGGTTCGGGAAATTGTGTTGATGGGACGGTACGCCCACATGAGCCGCCTGGGATTCGAGAGTCCACACGATATGGAAGTGGCTCTGCATTCCATGCGTTCGACCGATACCGAACGCCTGGCGGATCGCAAGTTCAATGAACTCAGCGGAGGAGAGCGTCAAAGAGTAATTATCGCCCGGGCGCTGGCGCAGGAACCCCAGATCATTCTATTCGACGAACCCACCGCATTCTTGGATATCCGTCACCAAATAGAGTTTTTTGATTTCATATGGGAGCTGAACCAGAACACGGGCGTAACCATCGTTGCCGTATCTCACGATATCAATTTGGCGGCCCAGTACTGCGAGGAAATGGTTCTGCTGTCTAAAGGCCGGGTGTTCAGAATGGGGCGGCCGGATGAGGTGGTAACGGAGGACTCGATATTTCAGGTTTATGGCAAACGTGTCCTATTGGATCTCAATCCCCTGACAGGAAGACCCAGAATTACGCTGCTCAGTCAGAATGAGGCGTTCAGAAAGCACAAACACAAACACCTGCCTGCGGAGGAGTGAGAGCAACGCTCTTCCGTCACTGCGTTCGTTGGCGGTGTGATAAACGAGACCCGCAAAAGGCCTTGTCGTCGGAAAAGATTTCCGCCAAAAAAACGCCGCCCAAACCAGCGGCCGAACGGCTTACAATACAGACAAAATCTCGTTCATGCGAGCCTTTCGTGAGGCAATCCCGGATACACAGCAGATCAGCTTTTTAAAATCACCCGGTGAATTCGGGCAACCGTTCCGTAGTGATGCCGGGATCAAGCCTCGGACCCGGCGATTCCATTAAAGTAGAAAGGGATCAACTACTCTTTGGCGACTTTACCTTTGAGATCGTCGATTTCTTTCTTCAGCGCCTCGACTTCCTCTTTGTATTTCCGGCTTTCCTCTTGTATTTTTTCTGCGTTTTCTTGCCCGTATGTAGCCGTAAACCCCTCCTCTTCCTCTTTCTTTTGCTCCATCTTATCCTTAACCTCTTCGAGGCCGAGATACGTCGCAAGAGCGCCTCCCAGAATAAGGATCAAGGGGATTCCGCCACCGAGGATCATGAGGAAATACTTCCAGAACACGATAATTCCGATGATCCCGAGAACGAGAGCAACGATACCTCCAAACAGTGCTGTCATGAATACTACCTCCTTAACCTAAATTCGATTCTTGCATTCGATAGTTCAAAAATGAACATTCTATATATCAGGAACGGGCAGGCCTTAACAAGGTTTTTTTCGATTTTGGGCTCCTCTCCACACGTTCATTTAGGGGAGTTGGAATGGTTCTCAATTCCGCTACTGCGGCTTCCATCCCTGGGGAAAAAGTCACTCGTCCAGATGCTGAACCAATCGTTCCCTGAATCGCACCGGAGCGCGAATGCCGTACAGAACACGAACTTGTCCTGCGGGAGATTTCAGATGCAGCGCGACATTCCCGATTCCCAGCATTCGTTGAGTCAAACCTCTTCTCAACTCGACTTCCGAAATGTTGCCGAAGGGAATTTCGTCATCCCGGCCATGAGGGATTCCGTTGTTCACGGTGATCCCATTTTCCTTCCATTTGTACAGCGTCGTGGATCGTCGCAAAACCACGAAAATCAAAATGAGCGCCGAGATTAAAAGGCCCTGCACACGATACGGACCGTATTCCGGGTTGAGCATGGGACCAAGAATGAATAAGGCCGCAGCCGTATAAAAAACGAAATAACTCGACCATGCTGGTCGAAACGTACAAGGAATAGTATGCGGTGTCATGCCAAATCCCAGAATAGGTGGAAGTCGGTACTATTTGATGCGGCTTCGAAGCTTTACCTGATATCCATCGAAAACCCGGTCCGACAACGACTGTAATTGCTTTCGTATTTTTTTATATTCCGGAAGATCAATGGGCTTTGGGAGTCGCAATGAGTCCCAATTAACCGGGTGAAACAGCATTTTCTTCTCAATTGAATTGAGTTCCTTGGATGAAAAATTCCCCCCTAGAAATTGTTTTCGTTCCAACTCCGCAACGTCCATGGTTTTCAAAAAGTGAATGATAGCAAGTAGGTCGAATTCCTGGTTGAAATGCTGGATATTGATATTAACCGCTTTGCATTCTTCGGACAACTCAACATAAGATTCATTATAACGCTTTGCCCATTTGACCAAGCGGTTGTAGGCTTCCTTCACGAGCGCCCGATACCTGGAGCGGAACGTAAAGCCGCTGGCAGGGATCAGCCTGAGCTGTTTCATGTCGAGATCGCTTCCGAAGAACTCGAAAGGACGGATCCGCTCCACTTCTATGATCTTTATAAATTCCTTGATATAGTGCGGGTCGATCAACAGTCCGAATATCCTAAGGAAACGCTTTCCCACCAACTCTCGATAGCGCTTGACGCGTTTTTTCCGGCGCTCGAAATCCTGGCATATTTCGTCGATGATTCGACGGTTCAGTAGGTAATTTTCAATTACCTCTTCCTTGACCGCCCGAGTCAATCCTAGGATGAAATCGTTTTCCATAGTCTTATTGTTTCCCGATTGGCGTTTTTTTTCAACCCTATCGTAGCCTAAAGATGTAAAATCCACATCCAGGCGTAATAGGTTCCCACCGAGAGCACCGTAGTGAAGGATACCGTATTGGCCGACCAGGAAGGATCTCCTCCCAATTCCCCAGCCATTACAACGCTTACTGTGGCTGTAGGAGCCGCCAACAGGACAGTGGCTGCAGCTCGTGTCACGGACGGAACGTCTCCCAGGGAAAAAAAGATAACGCCCAAGGCGGGCAGCGCCAGCAGTTTTAAGAAAGCGCATATTCCCGTCACAAAGACGGTCCTGGAAAATGTGTCAAAAGATAACGTTGCCCCGATGATGAGTAGGGCCAGAGGTAACGCCATGCCTGAAATCATTTCCATGGAGCTGTTCAAGAAATTAGGTAGGGTCCATCCCTCTATCGAGAACAGGAGTCCCGCCAGCAGGCTGATAATAACCGGGTTCAGTAACACGGACTTCATGGGCATCCAAAGCCCGCGGTTTCCCTCATGCTTCCGGCCTCCATAATGGATGAGAACAAGGATCGAGAAGACGTTTTGCATCAGAATCAATACCGCGAGAGCGAATCCCGCGGCCGTCAGGCCTTCGTCGCCAAAAGCATAGTAAATTACTGCGATACCGATATAACCCAGATTTCCGTGCGTACTGGCCTGAACGAAACTCGCCCGCAAAGGATTATTGCCGGTGGAGTTCGGCGAGCAGATCCTGGACAAAAAAAGCGCCAACGTAAGAATGATCATATAGGAGGCGCCAACGAGCATGGCGCAGTTGAAGTTGAAGGCTTCTCGAAATGGAGCGTAGGAAACTTTCAAAAAGACCAGGAAGGGAATAGCGAAATAGTAGATCAGCCGATTGGCCGGTCCTATGAACGAATCAGGGATAAAACCGAGTCGCTTTCCTACAATGCCCAGAGCGAGCACCAGAAATACGGGTGATATGCGTAAATACAAATCCACAGGTCATATACTCTCATCGTACATAATCGCGCAGCCGGGACGAACGTTCCGTTTTTTTGCCATTAAGAGTCGTCCTCGGCGAGACGAGCTGAAAAAAGGAAGCCTTGGCTTCACCGTCCGGAAAGGAAAGGGCGAAGGCTGTGGGGGCATTCGAATACCTCGATCGCAGGCGCGGCTTCGGGGCTGACTCGAGTTGCTGGAAAGAGCGTTAAAGAGGACGGATTCCGTCGTTGCCGGCCCAAAATTCTATAAATGTTTTCTTGTTCTTCTGTCAATCATCGATATTGGCCACTGAGTGGAAGGTGAGAGGAGGGGCCGATAACATGGTCCTCGATATTGGAGGGTCCACCCATCGATAGAAACAGAGTGGCTGACTCGCAGCATCACGGATTATCAGGGAACGGCTTTTGGATACGATGAAAGGAAGGCACAGACGGCGGCTCCGGCGTACCCGAAAAGAATCGATCGCTTACAAGAAGAACAAGGTTTCAACCGAGGTAGTCACCACGATTGAACTTTAGTCTTTCCACTTCCGCAGTCAGTGTTATCCTGTCGGTCAGCGCCTTTAAGGTCGGCGGCAGGGATGCGCTTTCACGTTTCAAGCTCTGAACTTGACCCCGCATCCGCGCCAATGTTTGTTCTATTTCTCTAAGATTTTTCCCGGGATTCAGCAAGTCCTGCTGATATTGCTCCATCGTTTGCAGAAGCGTCTCGGCCTGGCTCAATATAGGGTGATCGAAAGTCCCTGTAGGCAAAATGCTCTCCATGCTTCTTGTCGATTGGGAAGATTTTACCTTTCCGGATGAAGCGTTATTCAGACGACTCAACACATCCTGGAATGATTGCCCGGTTTTCTCTGGAATGCCTGGTTTCTGATGGATCCCTTCAAGATAGATCAGATCCGGCTCAATTTTGACCATGGTTCCCTCCATTGGCGAACGAGCCTATTTTTTGACTATCTATGGAAAGCAAGTTCCGAGCCAAGATCCTGGGAGAATGCAAACTTTTGTGGCGTTAAGGCGCGGGATAAACGGGGTGAATCAGTAGCGGGCATCACGAATTTGCCCCTTGGTTCTTCCCGGACGGGTTAATCTAGGCTCCTTGTTGGTTCTCGTTTGATCTGTTCGACGAGTTCGAGTACCATTTAGGTATAGATGAAGCCAAGGGCCTTCTCTGTTACCGGATTCTGGTTATACGATATCGTCTAATTCGCCCGGTTTTATGGAAAACATCGTTTCGAATCCGGGCATTCAGGAGAGTGTTCATGATAAAGATCCTGTCTCTCTTATCGACAATGGCGCTGCTGACCTCACCCGCCTGGGCTTCTTTTCCTCAGGAACCGCCCGATTGGGTGAATCCGATTCGAATTCACGTGGACAACAGCAAAGCCGACTTCTATGCCTGGAGGGCGGATGGAGGGAAGGTGTACGTGCATGTGGATCCCGTGTTCGGGTCCATACCCTTGGACAAGAACCGATTCAGATACGGTGAATACGACGATATGATACTGCGTCAAGAACAGCCCATAAACTCGATACGGGATTCGTTTGGAAATGAATTCAGCGGTCTTGTCTCCGGACCGACGACGCTGTTGGTCGTCACGACCAAACGTTACGAGAATGAAGTGCTTCTCTACCAAGCCAGTGATTTTGGTTACTCGTGGGTCTATATACAAACGTCGAATTCTGCTTCGATCCTATTCCAGTCCGGCATCTGGAAGGGCGACCATCCTGAGGTCAACCTTTTCATCCAGAAGTACGAGGCAGGGTCCTGCGTAGTCGTGCTGCTGTATGACGATGAATATCTGGCATTCCTGGATTCGGATTACAGCGATGGGATCCATTGTTCCAATGATGAGCTTATGGGCGGGGCTTCGATCCGCTTGGAATTTTTCGATTCGGTGCATGGATTTCTCGAATTGAACGTTCCGGGACGCTCTTCTGTTTCTGGGATGGTGCAAATGAAATATCCGGATAAATGAGGCGGAAACTGCCGCAGGTCGTATGTGTTCACGGTGACATCCGGGAAAATGCGAACCGATAGGTTTCGGAGATGGGCTGCACGCTTCGATGCGGCTTCGAAAAAGACGGAAAATATGGCGGCAAGGCGGATCCCGTATTCATGAAGCAGATGACGTATCGCTTCCGGCCCTGGACCGCGAACTGGCGGAAATAGTGAAAGCATAAATTTGCAAGTGATTCAAAACAGCGGATGCTCTCCTCTCTTTGCCCGAAATCCGCAGACGCCCCTCTATTCTTTACTCCTCGATAACTCACTTAATTACCGTTCATAATTCTCGTGTCACTGCAACTACCAGAGATGGTAAAGATGTTTTCGGCATAATCCGGGCTCTTGCACCTTAAAATACATGATCAACCTTATTGCTCATCAAGAAAGAATACATTATGTTATCCGGTAGAGGCTCGACGCCTCCATATTGAGGTGATCATGAGCGTTGGCAAGAAAGATAAAGCCGAGGTCGCTTGCCGTCCCCGAGACATCCAATAGCAAAATGGAAAGGAAAAGTTCAATGAAAATGAAAAAGGTGCTGTTTCTGATGATGGGTATTGTCATGGTTGCAGGATTTCTTGCATGTCAGACACCGGCCGGACGTTTGGCCGGAGATGTGGTGGATGACTCAACCATATCCACTAAGGTAAAGGCGAAGCTGTTTGAAGATGATCAATTGAGTGGTTTTGCGATATCAGTGGAAACCTTTGAGAGTGACGTCACGCTCACGGGCGCCGTTGATACACCTGAACAGAAGGACCGTGCGACAAACCTGGCCCAATCCCTAAGAGGAGTAGGAAAAGTGAACAATCTTCTCAAAGTTCGGTGAGCCACCCCGTTGCTCTCTGTTTAATGGTCCGTATGTAGTGATCGTTTGATATGATCCACTGGTTGTAGTCGATCTTTAAAAAAGAGTAGCGGTTGAAAAGGACTACTACTCTCTTACTCTTAACAGAATCAGTTAATATCGAACTCTTATGCGGATCTGGAGCTGTCGACCAAGGTTGTAGCTCGTGTACACGGCGTTTCTATCGGCGGCTGAATTCATTTACAACAACACCATAATTAATTACCTGATGCAACACGTCTATCCATGTTATTTTGTTATGTGTTATCGGCATGTGACCAAAATCGTTAACAACCATAATACTTAAGCTAGGATAGATACCATATATTGCAATATGTAGCTCTTTCCGGTTTTGGAACATGATGTTTGAACTTAGCATTACATGCAAATAGGAGATGCAAGCCATGTTAAGTTTAGCCATAACTTTCCTCGTCATTGCCATAATCGCCGCAGTGTTCGGATTTGGCGGCATATCCACTGCAGCAGCTGGAATTGCAAAAATCTTGTTTGTTTTATTTATCATTTTGTTTATCATATCATTGGTTTTTGGCTTAGGGCGAAGAAGAAGGCTCTGAACTATAACTTGGAGGTTTGTATAGATCGCTCTTCTGATTATAGAAACGAATCATATGTCTAGTGAACGACTGTTATCTATATGTACATAAATGAACTATATGGTTAGAAGATCAATGTGCCGACTATATTTAAGGGCAATCCGCAAGTCATCTTTAATTTAAAGTAGATCAACTTTAAACCAAATGCGATTGGCGATAAAGCTGACTTGCTGATAACTATAAGTGTCAATGCAGACATGGAAAAACCCCTATGGGAGTTTAAGAAGCGGTGCGATTTGATAGGTTCATTTTCTTTTCCATACTGATTCTAGGAATTTTCTATACATTTCATTTAGCAAGCGATCTGCTCTTGCCTATATTCATTGCCTTATTATTAGCCGCGATCTTTTCCCCAGTGATCCGGCTGCTCAATCGTGTAAAAGTCCCCGATGTTGCCGCAGCCATCATAATTGTTGCACTCTTTGTCACAAGTGTGAGCGTGGCAAGTTACTACCTCTCTGACCCGGCGAAGAAGTGGCTCATCCGTATGCCGGGTATTTTTTATCAGGTTGATTACGAATTGCGTTCCTTCCTGAAAACCGTCAAGAAGGTCCATAAGACAGCGAAGCAGTTGGAAGGCATGACCGAACTAGACGATGATCGTCAACCGAATAGGAAGGTAGAAATCGAAGGTACCGGCTTAGCCGATCAATTCTTTGTCGGGGTACGGTCTTTTTTTTGGTCCGCCGCCATTGTTGTTGCGCTTCTCTTTTTTTTCCTGGCACACGGTCGAGCCACGGTCGAACGCTTGCTCGAAAGTTTGCCACAGACGGAAAGTAAACAAAAGTGGACCGAACTCCTACCGGAAATTCAATGGGGAATCACTCGCTACCTTGGGACCATCACAGTCATAAATACGTTGCTGGGAGGGCTCATCGCAGTAGCTATGTCTTTCTTCGATTTCCCAAATCCCATCTTTTGGGGGGTAGTCGCCGGTCTCTTTAATTTCGTTCCTTACCTTGGTGCTGCAACGACACTCGTCTTGCTGACCATAGTTTCCGTTTTGAGTTTTGACACAGCGATTCGCATGTTGTTGCCGCCTTTGACGTTCCTCTTCCTCACCGCTATTGAGGGAAATTTCGTTACACCCCTGGTTGTCGGCAAGAGCCTCAGGCTAAATCCCATCATGGTATTTCTTTCCGTTCTCTTTTGGGGAACTGTCTGGGGGGGCCCCGGGGTTCTCTTGGCTGTACCAATCCTTGCCAGCCTAAAGATAATAACCGAGAAAGTCGAAGCTTTGAGGCCTATAAACGTACTGCTCAGTTAATTGACGGTGAAGGTAATGGTGTGAACTAGTCAAGAAATGAAGCAGTAGCTAATAAATCAAGGCCCTGCGGCCCCGCAATGCAATCCGGCCGCGCCTTATAGACATTCACGCCGCGACACCTCCAAAAAAAAGTTGGCAAAGGACATTTCACCCGCTGGAGATGCCGGTTTGGTCTCTCATGGATCGGGCAATAATCACGCCGGGGAACCTACCCCGTGAATAAGTACGAAATAAGAACAGATTATATGGGAGAAGAACGGAATACGCACACGGGCTTCTCCCCATTGTTTCCGTACAAAAGGAAATGAATCACTGAGTCACCATTAGGTTCGCCTTTTTCCACCTCCAGCAATCCAAAATTAAGCTTGCCGAATGGATTTGTATTGGAACCTTTCAGTCCTTTTAGGAAACGGACCGAGGCGCCCAGCCGATTGTCATCGGTGGTGATGCGGCGATTTGCCCGAATGATGAGTTTTGACGCCGTCCGGATAATGAAAGGATTAACGTGTGTGACGGGACTGGACACCAGCTGATAGAAGGAAGGCCCCTCAGGCTCCCAGGTGAGTCGGTGCGCACAGCCGATGTGGATGTCGCCGCTCAAAATGACGATCCGCTGAGTGGGATTTTGTGACTGATGACGATGAAGGGTTTTCAAGAACCAATCCCTGTCCCTCAAGTGAGAACCGGAAGACCAGCGGTCCGAGAAATCCTCGCCGGAGTGCGGCAATCTTGCCATAAACCTGGCCAAAAACCTGGGTAGATGAACCACGGGTACGCTCGCAACAACGACCAGTACATCCCGATGTTTATGCTTGTCTAGAAAATCCTGCAAATCGTTCTCTTGCCGGTTATCGAAAAGCTGTCCATCTTGTCCTGCCTTACGCTTGGAACGAAGATCCATTACGAACCCGGCTGCGCCACCATAATGAAAAGAGTAGTGGAAGCTTTCAGGTATTGTTCCCCTGTCGGGCAATACACGCGATCCCTGATAGTCGAAATAAGCGGCTCTGGCGCCCTCTCCAATACTGCTCCACTCCGCGGTGTTGTGATCCGTGTTGGAGCCCCAATTGTCAACGATGTCATGGTCATCGAGTATAGGATAACAGGGGTATTCCTGCTGAAAATCTTTCCATTCCTGCAGATTCCAGAAATGGCGATACCGGGCCTGATATATCCGACGCACTTCCTTGGAAGTACAATCTTGTATGCGGGGTGGGCCGCCCGGCCTTATGGAGGTGAAATATTCGGGGTCGAATAAGGATAGTGTTTTCGGATAGTCGGAATACATCTGATCCCCTAGCATGAGCACGATCTTGGTGTTTCTGTCTCTGAAACACTTCCTCATAGCTTTCAGCATCTGTATTGATTTCATGCAAAAACTACCATCTTTATGAAACGGTTGGTTACAACTCATGATGGCGATGGAGAAACGGGAAGATATCTGTTCAGGAGTCCGGGGGGCGGTTTCGAAACTCCCTTTCCCAATGAGGTGCTTATCCGCTTTGTGAACGATGTGGAAGCGGTAGTGAGTCTGGGGGATCAACGGCTCCTGATTCTCTCCCGGGATCAGAACGGCTAGGGTATTGTCCCGGTCATTGTTGGGTGGGATTTCGGTGTTCAGTTTCTCAGAATGCTCTTTTTGACCTTCTTTCCACCAGCGGATCTCTAGAGTTCCAGGCCGGCCGGAACGCATCCACAACCGCACCGATTCAGGCGCAATGAATCCCACAGCAACCATATCTTCCAAAGGATCGTTCTGAAAGCCGATCTTTTGTATTGTTGTTTTTACCCCCATTAATTCTCCGAACTACAGAAAGATTACTTAGTATGAACAGGAGCAGGAAGCGGGCAAAAATCCAAATGCGTGGCCAAGACCATCTCTGCAGACTGAAAAGTGAGTACAATCGATGAGCTGGTGAACTATGGATAAATTCTGCCAAGACTCGACAACAGAAGGAGTCCATTCCGGCAGGAAGACCATATTTTATTTAGGAAACCTGCCGGCATGACCCTTCTTATTGCGGAGAGGTTTGCTGTCAATGCCTGCCGCCGGCGTTTCCCCAGGAAGGTGAACCACCGCCTCAAAAAAAAGACCCATGCTTAGAGGGAACACCGGCGCCGGCAGCTTCAACCGGATGCGGAATGCCGAAGCAGGTCTGCTCAGGAAGTGTTCTCCGCGCAAGAGCGAACTTCCCATCGCTCGCCGGGACGATATTGCAGAGTGCCCGGACCAACCTGTTTCACCCCACGCTGGGGAATATCCTGGTCGGACGGCATCGTCCTCCCGCTTATCCGGTCGTCCTGAATACGTCGTCAATGGATCATTCAAATCTGCCGGATGTATTCATCAGCTTCTTTTTCGGCCTCTTCACGTTTCAGACCGTATTGTTCTTGTAGTTTTCCTATGAGTTGATCTCGCTTTCCGGCAACATATTCCAGATCGTCGTCGGTGAGTTTCCCCCATTTTTCCCTGACTTTTCCTTTCACCTGATTCCAATTTCCTTTGACTTGATCCCAGTTCATCTTAAGCTCCTTGTTATTTCCTTTTAGTTGTTTTGTTACAATGAGTTATGTGCTGATTACTTGTTTTATAGCAGGAAGAGGAGCAGAATGATCAGCAGGATCAGGGCAACCCCACCGCTGGGATAGTACCCCCAGCCCCTGCTATACGGCCATGTAGGAAGCGCCCCTACAAGTAGCAAAATCAACAGAATAATTAAAATCGTATGCATTGTTTTAGTCCTCCTTTTCTGATCCTCAGACATATAAATCTTACGCTACTATAGTAGGGCCATTGCCGGTATAACAATGGGGTGAACGTAGTATTCTTCAGTTCAACTCATTGTAGAACAGAAAGCTGGACTCAATATGTACGGAAGGCATCGTCAAATCGATTACCATTTAGCGGTTATTCCTTTTTTCCCAGGCACCGACGTATCCCGTAAAGCTCATTCTTGATCGAGGTAGAAAAAGAAGATGCCTCGGTAGGGATGCCTCTCCACCGGCAAGAAAATCCCACCATTCTCAAATCCCTACAGTAAACCGGTTACAATCAGTAGCCCGGATTCATCCGAAAAACGCCTGCTCCTTTCCCTTCGCAGCCCCAAACCTCGATCATCACTCTTCCCCTGCTGTTGGAGTTGAACATACTGTGCTTCACCGGGTAAACCGGCCTTTGGCCGGCCAGGAAAATGAGCAGCCCCACGAGAATCGCCTCTTTATTAATCAACCGATCAGTCGACAGGGAACATGAAAGAAAAATTAGGCCTCCTCAACCTACACAGGCTCCGCCAACCCCACTTCTACTCTTGCGGATACATTCAAGACGGCCAGGGAATACGATCATCACCCTATTGATGAAAAACCTGAGAGATCATTAAATTCGAAAGGAGCAGGGAAGTGTTTTCTCTTAAGTTTACGAAGTTAGTGAATGGCGGGTTTAATTACTCAGATCCAAACCAAACGGAGGACAAAAAATGGGTATTAAAAAAGTGCATGCCATAATGGCGGTGGTGGTGTTTGTTTTGGCTCTTATCGGAACCCAGGCCTTTGCCGCCGAAACCGGAACGCGGACTTACGATCAGACCTATGATCGGGAACGTTCCGAGGCGGGGGATCCAAAAGAGTCAGAAGGCCATAAGATCTACGGACAGGAAAAAGAACCCCCGAGAGTCCCCGGCTCTACTACTACGACCCATGAGCCGACCATGGGAGAGCCAAAGGACGCACAGGGCCACAAGATCTACGGACAGGAAGAAAAACCTCCGGCGCGCTCTACTACTACGACCCATGAGCCGACCATGGGAGAGCCAATGGATGCACAGGGCCACAAGATCTACGGACAGGAAGAAAAACCCCCGGCGACGTCCCCCCGAAACCGTTAGCGGATCATTACGGAATAATGAGGTCGAATGGCCGGCCCGGGCCGGAAACAAAAGAGATGAAGGAGACGCATCGGGGCAGATGAAACGGTAAAAAACAGAGCAGGAAAAACAAATGAGAGGGCGAACCCGGCAACAACAACAGTAGACGCTTCTCTTGTGTGGGGCGTTCCGCAGTAATCGGAGCGCCAAGCCATCTCTGACTTTTCACTGGAACCGGAGATGCCGAGCGGCATCCCCGGTTTTTTTAGCCGTGTTATCTATCGATCAGGCTATAGGCGCCTCATCCGGACGATCATGAAATCCCTTCGCCACTTCTAATCAATACACTGTGAAGCCTGTAGGCATAAACTGCCGGTTTGGTCCGCGAAGAACAAAACGGAAAAATAGCGCATCCGCGCGAGTCAGGTGCGTCCTACAGTATCGTTTGCCGCTTACTAGAAAGGAGCCGAGCTCTGAATAGGATTATCACCTTATAGCCTTAAATCCGGCCTCATGGTTATATGGACATCAGGTTGGGAGAGTTTTCCCGGATGTGAGCAGGTAGTTCGCAGACGAAGTTAGTGAATGGCTAATTCAAACACTATTAATTAATTTAGAAGTGAGGGAAACAAAATGAATGTAAAGAAGTTTTGTGCCGTGTTAACAGTCGTGATGTTCGCTTTCGCCTTCATAGGTATCCAGGCTCTTGCCGCCGGACAGGAGAAAGAAAAAGGGATGGAGCGCAGCCAGACCACGGGGGAACGCGAAGGCGGGTGGAGTAAAATGACTACTTCAAGCCGGGCCAGCGAGATCATCGGACTCAATGTCAAAGATAGAACAGGTGAACAGGTGGGCGAAGTGGAAGATATCGTAATCGGCAGAGACGGCCGGGTGCAGTATCTTATTATCAGCCACGGCGGCCTACTGGGCATCGGAGAAAATATGGTTCCGATCCCCTACAGAATGACAAATATGGAAGTGGGGGAAGATGCGATCGTTCTGAAAAACGTTGACAAGCAAATGCTCGAAAATGCGCCAAACTTTAGCGACAAAGACTGGGAAAGTACCGGAGACCCCACTTTTGAACAAAAGATCAACACTTACTATGGCCAGGGTAAGCCCGGGTATCGATCGGGAGAGACCCAGGAAACGTATCAGAAACGTATGGATCGAGAAAAAATGGATCAAGAAAAACGAATGAGAGAGCAGCAGAAACAGCGGTAATCGCTTCTCTCATCAAGGGGGCGCCCCTGAATAACCAGAAGCGCGCCCAGGCCATTCCTAACTTCCAATCCAAACCGGCGCTGCCTTCCGGCAGCGCCGGTTCATTTTGAAGTCCGGGTTTACCTTCAAGCACCTCATGACAGCGTCCAACCAATTATTTTAACCTGACATTGAGTTTCACTGGTGTTTGGCTTCAACTGATATCTTGAAAACATGATTTCGGATCATGTCCGAATGGGAGCTGTTGGCCCGGAAGGAAGCACCTCGGACGTTCGAGCAAGTCGCCTCTTCTCTGAAAAGTACGATGTTGAACGTGCATGGGGGATTTCGTAGAACATGTTCCTTATATAATAGGTTCTTATAGTTCTACTTATTACCTGGATCGCTCCATCGTTTTCGCCCGGATCGCCATTCGGACTGCTCGATTCAACCTACCTAATTATCCCCAATCTCCCGTTGTACGCCACGGCCAAATCGCCCACCTGCTCCCGATCGGGGGAGCTATCCCTTAACAGCCCGTTGAAAAAGTCCGGTTGCTACAGGCTGGTGAAAAAGGATGACATGCAAGGCGCGCAAATCCCGAGGAATGAGTCGTACACAGAGTACGTCGCAGTGACGAGGGGTGAAGCTCAACGCAGCAGATCGCGTTTTTCAACAGCCTGTTAAGCCTTAGGATTTCAAATCTGTGAGTTATTTGAAGTCACGGGGGGAGCGCCACGGCGGACCATTTTGTGAACTGCAGCAAAATCCACTGTAGGGTCCGGCTACCAAAAATCAGACTGTTTCACGGTAATCTATTTGCATCTTAAGTCTAATGGCACGTTCTTTGTCCAGTAGAGGAAATGTGCATGCAGGAATTCCAAGTGGAGGAACTTCCCGTTAATACTAAATAAATTTTTAAGCATCTCTTACACTTTGAGCTCCTTGGGCGGAGAACAGAGTGAGCCGTATTCGTCTGATATCCGGTCAAGTTACTATTTAATAGATAATTTTGCACTAGTGTATCTTAAATTGATGCAGATGGCACATTACTTGCTTGACAAATCGTCCAATTCATGATTATTTGTCTTTCGCGGTCAGGTATGACGGCCTACAACCGGCAGTGCACGTGGGAGAATTTGTGGCATCCCTTAAACGAAAAGAACGAAAAAAATATATTCTATTCACTCTGATTCTTTCCCTGGTTCTTTCTTTGCTGAGCTTGAACAGCTTTGGCCACGAAAATAGTCCACGAGAACCCTCTTCGTTTCATTCCGAATCGCTCTTGCCATCTTATCGCGAGGTCATGCTCGAAAAGATAAACCTGCTTGCTCTCCACGTTATACGAGAAGGGAAAAGGCGCACTCTTTTCTATGAAAGGGAGGATCTACGACCTGGCGAGCCCCTGGAAGTAGAGGGCTACGTCAGTGGAGTGGTGGTTCTCTGCAACGACGAGGTTGAAGTCGTTATCGACGGCGTACCGATGAGCAGGATACGAGAAAACGATGATGGCACGCTGACCTGCAAGTATTTTGGGCCCCTCGAACCCGAAGGATGGGTTTTCCCTTCAGTTAAGTCCATTGTTCATAGAAGACCCACTGAAAACTCGGATTTCGAAATTGTTAAATCGAATTACCTTTTTGGTGGTTATTCTTTTTTCCCCAAAGTTCTGGGCTCCGGCGTATCTCACAAAGATCGTTTTTTGATCCAGTTGGAAAAAGGAGATGCCTCGGTTCGGATCCCTCTCCGCCAGCAAGGGCATCGCACCATTTTCAAAACCCAACCGGAATTCGGAGAGGAAGTGATTTTCCAATACCAGGGTACTTCACTCGCCGATCACCTTGCGGAAGGGGAGGATCTCCGGCAACGGATGGCGGCCGTGTCAGAAGGGATCCGGTCCGTGGAAAACAGGTTTGACATGGACTTGGTAAGTCGGGTCAATCTGGTCGATTACGGAGAGATTCATAATGCCGTAACCTGCCGAGGTGAGGATGAGATCTGGTTTTATATTGAGACTCTCCGGAAAGAATCGCTGGAGGAACTCAAAATCATGGCCGAACACGAAACTCTGCACATACTCGTGGACCGGAACGGGTTTGTGAACGACACCGAATTTCTCGATCATTTTGCCGATCTCAAAGGCTTTGGTATGCTCTCATACGAGCGTTTTATGCTGATAACCAGAGGAATCGTTCCTGAAGAAAATGAGAAAAGGCCGGAAGAGGATACGGCTCTATTTGCATTCGTAAACGAGAAAAACTTCTTCAAAGGAATGAAGGGAGGGCACTCCCATCAGAATCCGGACGAGTTTTGCACGTCTTTTCTCCATACTCTGATGTCTGTCGAGCAGCTGAGAAATAACTTGGATCGGCCGTTGGTAATACGTGGTCATAACGAGCCTCGTTTTCTGTCCCGAGAGGAAAAAGGCAAAGTGCTAAAGGATTACATCACCACTCTCGAGATTCTGAAACGCTGGATCTCGAAAGACGAGGGAACACTCGATCGCGCCTGCAGGATCCGCAACTTTCTCGAACACGCCCACTATCAGGCAAGACGAGAATGCGGGCAGAGCGCAGGCTCGGCAGACGATTCCTATGTTCAGGTCAGTGCCGCCCACCGTCCATGTTTAGATTCGGAATCAGCTGAGTTCGTTTCACTGCGGTAATCTCGACTCATCCGAAAACGCCTGGTTCCTCCACCATCGGAGCCCCCAAACCTCGATCACACCGTGTTTCGCCGGTTAAACCGCTCTTCGCCCGACTATAAAGGTGAGGGGTCCCGGCAGGAAGCGCCTCTATTACTCGACTGATCTATCGGCAGGATCACAGAAAAAAATGGGCCTGTTCGACGAAGACAGGCTTCGCCTGCCCCACTTATCCTCTTGCGCATACATTCAAGCCGGCTAAGGAATACGATCATCACCCTATTGAAGAAACTTAATAAATTATTAAAATGAAAAACAAGAAGCAAGAAGAAAGTGTTTTCTTGCGATGCTAATCCAGCCGGAGTTAGTGAATGTGGATTAGTCAGACCCAAACCAAAAGGAGGATAAAAATGGATACTAAAAAAATGCATGCAATGATGGCGGTTGTGGTGTTTGTTTTCGCCCTTATCGGAACCCAGGCTTTTGCCGCTGGAGAAGAGCAAGTGGGTGGACAGGGCGTTTACGGACAGGAGCAACCGGTGACAGGAACCCGGACTTCCGACCCGACTTATGATCGCGAAAGATCGGAAATGGGGGGACCAAAAGACGCAGAGGGACACAAGATCTACGGACAGGAAAAAGAACCTCCGCAGATGGACCCTCGGAGCCGTGAACGGGCTGTGACGGAACAACGTGGCCGGATGGTCGGTACGATGATGCCTACCCGGGCCAGCGAGATCATCGGACTCAATGTCAAAGATAGAACCGGTGAACAGCTGGGCGAAGTGGAAGATATCGTAATCGGTAAAGACGGCCGAGTGCAGTATATAATCATCAGCCACGGCGGCGTACTGGGCATCGGCGAAAATATGGTCCCGATCCCCTACAAAACCGCAGAAGTAGATGTGGAACAAGATGCGATTGTTCTGAAGAACGTAGACAAACAGATGCTCGAAAAAGCGCCGAACTTTAGCGACGAAGATTGGGCGAATATCGGAGAACCGGCGTTTGAACAAAAGGTTAACTCTTACTACGGCCAGGAAAAGCCTGGATACCGATCAGGAGAGAAGAAGGAAAAGTATCAGGAACATATGGATCGGAAAAGAATGGATCAAGAAAAACAAATGAGAGAGCAGGAGAAACAAAAGTAATATTTGCTTCTCTCGTCAGGGGCGTTCCTGAAATAACCAGACGCGCCCCAAACCATTCCTAACTTCCACTAGACCAGCGTTGCTTTTCGCAGCGCCGGTCTAGTGGAGTGGACTTACCTGTTATGTAATCAGAGTGTTTTGGACGGCGAAGGCCATCAGGGCCGGAGTTTTGTGAACAGTTAGCTTTTTCGTATTATTGTTCAGTGGTTACTTCTGGTTACTCATATAAAATTCCCTGAAAACAGCTTACATGGTTCGTCGACATTGCCATTTCCGTCCCCAAAAGGAACGGCGGCGTTTGCGGGCTCAAGCATCTATTCCGGTTTCGCTCGAACCATCTCCTTGTTGAGATAACCCAGCCCTCGGGTACTGTTTAACTCCGGAACCTGGTTTGGAAGAGGAGATAAGAAGATGAGAATCGCCTCTGTGGGAGCCGGAAAAGTGGCCGTAAAGGGCCTTGACGTAGTGATCAAACCGGACTGCCATTTTCCATGGCGACGGGAGCATCCCGGTCCTATTGAAGGAGGCAGGTCCGGAGGTGATGTGCTATGCCGTGGGGCCGATACGGACCAGGCCAACCTGATTTTTTCCAACCCCGACAAAGAGGAGTAAGGCCGACCAGTGGTCTTTCTTCTTCCTCTTTCATAAAATGGGACTATAATATTTTAAAGCATCCTCCAGGCCCATAATGAGGAGGAGCAGACGAATAATATTGTCTATCAAGGGGAAATTATGATGAAACCACAAGTCATGAAGCTGTTTTTTCCCCTTCCGGCCCTAGCAATAGGTCTTTTACTGTTTCCTTCCTGTTTGAGCGCCAACCCTGCACTTCCGTACCCCGGAATCCACTTGGAAAAAATCACCTTACCGCCGGGGTTTCGTATCTCCCTGTACGCGGAAGGGCTGCCGGGCGCCCGATCCATGGCCCTGGGGCCCAAAGGAACGCTCATTGTGGGCGCCCGTAAGGAAGGTAAGGTCTACGCTGTTCCGGATCTCGACGGGGATCACAAAGGGGATGGAGTGCTCACCATTGCGGAAGGGCTTCATGAGCCCAATGGTGTGGCGTTCCGGGGAACGGATCTCTATGTGGCGGAGGTGAGCCGTATTCTAAAGTTCACAGATATCGAGAGTCATCTTAAGAGCCCTCCGGATCCGGTTATTGTGAACGCCGGCTTTCCTGAGGACGAACATCACGGCTGGAAATACATCGCCTTTGGTCCCGACGGAAAACTCTATATTCCCGTAGGGGCGCCCTGCGACATATGCGAGAGAGAAGATAGACGCTATGCGAGTATTATGCGTATGCAGCCGGATGGAAAGGACCTCGAGATATTTGCCGAGGGCATTCGAAATACGGTGGGTTTTGATTGGCACCCCGTGACAAATGTCCTCTGGTTCACCAACAACGGCCGTGACTGGATGGGTGACGATCAGCCCCCGGATACGCTTCACCGGGCGCCGGAACCGGGCCTTCACTTCGGATTCCCGTATTGCCATGCAGGTCGTATCCCGGACCCTGAGTACGGTGAAAAGAGAAGTTGCAGCGAGTTTGCCCGTCCGGCCATTGATCTTGGTCCCCACGTAGCGGCCCTCGGAATGAAATTTTACACAGGCCGCATGTTTCCTGAAGCATACAAGAACCAGATCTTGATCGCCGAGCACGGATCATGGAATCGATCCACGCATATCGGTTATCGTATTACCCAGGTTCGTTTAGAAGACAGCCGGGCCGTGGATTATCAAGTTTTTGCCGAAGGATGGCTTCAGGGTAAATTTGCGTGGGGACGGCCCGTGGATGTTCTCGTCATGCGAGACGGCGCTATACTGGTGTCGGACGACCGCGCCGGGGCTGTTTACCGGATTACATATGATCATACGGAAAGCCCGTCCGCGGAATAAAAGGGCGCTGTATACGTGTAAGAACCTACTTGTCCTCACCTTGGCCCTCTCCTCCTCGGAAATCTCGGGATCTGCAATAGAGGGAGAGGAAGATTGTCTGTTTCCAGAGGGGAGGAGAAAAACTATTACAGCAACCGAATCTAAGATTTAATTCCATCGCTCCTGACCAGGGAGGGGAGATCGTCAGGGTGAGGGGGCGCATGCGAACAATCGCTGCCGCCGCGAAACTCTTCAATGGCTTTTGATATAAGATAGATGTTGATGCTGAGGCCTAGATCTTTAAAATGAACATTGTTGGGTTAAGTAAAATAATAGGTAAGACCCCGTTCACCAGCAAAAAGGATGGAACTTCATGGACAGTGCGCACAAAAAGATCCTTGTCGGTGTGGATGGATCGGAACAGGCTTTCGAGGCGGTTCGGTACGCTGGTGGCATGTGCTCTCGCGCCGGCGTGGAAATCGTTCTGATGAACGTGATGAGCGACGTGCCGGTGATGTTTTATGACCTGGACATCATAGATAATTACCATCCTAAGTATATTGCGCTTGATGAATGGTTGAAATGCGAGCTGGAAGGGGCGCACCGGCTTATGACAAAGGCCGTATCCATACTTGCGGAGCAGGGCGTGGATCGATGGCTGATCACGGAGCGCATTGTCGAGAGAAAACAGGGTGTAGCTTCCGATATGGCGGAAGAGTCGCAGCACGGTTACGACGCGGTGGTGGTAGGCAGAAGAGGGAAGAGTAAACTCAAGGACCTGATTCTGGGCGGCACGGCAGGAAAATTGCTCGACCGGCTGGTTTACGTGCCTGTGTGGGTGGTGGGCGGGAGTCCAATACCCGGTAAGGTTCTCTTGGCCATAGACGGATCGGAAAACGCCATGAAAGCCGTGGATTACGTTGGGCGCATGTTCGAAGGATCGAAGCCGGAAGTGACGATTCTCCATGTGGTTAGATTTCTGGGGCTCTTTCATGACACGTATCTGGGAGCATTTCATACTGAGGTCGATCAGAAATGGCTGGCGGAAGTCCAGGAAAGAATGATGCCCGTGCTAGAAAAAGCCAAGGATATGCTGACCCAGGCCGGATTGGCTCCGGAGCGCATAACCATCAATCTGGAAACCGGCAAGGGAAGCCGGGCGGGTGATATTGTCGAGCGAGCGTATCTGGGAAATTACGGCACCATTGTTGTGGGTCGACGGGGCATATCCAAGGTCGAGCAGTTTCTTATGGGAAGGGTCAGCAGCAAAGTCATTCAACTCGCAAAAGAGATGGCCGTATGGGTAGTGAACTGAATGGCTTTGGTGAGTGCTTTGGGGATCCCTTTTGGAAGGGTTCCCCAAATCCCTCCCGAGACTTCTCCGTTTGGGGTTATTCCACTTGCGCCGGCATGTCCGGGACATACCGGATGCCTGTGATAGCGTCTTTTCGAAAATCGAACAGGATTTCCGCTTCGTCTCCTTTTACCAGAATTACTGTAGGGTCGCTCGATACTTGCCCCATGGATCGGGCGGTGATGTGTTGTTCCTGAAAGAGATCGATCACCTGTTGAGCATGATTCGGAGGAACGGACAGGATAAAACCGTAACTTTGAAAACAGCGGACCCAGTCCTCGAGGGGCAGGCCGGCCGGTTTCGGTATGGCGTCCAGATTAATGACAGCCCCTTTGTTGGAATTTTCCATCATGATGGACGCCGTACCCAGGATGCCCGCGTTGCTGACGTCCTTTGCCGCGTGAGCCAGGCCGGCTTCTGCGATCAGGGGCATGACCTCGAGGCGGTCCAGCAGTTCCCCGGAAGTTTTGCCCGAGTTGGCGTCCCAACTTGCCACCGATTGACAGCCCGGCCTT
>Ga0209164_1001351_pt1 | contig 32726 bp, 34 predicted proteins | sample MTBNYHSulfiMetaG_FD_187458 | JGI IMG/M metagenome (GOLD analysis project Ga0209164, IMG submission 187458) | Enrichment culture microbial communities from rom New York Harbor, USA that are MTBE-degrading - MTBE-NYH (New York Harbor Sulfidogenic)... | ecosystem: Environmental > Aquatic > Marine >... | reverse complement strand
GGGCAGCGCCAACAGCAAGACGGCGCACGCCCACCGCTTTGTGCGCGAAAAAAAGAAGACTTGCAAGTTCCCCTCCCGTACTGCAAGCAATTCTACGACATACAGCCAATTAAGTCAAATCACTCATCCTCTGTATCGGCGACACGATCTCCGTGACCCGGACACCGAAGTTTTCGTCGATGACCACGACCTCGCCCTTGGCGATCAGCTTGTGGTTCACCAGGATATCCACCGGCTCGCCGGCCAGCTTGTCCAGCTCGATGATCGTGCCTTCCCCTATTCCCAGGATCTCCCGGATCAGCTTCTTCGTACGCCCGAGCTCCACCGTGAGCTCCATGAACACGTCCATGAGCAGGCCGATGTTCCCCTGCTCCCCTGCAAGGCTCGGACTCTGGAGGTTGGCAAACTGCACGGGCTGCACGTTCGGCGGCGGCTGGGACATCCCGGCCCCGGGCCCCTGGGGAACCCCAAAGGACTGCCCGAAGGTCTGCTGAATCCCCGCGGGGCCGCCCCCACCGCCCCCGCCCGGGCCACCCATGGCTGCATGCTGACCCCCAGCGCCCTGGCCCGCAAATGCCGCGCGTGCACCGGCCGGCGCGGCCGCCGGCTCCCCGACCGCGGCCGCGATCTCCTTGACCAGAGACAGGGAGAACAGCTCGACCAGCTTCGCGGGAGCCTCCCCTTCGATCATCAGGGGGTATTCCAGCTTGACGACCGCCTCCCCCTGGGGAACACGGACCTGCTCCTTGCCGACCTGTACGAAATCCGGCGGCAGGGTCTTGACCGTCTTTCCGCTCTGGTTGCCGATCTCGGTGGCTGCCGGACCGGCAATCTGCGACAGGGCCTCGGCCACGGCGGACAGTGCCGCGTCGTCCAGCTCGACCCCACTCTGGCCCATCATCAGCCCTGCCAGGGCCTGGGCCGTCTGGTTGTCCAGCACGTAGGAGTGCTCGCCCTTGAGGCCTTCGCCGAAGTCGAGCTTGACGTCCACCACCTCCTCGGGCAACTGCTCCAGCACGTCCTCGCCCGACAGCAGCTCCAGGGTAGGCGGTTCCAGGTTGACCGTCTTACGGGTCAGGATCGAGAGATTCGAGGCCTGGGAGGCGACGATGCCCCCGAGCAGCTGAAGGACCTGGTTCTTCTCGGCCTCCGAGAGGGGCTCGACCCCGCCCCCGAAACCCGAGTCGATCTCGAGGTTGTCCGTTTCCTGGAGCAAAGCGTCAATTTCGTCCTGGGAGAGGGATCCGTCGCTCATTAGTCTTCCTCCATACCGATCGCCAGCTCTTCGAAATCCGTCTGATCGATATCTTCGAGTTTCTTGATGACCTGGACGGCCATCTTGTTGCCCAGCACCCCGGGACGGCAGGTGAACTTGCGGCGGTCCCCGATCTTGAGGACCATCGGGTCGTTGACCCTGACCGAATCAAGGCGGATGATGTCGCCGGGATGCAGCGCCAGGACATCCCGAACCTTGATGTCCATGTTGCCGATTTCGGCGATCACGTTGATCGCCACGGTGGCCAGGCGCTCCCGGAGAATGTTCAGGTTTTCCGGAGTCGTGCCCCGCCGGACCGAGGAGTACCAGTACTGGGCCGAGAGCTTGGAGATGATCGGCTCGATCGTGAGATACGGGATGCAGAGGTTCATCATCCCCTCGACCTCCCCGACCTTGGTCTCCAGGGTGACCAGCACGACCATTTCCGAAGGCGGCACGATTCCCGCGAACTGCGGGTTGGTTTCGATGCCTCCAAGGCGGGGACGCAGGTCGATGACCGTGCTCCAGGACTCCCGGAGATTGCCCAGGATGCGGACGATGATCCCCTCCATGACCGCCTGCTCGATGTCCGTGAGATCCCGGGAAAACTTGGCCCCCTCGCCCTGGCCGCCGAAGAGCCGGTCGATGATCGAAAAGGTGATCGCCGGGTCGATCTCCAGGATCGCGGACCCCTTCAGGGGGTCCATGTCGATGATCGCCAGGGTGGTCGGGTTGGGGATCGAGCGGATGAACTCCTCGTAGGTCAGCTGGTCGACGGAGGCCACGTGGACGTGCACGAGGCTGCGCAGCTGGGCGGAGATGGAGGTCGTGGTCAGGCGGGCGAAGGTCTCGTGCATGATCGAGACCGTGCGAATCTGATCCTTCGAGAACTTGTCCGGCCGCTTGAAATCGTAGATCTTGATCTTGCGCTGGTCCCGGGGCTGGTGGATCTCTTCGGTCGAGACCTCCCCCGCCGAGATCGCCGAGAGCAGCTGGTCGATTTCGTCCTGCGACAGAACTTCCGCCATCCCTCTTGCTCCTGGCCCCTACTGGGTCACCACGAAGTCCCTGAACAGGACCTCCACGATCTGACCGTCGCGCATGACCTTGTTGATCGCGTTCTTGAGCTCCGCCTGCAGCGTCGCGTAGTGCTCCGGCCCGAGCTCGTCCCGGGTCTTGGTGCTCAGGTACAGCAGGATGATGTTCTGGACCTGCCGCTTGCGGGCGGTCAGCTCGAAGGCCAGCTGGGTCCTATCCGGTTGGTAGCCGATGCTCACCCGGGTGCTGAAGATCGCCGGCGGGTCGTCGGCCGTCACCCCGCGGATCTCCTCGATGGTGTCGTCGTACTGCAGAGGCGGCGGCCGGGCGCTCATGTCCTCCGGCGACACCCCGCGGACCTGCTCCCCCTCCCGTCCCTGGTTGAAGATGCGCACCGTGACCACTGTGGTGGTCACGCCGAGGATCACGAACCCCAGGCCGATGGCCACCCACTTGAGGATCCTGATCAGGAAGCTGGGCAGGAAGCCCGCTTTTCTCCCAGCCGGGGACAGCTCTTCGCCTTCGACCCCCACATCCTCCAGGCTCAATCCCTCTTCGTCTGACATCGTTTACCCCATCCTCAGGGTCCGCGGGCGAAAACTCGCCTGCTCAAATTTTATCAGATACGGTCCCTGTTGTTCAAACCCCCGGCGGCGGCAGCGGCTCATCACAGATGTCCCTCGGCGAGCAGCACGATGTCCACGCGGCGATTGTATGCTCGACCTTCCGCGCTGTCGTTGCTGGCCAGGGGCACGGTGTCGGCGAACCCGGCCACCTGGCACTGTGTTTCGTTCACCCCGTAGTCCACGAGGGCGTGCAGGATGTTCACGGCCCGGGCGGCCGACAGCTCCCAGTTGGTGAAATACTCACCCTCGGGATCCGTCGGGATTGCGTCCGTATGCCCCTCGATCCGGAACTTGCGTCCGGCCATGGCCTCGGTGCGCATCAGGGCCGCCGCCTTCTGGAGAACCGGCCGGGCCTCCTCGAAGTTGATCTCCGCGCTGGCCGGGCCGAAGAAGGCGTCCGCGGCCAGGGAGATCACCAGACCGCGCTCGTCCTCCTTGACCCGCACCTTCTTTGTCCTGAGCTCCGGCTGGAACTGGGAGATGGCCGTCTGCCGGGCCTTGTCGAGGGACTTGCCGCGCTCCCGCGAAGGCAGCTCCATGATCGTGTGGCCCATCTCCGCGAGCTTGCCGACCTGCAGGGTGTTCCCGCCGGTCAGCGATCCCAATCCCTGAAAGGCCGCCAGGATCATGCGCAGCTCCGCCCCGTCGATCTCCGCGGTGGTGAACATCAGGATGAAAAACGTCAAGAGGAGGGTGGTCATGTCCCCGTAGGTCGTCAGCCACTGGGGCGCTCCCTCCTCGACCGGTCGCTTTCTTTTTTTCCTGTCATCCGGCATAGGCTATTCCCTGGCAGCCTCCTGGCGCACCGCCTCCCGGCGCAGCGGAGGCAGGAAGCACAACAGCTTCTCTTCCAGGATCCGGGGGTTGTCTCCGGACTGGATCGACAGGATCCCCTCGATCATGATCTCCTTGACCAGGGTCTCCATGTTGTCCCGGTCCTCGAGCTTGCGCTTGATCGGAATGAAGACCAGATAGGCGAGCACGGCCCCGTACAGGGTCGTGATCAGGGCAGTGGACATGCCCAGGCCGATGGCCGACTTGTCCTCGATCTGGGCCAGCATGATGATCAGACCGATCAGGGTGCCGATCATGCCGAAGGCGGGGGACAGCTTGCCCCAATCGTCGAAGATGTTGATCCCGACCTGGTGGCGAGACTGTATCTGGTTGAGCTCGTTGTAGAGGATGTTCTTGATGATGTCCGGGTCCGTGCCGTCTACCACCAGCTGTATTCCCTTGCGCAAGAATTCGTCCTCGACCTCCTCCAGGTCGTCCTCCAGGGCCAGCAGGCCTTCGCGGCGGGCCTTCTCCGAGAAGGTGACCAGCTGGCTGATGATCCGCTCCTCCTCGTAGTTCGGGACCCGCATGACCAGGCGGACGTACCGCAGGATTCCCAGGACCCGGCTCAGGGGATTGGAGACCATGAGGGCCGCAAAGGAGCCCACGATCGTGATCATGACGGACGACGGGCTGACGAAGCGCCCGAGGGCTCCGCCGCCCCAGAGGATCCCGACCACCAGGGCGGCAGCCCCGATCAGAAGACCGGCAATCGTCGCTAGATCCACCCTGCCTACTCCTCGTTCTTGAAGGCCCCGATCAGCCTGCGGTACGCCACGATCCGCTCCAGAAGGGCGTCATACGGCTCCTGCACCACAAGCCTCTTGCCGGAGAGCATGACCAGGGTCGTGTCCGGGTTGTTCTCGACGTACTCGATCTGATGCGGATTCACGTAGTAGCGCCTGCCTCCCAGCGTCGTGACCTCGATCATCGTGCCCCCTGCATCTCATCTAGACTCCCTTACCGCTTGAGTGTCAACAACTCCTGGATCATCTGATCCGAGGTCGTGATGGTTCGGGAGTTCGCCTGGAACCCCCGCTGGGTCACGATCATGTCGGTGAACTGCTCGGCCAGGTCCACGTTGCTCATCTCCAGCGTTCCGGCGATGATCTTGCCTTTCCCGGCGATCCCGGCGGGGTCCACCCGGGCGTCCCCGGAGTTGTTCGAGACCACGTAGGTGTTCTCACCCTCCTTCTCCAGGCCCCCGGGGTTGGTGAAGGAGGCCAGCGCGACCTGACCGAGGGTCCGGTTGGTGCCGTTGGAGTACACCCCCGTGATCACGCCGGACTGGTCGATCTTGAAGCTCTCCAGGTACCCCATGGGGTAGCCGTTCTGGACGATCGCCTTGGTCGAGCTCTTTTCGGCGAACTGGGTCACCGCGTTGCGGTAGGAGCCGACCTCGCCGAGGTTCAGGTTGAACAGCTGCCGGACCGCCACCTCCCCGGGGGGAATCGTGGCCTCCGGTACGTCGTAGGAGACCTGCACCTGCAGCTCCCCTTCGGCCACCGTGTCGCCCTGGGCGTCCAGGACCGCAGCCAGACTGCCCAGGTTGTCGAAGTCCAGGAAGAAGAGGTTGTCCGCGTTGTTGACCGCTCCCACCTCGACCAGGGTGTTCGTCGGGGTCTCGGCCGCAGGATCCACCACGACCTGGGCCTGCCAGCGGTTGGCGATTCCCGGCACCTTGGTGAAGTTGACCTGAAGCTGGTGGACGGTGCCGAAGGAGTCGTAGATGTCGAAGCTTGTCGACCAGGTGCCGTCGATGATGGTCTGCTCCGTGGCACCCGGGAGGATCTCCGGGGTTCGCTTGTCCAGGTTGGAGGCGAACTGGATATCCGTGGTGGCTGCCGCCGGGTCCTTGCCGCCCACCGGGATGATCAGGTCGGTGAGGTCCGAAGCGACGTTCACCGTCGATACCCCGCCGATGGTCTGGGCCTGCCAGCCCTGCACCCTCATCCCGTTGGCCGGGTTGACCAGCCGGCCGTCGGCATCCAGACCGAAGGCCCCGGCGCGGGTGTAGAAGCGCTTCTCCCCGTCCTGCAGAATGAAGAAGCCCTCGCCCTGGACAGCCACGTCGGTCATCACGCCGGTGGCCTGCAGGGAGCCCTGGGTGTGGATCGTGTCGATGGAGGCGATCACCATTCCCAGTCCGATCTGCTTGGGATTGACTCCTCCGACCTCGTCGGTGGGCCGGGCGGCCCCGGACATGGTCTGGGAGAGCATGTCCTGGAAGTTGACCCTGCCCTTCTTGAAGCCGGTGGTGTTGATGTTGGAGATGTTGTTTCCCAGCACGTCCATCCGGATCTGGTGGTTCTGCAGTCCGGATACACCGGCATAAAGCGAACGCATCATAGTGCGATCCTCCTCTACCGTTCCTTCACACTCACGACCTGCGCGACGTCGTAGTAGCGACCGTCGACCCTGATCTGAGGAAACTCGGCTCCGGCCACTTCCTCGACGGTCCCGGTGACCGCTTCGCTACCGTTCATGATCTCGACGGTCTTGCCCAACAGGGTGACGGCCTGACTCCTGGCCAGAACCGCCAGGACCTTGGCCATTTCGCCGTTCATGTTGCTCATCTGCTCGAGAGTCGAGAACTGGGCCATCTGGGCCACGAACTCCCGGTCCTCCAGGGGCTTGGTCGGATCCTGGTGCGTGAGCTGCGTCAGCAGGATCTTGAGAAAATCGTCCTTCCCGAGGCTCCTGCCGGTCTCCCGGGCCGGGTTCAGGGTCTTGTTGTAGGAGTCGACCCGGCTGGTGAGGGACAGGAGATCTTCGGCCGAAATCGCAGTGCTTATGTCCATCTTCGTTCCTCGGTCCTATACGACCAGGTTGATCAAGGAGGGCTCCAGGGAGATCAGCTCCATGAGCGGCGCCACAGCCGCCTCGAGCTCCCGGGAACCGGCTCCCTCGACCCGCGCGTCCGGCGCCGGACTCTCGGCCTGGTAGCCGTTCTGACGGTTGCCCACCGTGACCTCCAGGCTGGCGCTCTGGAACCCACCGTCCCGGAGCGCCTGCTTGAGGTGCTCGAGGCTGGCTTCCATCAGGTCCTTTACAGTATTATTCTCGACAACAATCCGCCCTTCTAAACTGCTTTCGCCCAGGGACAGGCGGATCCGGACCGCGCCCAGGCTCTCCGGCTTGAGGAGCAGGCGGATCTCGCCGCTGCCACCCTCTCTGAGTATGATGCCGGTGTGGCGCAGGACTTCCGGGACCAGGCGCTCCTGGAACGTGCGCAGGGAAGGCGCCGCCTTCTGCGAGTCGCCGCCCTGAGGAGTTGCAGGGTCGCCCCGCTCGGCGGAGTGCGACTTCAACAGGGTCAGGAACTCCCGCTCCGCCGCCGACGGGCTCCTGCGCATGTCCTCCGAGGCTGCGGCGAGGCCTTTGCCCGCGGTCCCGTTCTTGCCCTCCGCTGCTTCACCGCTCCCTGCGGGTCCGTCCCGCAGGTCCAGGATCACCAGCCGGGCATTCCCCCGAGCTCCTGCCAGGCGACCGGCCGTCCCGCCGTCCTTGAGAGAAGCTCCCTCCGGCTCGCCGCCGAGACCCCCGAGGCCGGGCCGGGCCGGGGAAATCCGCAATGCCGCCTCGCGGCGCTCGCTCTCACCGGGTCCCGCAGCCTTGCGGGAAGCGTCGCCGGATGCACCGGCCATCATCGCCGCCAGGTCGTCGCTTCCCTGCCGTCGTCCCGCTTTTCCGCCGCCCCGCTTTTCCGCGATTCCCGCCTGGGCTTCCTTCCCCCCCGGCAAGCGCTCCCCTCCGGCATTCCTGCGGTCCCCGGCGGCACCTTCTGCCGCCCCGGGCGGTTCCGTCCCCCCGGAGCCGGGCTTCCGAGCCGGGGCGCCGTCCTTCGAAGCCTGCCCCCCCCGCAACCGCCGGGGCAGCTGCGCTTGCGGCTCCTCATCTTCCTCCCGGGGAGTCTTCTTGTCGGACCCCTCGGCTTTTCGCCTCCGGGCAGCGTCGTCGGTCTCCCGGCTCGCGGAGCGGGACTCCCGAGCCCCGGCGCCCGCGGCTTCCGAACCGGCTGTGCCCTTCCGGGCGTCGGGGCCCGGATCCTCCGCCGGCCCGGGGTTCGCGACGGCCGTGCCGGCCGGGACCTCGTGAGCCTCGGAGCGTGGGTTCTGGGCGGCGGACCCGCCTGCGGCGTTCCGAGGTGCGTCGTTACGCTCCTCCCGGTACCGGGCCTGCTCCTCGAGCAGGCGGGCAAACCGGGAGTGGAACCCCTCGCTGCCGTCCGCAGCCGCACGCGGCCCCGGCTCCGGGCCCTTGAGCCCGAAATCCGGCAGCCGAGGCCCCCCCGGAAGGCCCGCGGTCGAGCTCTCGGCCACGCGAGCGCCGGGGGACGGAAAAGCTACGAGCAACGCTAACCTCCTGTCTTCCGCGCCATCTTCCTCTGGAGCGTCGCCGCTCTGTCGGCGGGCATGAGGGACAACCAGTAGGCCACCAGCGAAATCTCTCCGGCGGCCTGGGCCTGCTCTTCTGCCATTCGGAACAGGTCGATCACGTACTGGTCCTCCATCTCGAGCAGAATCTTGACCGCGTTTTCCGGCGGCATGCCCACCAGGTAATCCGCGTTCTGCCTCAGGTTTTCTCTTCTATTGTCGAAAGCCTCCACCCGCTCGATAAACACTTTTTCCCGATCGTCGAGGGCGTCTTCCCGGCTCTGGAGCTGCTCGATCTTCTGGGTCAGCTCGGCCTCGCGGCTGCCGATCTGCTGTTCCCAGGAAGAAAGCTCTTCCGAGCGCAGGGCAAGCGCTTCGATCTGCTTGGCCAGGCGCTCTCTTTCCAAGAGCAGGGGGTCCTCGGCGTCGACCTGCGCCTCCCGCCCACGCACCAGCCGAAACACGGGAGCGAGAACCTCCCGGGCGTCCACGACCCCCAGATAGTCGAACCAGACCAGACCTCCGAGAGCAATCACCACCACCAGCAGGAGCAGGATCAGGACGCGAAAACCGGCGCCCACAGGGCTGTAATCAGGCAATCCGTGTACCTCCTTCCCCCTCGATCATCCCTGCTCCAACCGCCCGCGCACGTAGCGGCTGGAGCTGATATCGTCCATCTCCTTGAAGTCCTCCTTCCGCTGCTCCCGGTTGAACTCCCGCTCTTTGCGCTCCTTGAGCTTGTCCAGGACCTTGCGGTCCCGGGAGACCTCCAGGTATTGCTTCTGGACTTCCTCCTTGCGGGCAAGCCGCTCCCGGAGCTCCTGCTCCAGGCGGCGCCGCTCCAGCCCCAGGCGCGCCAGGTACTGCTCCCGGTACATCAGAAGAGACAGATCCACGCGCCTCTCCTCCCGGAAACCAACCTCGAAGGCCGCCGAGGCCGCGCCGCTGTTTTCCCGCAGGCTCCGGTTGACCCGCACGCAGTGGCCCGCCGCTTCGGCCAGCTTGTTCAGCCACTCGCGCTCCCGGTAGACTCTAAGCTCCAGAAGCCGCTCGAGGCGAAAGCGAAACCGCTTCACTGCCCAGCTCCCCCTCCGGAATCTCGATCCCGGTAATCTCGCCCATTCGCCGCAGGGCATCCTCGATCACGAACCTCTCCTCGATCCCCTGGATCAGGAACTCGTTGATCTCGGGCATCCTGGCGATCGCCTCGTCGATCTCGGCGCTCGACCCCTCCACGTACGCCCCCACGTTGATCAGGTCCTCCGCTTCCCGATACGCCGCCAGGAGGCGGCGCAGCTTTCCGGCTGCGCGCTTGATCGAAGGGCCGGTGACCTGGGTCGCCAGCCGGGAGACCGATCCCAGGACGTCCACGGCAGGGTAGTGGTTGCGCTGGGCCAGGTTCCGGGTCAGGACGATGTGTCCGTCCAGGATTCCCCGAACGGCGTCGGATATGGGCTCGTCCAGGTCGTCGCCCTCGACCAGGACCGAGTAGAACCCCGTCACCGTCCCCCGCGGGGAGGTCCCCGCCCGCTCGAGCAGCTTGGGCAGCAGGCTGAACACAGAGGGCGTGTAGCCGCGGTTGGCCGGGGGCTCCCCCACGGCCAGGCCTATCTCCCTTTGTGCACGGGCGAACCGGGTCACCGAGTCGAAGAGCAGCATGACGTCCTTGCCCTGGTCCCGGAAGTACTCGGCAATGGCCGTGGCCACGTAGGCGCCCCGGATCCTGGCCAGGGGAGGCTTGTTCGAGGAGGCCACCACCACCACCGACTTGGCCAGGCCCTCGGTTCCCAGGTCGTTCTCGATGAACTCCCTGACTTCCCGTCCCCGTTCGCCGATGAGCGCGATCACGCTCACGTCCGCGGAGGTGTTGCGGGCGATCATGCCCAGGACGGTGGACTTGCCTATCCCGCTCCCGGAAAAGATCCCCATGCGCTGTCCCTTGCCGACCGTCACCAGGGCATCGATCGACCGGATCCCGGTGGCGATCTTCTCCCGGATCCTGCGGCGGCGCAGGACGTCCGGGGGGTCCTGGAGAATGGGGTACCACAGCGGCGAGCCGATGTCGCCGCGGCCGTCGATGGGCTTGCCCATGGAGTCGAGCACCCGCCCCAGGAGCTTGTCGGAGACCGGGACCGAGAGTTGCTCGCCCATGGCGATGACCTGGGCACCTACTTCGATCCCTTCCATCTCGTCGTAGGGCATGATCTGGACGATCTTGCCCTTGAGCCCCACGACTTCGGCCCAGACCAGGCGGCTGGACTGGGGAAGCAGGATCTGGCACAGCTCCCCGACCACTGCCCTGGGACCCAGGCTCTCCACGATGAGCCCCCCCTGGACCTTCTTGACGATTCCCGTGTACTTGATCGGATCAATGGCCTGAAGTGCAGCAGCGTACTTGTCAAACAGTCCCATTCGTTCCCCTCCCGAATGACGATGGGCCTCGGAGCGTCCGCACCTTGCGCCGTGGGCGGTCCACCTCTGTTGTCGCCGGGCATCACCTCCCAGGAGGGCATGCCCGGGGCGCCGTCCTTTCTAGCTCTCTCCCTTGGAGCGAATCGGCATTAACTCCAGGATCTTCTCCTCTATCTCGTGCAGCTGAGAGGAAATCCGCGCGTCGATCTGGCCGAAGTCGGTCTCGATGATGCACCCGCCCCGATCCACCGACGAATCCTCCAGCACGGTCACGGACTTGACGTTCTCGACCATCTTCATGAAGTCACTGATGTGCTCGGAGGTGAGCTCCAGGTCCGCAAGGTTCACCCGGATGGCCACATCCCCCCGGCTCTTGAGCTTGCGCAGGGCCTGCACCACGTTGTTGATCACCACGTTCTTCTGGTTCTCGGAGATCACCTTGATGACCTTCTTGGCAATCAGCAGGACCAGGTTGATGACCTGGGTTTCCGACTCCTCGATGATCTCGTTGCGCTTTTCGATGGCGGTCGAGATGATCCGGTGCAGGGTGTCCACCAGCCGATCGACCTCCCCGCGCCCCTCCTGGAATCCGCTTTCCCGGCCGTCGTGCATTCCCTTCTCGTATGCTTCCCGCTCGACCTTGTCGACCTTGCCCTGGATCTCGGCCTCCAGGCCCTCGGCCTTACGCCTGGCCTCGTCCAGGATCCGCTTGGCCTCGTCTTCGGCTTCCTGGCGTATCTTCTGGGCCTGGTTGTTCTTGCGCTTGATCTCGTCGAAGGCCGCCTTTTCGGCTTCCTTCTTGATGCCTTCCGCCTCTTCCCGTGCCGCGGCGACCATGGCGGACTTCTCGCTCTCCCAGCGAGCCTTGAAGCCCTCGGCTTCCTGCCGCAGGTCCTCTACCGTGGGGCCGGCGTATTCCTCCAGGGACTCCACCGTTTCGGCGGCCTCTTCGGGCTCGAGCTTGGGCGGCTCGATGAAGACCTTCCGGGATTGGTAGAGAATCTCGTCCGCTCTGAACACGTTCTTCGCCATGAACCTTCTCTTCGATCAGACCACCAGGATCAGACCACCAGGATCAGACCACCAGCTCGTCCTCGCCGGCGCGGGCCACCACGATTTCTCCCTGCTCCTCGAGCTTGCGGATGATCGACACGATGCGCTGCTGGGCCTCCTCCACGTCTTTCAGACGAATCGGGCCCATGTAGTCCATGTCTTCCTTCAGCAGGGTGGCGGCCCTCTTGGACATGTTGCGGAAGATCTTGTCCTGGACCTCCGAGTCGACCGCCTTGAGGGCCTTGGCCAGCTCGGTGGTGTCCACCTCCCGCAGAACCTTCTGGATCGCCCGGTCGTCCAGCAGGACGATGTCTTCGAACACGAACATGCGCTTCTTGATGTCCTCGGCCAGCTCCGGGTCCTCTTCCTCCAGGCGCTCGATGATGCCCTTCTCCGTTGAGCGGTCGACCAGGTTCAGGATCTCGACGATGCTCTCCACCCCGCCGGCGGCCGTGTAGTCCTCCGAAGAGAGGGTCGAGAGCTTCTTCTCGAGCACCCGCTCGACCTCCCGCAGCACCTCCGGCGAGGTCCTGTCCATGGTGGCGATGCGCTTGGCCACGTCGGACTGAACCTCCGTGGGGAGGCTGCCCAGAATGATCGAGGCCTTGTTGGGCTCCAGGTACGCCAGGATCAGGGCGATGGTCTGCGGATGCTCCTGCTGGATGAAGTTCAACAGGTGCGCCGGGTCCGTCCTGCGAATGAAGTCGAAGGGCCGTACCTGCAGAGAGCTGGTCAGGCGGTTGATGATGTCCACCGCCTTCTGGCTCCCGACGGACTTCTCCAGAAGCTCCCGGGCGTACTCGATGCCCCCGGTGGCGATGAAGTCCTGGGCCATCATGAGCTCCTGGAACTCCATCAGAACCTGGTCGCGGTCGGCGGGGTCGATGTGCTCGTTGCGGGCGATCTCGAAGGTCAGCTGCTCGATTTCGTCGTCCCTCAGGTGCTTGAAGATCTCCGCCGCGATCTCGTGCCCCAGGGTGATGATGAAGATGGCCGCCTTCTGGCGCCCCGTGAGCTGCTTCTTGGGGCCCCCGGCCCCGCGAACCGCCTTCTTGCCCTGAGGCGGAGGGGGTGCAAGGGTCTCTTTCTTCGCCATCCGCTACTCCTCCAGCAGCCAGGTCCGAATCAGCTGGGCCACGTCCTCGGGGTGCTCCCGCGCCATGTTGACGGCGTTCTCCTGCATCTCCAGGCGGGCCCTCTCTTCCACGGAGAGCTCCACTTCCGGAGTCTCCTCCTCCGCCCGCCGCAGGGCCGCCTCGCGCATGGCCTGATGCTGCCGGGCCAGCTCCTCTTCGCGCAGGCGCCGCCGGCGTTCCATCTCTTTGGCGATGAGCCTGTACAGGATGATGGCGAAGATGATCGCCCCGATGCCGATCAGCACGGAGATGATGGTCGTGCGGACCTGCTGCTGGCGCCGGAACTCCGAGTCCTCGACCGCGAACTGGGCGCTCCGGTCGAACTGGATGTGCTCCACCGTGACGGAGTCGCCCCGGTCGCGGCTGTACCCGATGGCGTCCTGGATCAGGCTGGCTGCCTTCTTCAGATCCTCCTCCGTCACCGGGGCGTACTCACGCTCGAGGCTGCCGTCGGGCTGCAGAACCGGCTGGCCTTTTTCATTGTATACCCGCCGCCAGGCTCCATCAATAGCCACGCCGGCGGTGATCCTGGCGATGCTCCAGGGGCTCTTCTCCTCGAAGATGTTCTTTTTGTTCACGACCTCGTTCTGGATCAGCGAGGACTGGCTGTACTTGCCGACCAGGTTGGAGAGGTCCTTGTACGCCGGGGGGGTCTGCCCTTCCTGGCCCGGGGGGCCCTCCGGGTTGAACCCCGTCCCCTCGAAGTGTTCCTCACGGATCTCCTTGGACAGGGTGATCGAAGGCACCACCTGGGAGTCGTCGAAGGGTGTGCGGGGATTGTCCTTCTTCATCGTGATCGGGAAGTGCTCCTCCGTGTTCACCGTCTGCCTGGACATGTCCAGATTGATGTCCAGCTTGACGATCTGCACGCGGTCGGCCCCGAAGATACCCCGCAATGCGTTCAGTATCTCCGCCTTGTACTGCTGCTCCAGGTCCTTTTTCGTCCGGATCTCGCGTCGGGCGACCTCGATCCGGTCCACATCCTCCAGGCCCTCGAAATCGTTGAGCACGAGGCCATTCTGGTCGGTGATGACGATGTTCTCTTCGGCCAGCCCCGCCACCGCGAGCCTGATGAGCTTGACGATGCCCTGGATCTTCCTGCGGTTCCCGGCGATGTCCGAGCCCGGTTTCGGGGTAATGATCACCGAAGCGGTGACCGGATTCTGGTCCTCCACGAACAGCTGGGCTTCGGGCACCACGAGGGTGACGCTGACCGCATCCACATCGTCCAGGGCCAGGACGTGGCTCTCCAGCTGCCGGGTGATTGCCCTGCGCAGGTTGACGTCCCGTTCGAAATCCGTGATGGTCCAGCGCTCGACGTCGAAGATCGCCCAGGGATCGGTGCGCGGCGGGATCAGGTCCTCCCGAATCAGGATGGCGCGTATCCGCCGGGCCGTGGCGTCGTTCTCCACGTGGATCATGTTGTCCGGACCCACGCGGTACGCGACCCCCTCCTCGTCGAGCACGGCCACGATGCGGGCGAGGTTGTTCTGGTCGGTAACCGGTATGCCGATCAGGGGGACCATGCTGGGTGCGGCGCTGAATGCCACGATGAGAATGATCCCCAGGATGGCAACCCCGAGGACGGCTAGAAGTATGATCTTCTGGGTCGCCGTCCACTTGCCCCAGAGATTCTTTATCTGACTTAGAAATTGCTTAAGCCACTCGTTCATTGTCCCCTCCCAAGGTTGAACTGGAGCTCTCGGTGTCCGTCTTCAATCCGCTGTCAGTCCTGGTTCGCTCCTCATGCCTCGTCGCATCCGACTTCCGGCCTCCGTGCGGCGGGGTGCGCCTCGACGAAACCCGCCCCCGCCCTGCCGACTTCGAGATCATCTCACGTTGATGATCTCCTGGTACGCCCGGATGGCCCGATCCATGATCGCCTTGGTCATGGAAAGAGACAGGTTGGCCTCCGCCAGCGCGATGGTCACATCGTGAATGTCCACGGAATCCGGATCCGTGATCATGGCCTGAGCCATGTTCATGCTCCGGGTCTGAAGGTCGTTCACCTGACCCAGAGCCGCGGCCAGGGTCCGGCCGAAGCCCTCCTCCGGCCCCGTGGGCTGCACCGGTTTCGGTGCCAGGCTGGAGGCCAGATGACGCGGATCGGTTCTCGCGAGCTCGATGACGTGTCCCGACAATCCGGAAGCCGAAAGCAGATTCACGGTTTACCTCCCGATCTCCAGCGCCCGCAGGAACATGGTCCGGCTGCCATTTATGATCGACACGTTGGCCTCGTAGGCCCTGGATGCGGATATCATGTCCACCATCTCCTGCACGACGTTGACGTTGGGGTATTCGACGTACCCCTGCCGCGGTCCCGATTTGATCGCATCGGGGTGCGTTGGATCGTACACCAGCCGTGGCTTGGCGTCGTAGTCCTTTTCCACCCGCTTGATCCGCACTCCCTGCCCGATCTCGGCCTTCAGATACTCGGGCAGGAAGGGGCTGCGCCAGTAGGGCTGAGAAACCCGGGGGCGGAAGACCACCCGGCTTCTGCGAAACGGACCCCCTTCGGTAGTTCGGGTGGTGTTGACGTTGGCTATGTTGTCCGCGATGACGTCGAGGCGCGTGCGCTCGGCCGTCAGGCCGGTGGCCGCGGTGTTGATGCTGGAAAACAGTCCCATCGTACTCTCCCTCGCTCAGGCCGGGGGCGCCTACCGGAGCACCAGATTGACCAGGCCGTACTGCCCGCTCACCGCCGTGGCCATGGTCTGGTACAGCAGCTGGTTCTGGAGGGCCAGCATTCCCTCTTCCTCGATGTCCACGTTGTTGCCGTTGTTCTTGGCGGTCGTCAGGTAGTCCAGGACCAGCCGGGGACGCACGGTCCGGTAATCCACGGGTTGGTGAAACGGGATGTGCCGGGGGTCGGTTGCGAACTGCCGGGGCGGCCTCACCTTCTCCGAATCCAGAGCCCGCCGCAACGACGCCTCGAAGTTGACCACGGTCCGCTTGAAGTTCGGGGTTTCGGCGTTGGCGATGTTGTTGGCGATGACGTTTCGGCGCAGCACCGCCACGTCCATCCCCCGGGACAGAAGATCTACCGTCTGACCAAAAATGCCGCTAAACATCCTCTTTTGACCTCACTCCCTAGTGTCGGTCGCTGCCCTCCCCTGTATTAGAGGATAAAGCGGCTCAGGTCGTGGTCCTCCACGATGTCCTTGAGCCGTTCGTCCACGTAACTCGACGTGATCCCGACGGTCTGCCCCGCGATCTCGCTGGCGCTGAAGGATACCTCCTCCAGGAGCGCCTCCATGATCGTGTGCAGCCGCCGGGCGCCGATGTTTTCCGAGCGCGAGTTGACCTCGGAGGCGATCTCGGCGATCCGCGAGATCGCCCCCTGGTCGAAGTCCAGGCTCACCCCCTCGGTCTTCAGGAGCTCGACGTACTGCTTGATCAGGGCGTTCCTGGGCTGCGTCAGGATTTTGATGAAATCCTCTCCGGTCAGCGGCTGCAGCTCCACCCGCAGGGGAAAGCGTCCCTGGAGCTCCGGGATCAGGTCCGAGGGCTTGCTCATGTGGAACGCCCCGGCGGCGATGAACAGGATGTGGGAAGTGTCGACCATCCCGTAGCGGGTGTGCACCTGACTGCCCTCGACTATGGGCAGGATGTCCCTCTGCACCCCTTCCCGGGACACGTCGACCCCCGAGACGTTCTGGCGCGAAGCAATCTTGTCCATCTCGTCGATGAACACGATTCCCATCTGTTCGGCCTTCTGGATGGCCAGCTCGGTGACCCGATCCATGTCCACCAGCTTGTCCATCTCCTCGGCCAGCAGGATCTCCCGGGCGCGGCCCACGGTGGTCTTCTTGCGCTTCTTCCTGCCGCCGAAGAGGTTTCCCAGGTTGCCCAGGTTCACGTCGAGCTCTTCGAGGCTCGTCCCCGAGAAGATCTCGATGGCCGGAAACTGGTTGCGCGTGACACTGACCTCGACGGTCTTCTCTTCCAGCTCCCCGGCCCGCAGCTTTTCCCGGAACTTTTCCCGGGTTCCGCCAGGCTGCGTCCCAGAGGCCGCGGGGGGCAGGGAGACACTCCGGGCCGGTTCCGCCCCGGGCTGCCCCTCGCCCCCGGGAGCGCGCTGCGGGGCGGCCGGCGTGCCGATACCAGGCAGGAGCAGGTCCAGCAGCGCCTCCTCGGCCCGGCGCTCGGCCTCCTCCCGCACCTCTTCCTGGAGCGAGCTCTTGACCATCGAGATGGCAACCGACACCAGGTCCCGGATCATCGACTCCACGTCCCGGCCCACGTAGCCGACCTCCGTGTACTTGGTGGCCTCGACCTTGACAAAGGGCGCCCCGCAAAGCCGGGACAGCCGCCGGGCGATTTCCGTCTTCCCCACCCCGGTGGGGCCGATCATGATGATGTTCTTGGGGGCCACCTCGTCCCGCATCTCCTCCGAGAGCCGCTGGCGGCGCATGCGGTTGCGCAGAGCAATGGCCACTGCCTTCTTGGCCTTGTCCTGGCCGATGATGTATTTGTCGAGCTCCTCTACGATCTGCCGCGGAGTCAGCTCGTCCAGATCAAGCTTCATTCCAGCTCCTCGACTAGTATTTCGGCGTTGGTGTAGATGCAGATCCCCGCGGCAATCTGCAGAGAGCGCTCCACGATCTGCCGGGCGCTGTAGCTGGAGCTCTCCAGAAAAGCCCGAGCGGCGGCATAAGCGAAGCTGCCGCCGGAGCCGATCGCAATCACGTCCTCTTCGGGGTCCACCACGTCGCCGGTGCCCGAGATCAGCAGCATGTCCTTCCGGTCCGCCACCAGCAGCATGGCTTCCAGCCGGCGCAGCACCCGATCCGTGCGCCAGTCCTTGGCCAGCTCCACCGCGGAGCGCCGCAGGTCGCCTCCGTATTCCTTGACCCGGCCTTCGAAGCGCTCGAACAGGGTGAAGGCGTCAGCGGTCGCGCCGGCGAAGCCCACCACGATCCGATTGTCATAGATCTTCCGTATCTTCCGCGCTCGGCTCTTCATGATGGTGGCGCCGAAGGTCACCTGGCCGTCGCCTCCCATGGCCAGCTTGCCGTCCCTCCGAACCGCGGCGATCGTGGTGCCGTGGAACGTCGTGCCGTCGTGGCCCGCGCCGTGGCCATGGGCCCCCCAGGAGGTGCTGCTCATCCGCCCGACTCCTTCCCGTTGCCGGGCCCATCGGCCTGGGAGCGCCCGGCACCGCTTGATCGGGCATGCGGATGAGCCTTCTCGTAGACCCGCCGCAGGCCCTCCACGTCCAGATGCGTGTACACCTGGGTCGTCGACAGGCTGGCGTGCCCCAAGAGCTCCTGCACGACCCGGATATCCGCGCCCCGGTTCAGAATGTGAGTGGCAAAGCTGTGCCGGAAGGTGTGGGGCGAGACCGGCTTGTCAACGGCCGCCTCCCGGACAACCCTCTTGAGCAGCTCCTGTACGCCCCGGGGGGTCAGACGCCCGCCCCGGCGGTTGAGAAGCAGGGCCCGCTCGTCCCCGCCACGCCGGGCCTGGGCGAGCACCGCTTTGCGCCGCGGCAGGTACTCCCGCAGCAACTCCCGAGCCTGAGGCCCGAGGAACACCAGGCGCTCCTTGCCCCCCTTGCCGAGGACGCGCAGGCAGCCGTCCTTGGGGGCCAGATCCGCAAGCTCGATGGCCGTGAGCTCCGAGACCCGACAGCCGGTGGAGTAGAGAAGCTCCAGAATCAGCCGATCGCGGAGCTGCCAGAAATCGGCCGAGTCCCGGTCCAGCAGCTCCGCAATCTCGTCCTCGAAGAGAAACGACGGCAGAGGCTTGTCCGTTCGCAGGGAGCGTACGTTCCGGAAAGGGTTGGCGGTGTCGTGGGCGACCTTCTGGCGAAAGCGGTAGTAGCCCCGCAGCGCCGAAAGCACCCGATTGAGGGATCGCGGGGAGAGCCCCTTGCGGGAGCATTCGGCTACGAAAGCTCGGACCGCAGAATCCGGGAGCTCGGCTTCCGGGAGGCCGCGTCTGCCGAGGTACTCCCGGAAGCTCTGGATGTCCCTGCGGTATGCAGCGATGGTGTTGGCCGAGAGGTGGCGGACGTGCTGGAGGTATTTCATGTACTGAGCCGTCACACCGATATCAGGCACTCTTGTCTTCCGCCTCCTGGGTGTGCAGGTAGTCGCACTCGGGGTTGATGCACGACTTGTAAACGCCCCGCTGCTTGTCCTCTTTTTCCACCAGGAAATAGCCGCACCGGGGACAGGACTGCGCTATGGGCTTGTCGTAGGTGACGAAGTCGCACTCCGGGTAGTTGCTGCAGCCGTAGAACTCCTTGCCGCGCCTGCCCAGGCGCCTGCGGGCCACGATCTGGCCGCCGCAGCCGGGCCGGGGACAGTCGGCCAGGGGCACGGGCTTCGTGTTCCGGCACTCGGGAAAGCCCGTACAGGCCAGGAAGAAACCGTAGCGGCCGAGCTTCTTGACCATCGGCCGCCCGCACTTCTCGCACGTCCGGTCGGTGGGCTCGTCCAGAACTCCCTTGATCGACTCGAGGGTGTCCATGACGTGGTCGACCTGGGGTTTGAACTCGCCATAGAACTCCCGTACCAGGTTGCTCCAGGGCTCCCGGTGGCTTTCCACGTCGTCCAGCCTGCGCTCCATCCGGGCGGTGAAGTTCTCGTTGACGAGCTCCGGGAACTGGGAGGTGAGCAGGTTGTTGATGATCCGCCCCAGCTGGGTCGGCACGAGCTGCCTGCTCTTGCGCACGACGTAGTAGCGGTCCAGGAGCACCGAGATCGTCGGCGCGTAGGTCGACGGCCGCCCGATGCCCTTCTCCTCCAGCGCCTTGATGATCGAGGCGTCGGTGTACCTGGCCGGTCCGGAGGTGAAGTGCTGTTCCGGGTGAAAGCGCAGGACCTCGAGGGTCTCCCCCGCCGTCATCGCCGGCAGCGGCCTGCTGGAATCCTTGGGAGCGAGCAGCTTGAGAGCCCGCTGAAACCCTCGGAAAACGAGCTTCGTCGAGCTCGCCCGGAAGAGTGCCTCCCCGGCGCGGATGTCGACGCTGGTGGTCAGGGTGCGCGCGGGAAGCATCTGGGAGCTCACGAACCGCTCCCAGATCAGCGTGTACAGCTTGTATTGATCCGGGCTCAGGTAGGGCTTGATCCCGCCGGGGGTGTTGCTCACGTAGGTCGGCCGAACGGCTTCGTGGGCGTCCTGGGCCTTCTGAGCGGGGGTGTACACGATCGGCTCGTCGGGAAGCTCCCCTGGGTACTCCCGCCCGATGAACTCCCTGGCTTCGGCAAGGGCGGTTTCCGAGATGCGCGTGGAATCCGTGCGCATGTATGTGATCAGCCCCACGGGTCCCTGGCCCACGTCCACGCCCTCGTAGAGGGCTTGAGCGATCTGCATGGTCTTTCGAGAGGTGAAGCCCAGGCGGTTGGCCGCTTCCTGTTGGAGCTTCGAGGTAGTCAACGGCGCCCTGGGGCGCACGGTCTTTTCGCTGGTCTTGATGTCCGCCACACTGAAGTCCTGGTGGCGAAGCTCCTCGATGATGCGCAGGGCGTCGCCGTGCTTCTTGAGCGTCGGCTTCTCGCCCCTGTACTCCGAGAGCATGGCCTTGAAGACCGACTTCCCTTTGGCCAGCTCCACTTCCAGGGACCAGTATTCCTCGGGAACGAAGCTCTCTACTTCGGCCTCGCGCTCGCACAGCAGCCGCAGCGCCACGGACTGAACGCGGCCCGCGGACAGGCCGTTCTTCACCTTTTTCCACAGAATTGGGGACAGGTGATACCCCACCAGCCTGTCCAGGAGACGGCGGGCTTTCTGGGCGTTCACCTTGTCCGTGTCGATCTCCTGAGGGTGCGACACCGCCTGCCGGATCACCTCGGGGGTGATCTCGTTGAACACGATCCGCCCGATGGGGAGCTCGGGACGCTTGCTCTGCAGGGCGTTGCGGAGGTGGTACGAAATCGCCTCTCCTTCCCGGTCGTTGTCCGATGCCAGGAGAACCCGGCCGGCCTTTCCGGCCGCCTGGCGGAGGTTGTTCAGAATCTTGGCCTTGCCGCGAATCGTGATGTACTCGGGCTCGAAATCGTTGTCCACGTCGATGGCCAGCCTCGACTTGGGCAGGTCCACCAGGTGCCCCATGGAGGCTTCCACCTGGTAGCCCGGCCCCAGGTACTTCTGGATGGTCCTGGCCTTGGCCGGAGATTCCACGATGATCAGTGTTTTCTTACCGTTGCTCGCCATGATCTATTCTACGGATGAACCTTTCCTCCACCTGCGGCGATGCCGCAGGCCAACTCAGTCTCCCCTCTGCCAAGCCCTAAAACGTCCGCCCCGGACCGCACGACGGTTGCACCCTGCCGCCAGAGCTCACGGCTGCCCTTGCCGGCCTCCCCGCACAGCCCTACGGCGTGGACCGCCAGGTCCCGGTTCTGCTCGAGGGCGTATTCGGCGGTGATCAGGGCACCCGAGCGCTCAGGGGCCTGGACGACGACCACGCTTCCGGCCAACCCACTGATGATCCGATTTCGTGCCGGGAAGTGATGGGCATCCGGCGGAGTCCCCGGAGGGTACTCGCTGGCCACGGCTCCGCCCTGAGCCAGGATCTTGCGCGCCAAAACCCGGCTGCTCGATGGGCACACGGCATCGATCCCGTTGCCCAGAACCCCTATCGTGTATCCTCCGGCGGCTACGGTTCCCCGCTGGGCCTCCGCGTCTATGCCCCGGGCAAGACCCGAAACGGTTCCCATTCCGGCCCGCCCCAGCTCGAACCCGAGCTGGTAGGCCCTGTCCCGGGCCACACCGGTGGGCAGGCGCGTTCCTACGATCGCCACGAGGTCTCGACCCGGGGTGGGCAGCGTTCCTCTCCAGAACAGCACCACCGGCGGATCGTATATCTCTCTCAGCAGCGGCGGAAACTCTGGATCCCAGTAAAAGGTGCATACGAACCCGCCCCGAGTCAAGTCTCGGCGGGCCTTCTCCGCCCACTGCAGCGCCTCCAGGGGCCGCCAGGATCGGCTGGACACGGGCCTTCCCAGGCACCGGCTCGCGTCCCCTGCGCTCATGTGGGCGAGCGACTCGGGCCCCTCGCAGGCTTCCAGCACGAGCACCCTTTCCCGGGGCCTGAGGCACGGCACCCGGCTGATCGCCAGAGCCAGGATCTCACTGCCCGCCATAGAGCTCTTCCCTGATCTTCTGCTGGTTGGCCAGCGCCTCTTCGCGCCGCTGGGCGACGGTTGACTTCTGCTGAATCTCCCGGTAGACCGCCAGGGCTTCCTCGAGCCTCCCCATGCGGTAGTAGATGTTCCCCAGCAGGAACATGGCTTCCACGTTCCCGGTCTCGAGCTCCAGGATGCGCCGCACCGGGCCCTCGGCCTCCTCCGGGCGGCCCAGCTCGAGGGCCAGCAGGACGGCCAGAGCGTAGAGTGCATCGACGTACCCGGGGTCCAGCTCGACGGCCCGCCGATAGAGCCCCTCGGCACGCTCGAGCCAGAGCGACCGCTGCTCGGCGTCCACCATGGCCCTGCTCATCCGGGCCGCACAAACCCCGGAATAATAGAAGAGAATCGGGTTCTCGGGGTGAATGCGTATGGCTTCCGCCAGGCTGTCGTACGCCGCGCCGAACATCTCACGCTGCATGTACTGAAGGGCGAGCATCTTGTAGTAGATCCCGATCTGGGCGGTGGCCTCCACCGTACGGTCGACCTCCCTTCGATATCGGGCGATGGCCTGCTTGATCTCCTCGATCCGGGCTTCGGAAGCCTCCGCGGGCACCCTCCTGCCTCCGGAGCGCGGGGATTCCATCCCCTTGATCGACTCCAGGTATCCATCCTCCCCCCTGGCGCAGGCGCCCAGGGAAGCGGCAGTGATTGCTGCGGCGATGCAGGCGCCCACGAGCGCCGTTGCGGGTTTCAAGACGATTGGCTCCTCACTTCTCTACAACGAACATACGCCATCTTCCGATTCCATCGTCATCTTCCGATTCCGGCCTCTGCACCTATCCTCGCGGATGATACTGCGTGTGATAGGCCTTGAGCTGCGCCTCGTCCACGTGGGTGTAGATCTGGGTGGTGCCGATGTCGGCGTGGCCCAGCAGCATCTGCACCGAGCGCAGGTCGGCACCCCCCTCCAGCAGGTGCGTGGCAAAGGAGTGCCGAAGCGTGTGCACCTTGCCGTCCACGCCGGCGGCGGCGGCGTGGCTCTTGAACCGTTTCCACATTCCCTTGCGGGACAGCTTCTGGCCCCTCTGGTTGACGAACAGCGCCTTTTCCCGCCGCCCCCCCAGCAGGGCCGGACGGGCCTCTCTCAGGTACCGTTGGAGCCAGCTGGCGGCGACTTCGCCCACCGGGACCAGGCGCTCCTTGCTGCCCTTGCCGAACACCCGGAGGACTCGCGCCTTGGGAAAATAGCGGTCCAGAGTCAGCTCCGAGGCCTCCGAAACCCGCAGGCCGCAGGAATAAATCAGCTCGAACAGGCAGCGGTCCCTCAGGGCCGCCGGGTCGTCCGGCACGATGACCTCCAGGAGCCTGTTCACCTCCTCCTGCGAAAAGACCTCCGGCAGCGATCGGGGCATGCGCGGGGTCTCCAGGTGCTCCGATGGGTCGCCTTCGATCAGCCCATCCCGGTGGAGATACCGGAAGAAAGAGCGCAGGGCGCTCAGGCTCTTGGCGGTCGTGCGGCCGCTGGCCCCCTCGAGTTGCCGGTGGACCAGGTACTCGATGAGGACGCTCGCCGTGACCTCCCGCAGCTCAAGCTCGTTGCTTCCGAGGTACTCCAGGAGCAGGCGCGCTTCGAGCAGATAGGCGTCCACGGTGGCTGCCGAAAGGCGCAGCTCCGCCGTCAGATAGTCCGAGTAGGCGCTGTAGGCAGGCAGAGCGGGCTCCATGGGGCCTCGAGTCAGGAGTCTCCCTGATGGAGATACTTCTTCTCCCTGAGCACCGTCGGTACGTTCAGGTCCTCTTCTCGGGAGTTCCGACCCACCAGGAAGTCCCCGGCGGCCTTGGCGGCCAGCCCTTTGCGCATCTTGATCCACTCGTCGTAGGAGATGATGTCTCCCTTCCCCTGCTCTGCTTCCGGTTCTCTCCTGGGCTGCGGCGCCCGCTCCATGTTGAATCCCGTGGCAATCACGGTGACCCGCAGCTGTTCGGCGAGAGCGGGGCTGATGCTCGTGCCGGAGATCACGAGCGCCTCCCGGTCCGCGCTGGCGGTGATGATCTTCATGACCTCCTCGAACTCCGAGAGGCAGAGGTCGTTGCCGCCGGTCACGTTGACCAGGATGCCCCGCGCTCCTTCGATCTTGGCGTCCTCCAGAAGGGGGTTGTTGATTGCGTTCGTGGCGGCGTCGACGGCGCGGTTGTCCCCGGCGCCTGTGCCGACCCCCATCAGGGCGTCGCCGTGTCCCTTCATGATCGTCTTGACGTCCGCGAAGTCGATGTTGATCTCCCCCGGCTCGGTGATCAAATCCGAGATCCCCTGCACACCCTGCCGCAGCACGTCGTCGGCCATGAGGAAGGCCTCGCGGATGGGAGTCCTGCGCTCGACGATCTTGAGCAGGTACTGGTTGGGAATCACGATCAGCGTGTCGACCTCTCTCCGCAGGTTTGCGATTCCCTCCTCGGCGATCTCCATCTTCCGCCGCCCTTCGAAATCGAAGGGCTTGGTCACCACGGCCACGCTCAGTGAGCCGAGCTCCCGGGCGATCCTGGCCACCACCGGGGCTGCGCCGGTCCCGGTGCCGCCGCCCATGCCGGCGGTGATGAAGACCATGTCGGCCCCTTTGAGGGTCTCCCGCAGGCGGTCCTCGTCCTCCAGCGCCGCTTTCTCCCCGATCTCCGGCACGCCGCCGGCCCCGAGTCCGCCGGTGAGCTTTGTGCCCAGGGCCATCTTGGTCTGCGCCTTGGCCAGCTGGAGCGCCTGGAGGTCGGTGTTGGCGGCCACGAACTGGACGTTCTGGAGACCGGTGGCGATCATGCGGTTGACGGCGTTGCTCCCTCCTCCGCCCACTCCGATCACCTTGATGACGGTCAGGTTTGCGCCTGCGTCTTCGCTGAACTCGATATTCATGCCTCCCCTCCCCTTCGGTCATAGAACAGCTGTACAGCTGATGAGCTTCCTAAAAGAACTCCTTGAACCATCCCCGCATCCGGTCCCAGACACCGTTGAAGGTCTTCTCGCTCGTGCTCGTGTCAACGTAGTCCACCTCGCGCTTGGCGGCTCCGTACAGCACGAGGCCCACCCCCGTGGCGTAGATCGGGTTGTAGTACTCCTCCACGAGCCCCCCCAGCTTGACGGGAAACCCGATCCGGGCCGGAAGGTTGAAGATGTCGGTGGCCAGCTCGGCTGTCCCGGGCAGGAGCGACCCCCCGCCGGTCAGCACTACCCCGCCCCCCATGAGCCCCATGTAGCCCTTGCGATCGATCTGCTCGCGAATCATGCCGAGGATCTCGGTCATGCGGGGCTGTACGATCTCCACGAGCTCGGATCTCAGGATCGTACGCGGCGGCCGGCCGCCCACCCCGGGGATGTGCACCTCTTCGTCATCATCCACGATCGGCGAGTAGCAGCAGCCCGCCTCCTTTTTGAGCCGCTCGGCCGCCTCGAGGGGTGTCTTGAGCACGATCGAGAGATCGTTCGTGACCTGGTCACCCCCCACTGCCAGCACTTCCGTGTGGTACGGCGCCCCCTCGAGGTGCAGGAGGACGTCGGTAGTGCCGCCGCCGATGTCGACCAGCAGGACGCCAAGCTCCTTCTCGTCCTGGCTCAGGACGGCCTTGGAGGAGGCCAGAGGCTCCAGCACGATGTCGTTGACTCGAAAGCCCGCCCGGTTCACGCACTTGACGATGTTCTGGGCCGAGGTGACGGCGCCGGTGATGATGTGCACCTCCGATTCGAGGCGAACACCAATCATGCCGATGGGGTTCTTGATCCCTCCCTGGTCGTCGACGACGAACTCCTGGGGAATCACGTGCAGAACCTCCCGGTCCATGGGAATCACGATCGCCTTGGCGGCGTCGATGACCCGGTCCACGTCTTCTCTGGCGATCTCCCGGCCCCGCCCGGTGACCGCCACCACCCCCCGGGAATTGATGCCTTCGATGTGCCCCCCCGCTATGCCGGTGTACACCGCCGACACCTCCCGGCCGGACATCATCTCGGCGGACTCCACGGCCGTGGCAATCGAGCGCACGGTGGTCTCGATGTTGATGACCACCCCGCGCCGGAGGCCCCGCGACGGGGTCGTTCCGACCCCAATGATCTCCAGTTGGCCGTTCTCGTTGTACTCTCCGATGACCACGCAGACCTTCGTGGTACCGATATCCAGCCCGACGATCAGATCTTCACCTGCCACCGGATCATTCCTCCTTCAACGTGTAGACCACCTCGCCCGTCCGCAAATCGAGCTCCCGGACCCTGTCGCCAACCCCCTGGCGCCGGAACACGTCGATCACCATGAGGGCGTTGCGGATGGCCCCCGGCTCCAGCGCCTGCCCGAGGCGGACACGCACCGGCTCGTGCACGGGGTACAGCAACAACTCATACCGGTTTGCGGTCCGGGAAACGATGCGCAGCTCGGAGATCAGGGAATACAAACCCGGCTCCGAAGTCTGAAGAGCCTTGAGCTCCTCGAGCAGCGGTCGGACCTGCTCGGGAAGTCGAGCCCCGGCGGTGAGCTCGCGGAACTTGACGCCGGTGAGCACCGGCAGGTTCCAGGTGCTCACCGCCGGGCCGATCTCGAACACCACCCCCTCGTCGTCGATGACCACGGGCACGCTCCGGCCGCCCGGCGCCTCGTACAGCAGCATCGACAGGGGCTCCCGCTCCTCCAGGATGAGCTCGACGGTATCGGGGAAGTGTTTCTTCACCGACGCCGAGCGGATCATCGGGTACGATTCCAGGCGGCGTCGGATCTCCTCGGTGTCGAGGCGAAAATAGTACTCACTCTGCCCCAGGCCGGCGATCGCCAGAACCTCCTCCTCCGAAAGGCGCAGGGAGGTGCTGATCCGGACGTTCTTCACCACCAGGCGAGGGGCGATCACGAAATGAAACAGTAGCTCCCCGGCCAGCAAAACGGCCAGGAGGCAGACCACGATCCACAGCAGCTTGTTGAACAACGACTCCGAGCGTGGTGTCTTGGAGCGACCGAACGCCACGGCTTCAGACATATTCCCGGAACCTCCCCGCGCTGTGCGGGCTGACCTTCGACAGGTTGACCAGGAGCCCGCACATGGTCAGTGACACGAGCATCGACGAGCCTCCGGAGGAGAAAAAGGGCAGGGGAATACCCGTAGCCGGTACCAGCCCGGCAACCACAGCGATGTTGAGGATGGCCTGGAGAAAGATCAGGGTGGTGAGCCCGAAAGCGAGATACCTGTGAAAGCTCACCGTCGCCCGGAAGGCGACGGCGTACCCTCTCCAGGCGAACACCACGAACAGCAGGAGCACGAACAGCGCCCCCAGGAAGCCGGCCTCTTCTCCAATGACCGCGAAGATGAAATCCGAGTGGGCCTCGGGCAACCCTCCCAGTTTCTTGATGCCCTTGCCCAATCCCCTGCCCCAGAAGCCTCCTCCGGACAACGCCGCCTGGGACGCGATGATTTGATACCCGCTGCCCCGCGGGTCCGCCAACGGGTTCAGGAACGCCATGAGCCGTCGTACCCGGTGGGTTTTCGTGAACAGCAGCACCCCCCCCAGGGGCACGACGAGCACGCTCAGCAGGACAAGGTGCAGCAGCTGCACCTGGGCCACGAGAAACATGGCCAGGGAGACGATCAGGATGAAAAACGCGGTGGAAAAATCGTTCTGCAGGTACGTAAGGGCCACGAACACGCCGACGACCACCAGCGGCGGCAGCAGCGCGTTGACGGCGTCGTCCATCCGGTCCTGCTTCTTGCTCAAGATGGAAGCCAGGTACAACACCACCGCCAGCTTCACGAGCTCGGAGGGCTCGAAGGAGATTCCGAACAGGAAAAGCCAGCGCCGGGCACCCTGGACCGGCACGCTGACCCCGGGGACCAGGGTCAGAACCATCAGAACGAACGCCACCACGACCAGCGCCGGGATCGACCGCCGCACGAGCTCCAGGGGGACCTGGGCCGCGATGATGGCAGCCAGCGTCCCGATCAGGATCCAGAGCAGCTGGCGCCTGAGGAAGTGATACGGATCCTGGAACAGGGCCTGGGCGTGGGGGTACGAGGCGGAAAACAGCACGGCGATGCCCAGGCCGATCAGGGCCACCTGGCTCAGCACGAGAAGGAGGTCCCCGGGCTTCCGCTGGATTCGTTCCATGCTCACCTCAGGTGTTCCCGTCCATCGCCCTCAAGTTTCCCTGCATCTGCTCGTCTCACTGGATCTTCAGGGTCGAGAGGCTCAGGATGGCGAACAGGCCCCCGAGGATCCAGAAACGGATCACCACCTTGGACTCCGTCCAGCCCAGCAGCTCGAAGTGATGGTGCAGCGGGGCCATCTTGAAGACCCGCTTGCCGGTGAGCTTGAACGAAACGACCTGGATCGCCACGGACATGACCTCCAGCACGAACACCCCGCCGACGACGAACAGCAGGATCTCCTTCTTGATGATCAGGGCCATGACCCCGATGACTCCCCCGAGCGACAGGCTCCCGGTATCGCCCATCATGATCTCTGCGGGGTGGCTGTTGAACCACAGGAACCCCACCGTCGCCCCCACGAGCGCCAGGCTGTACACGCTGATCTCCCAGCTCTGGCTGATGAAGGGAATCTGAAGGTACGCGGCGTAGTCCAGTCGCCCGACCAGGTACGACAACACGGCAAAGGTCAATCCCACCATGATCACCAGGCCGGCGGCCAGGCCGTCGAGCCCGTCGGTGAGGTTGATCGCGTTGCTGAACCCGACCAGGTACACGACCGCGAAGGGGATGTAGAAATAGGAGAGGTCCAGCACCGGGTTCTTGAGGAACGGCAAGTACAGCAAAGTGGTGTGCTCGTTGCGCTGCAGAAACAGAAGGAGAACCACCACCAGGGAGACCAGGGTCTGTCCCGTGAACTTGACTCCCGCCCTCAGGCCCGAGGCCTTCTTCTTGAACACCTTGAGATAGTCGTCGACGAACCCGATGGCGCCGAAGCCGACGGTGGCCGCCAGCATGACCCAGGTGTAGAAGTTGTCCAGATCCTGCCAGACCACGACGGAGGCGACGATGGCCGAGAGCATCAGCATGCCGCCCATGGTGGGGGTCCCGGACTTGGACAGGTGGGTCTTGGGTCCGTCCGCCCGGATCGACTCGCCGACCTTCAGCTGCCTCAGCCGGCGGATCAGCCACGGTCCGATCACCAGGGACAGGACGAGCGCGGTCAGGGCCGCGTAGGCCGCCCGAAAGGTGATGTACTGGAAGATGTTGAAGAAGGTGAAGTATCGGACCAAGGGGTACAGAAGCTTCAGGACCATGATTCCACCCCCACCCCGGCCCCGGCCCCGGCCCCGCGACCGGTCTCCACCGGCAGGCAGGTCAGCAGCCGCTCCAGCTCCATGGCCCGGGAGCCTTTGAGCACGACGAGATCACCCTTGCCGACGGTCTGCTCCATGTTTCTCTGCAGCTCCTCGTAGGCCGTCGTCCAGAATGCGACCGCCCCCCGGCCGGCCTCCTCCAGCTCCTCGAGCGCCCAGCGCATCTCTTCGCCAAACAGCAAGAGCGCGTCGACACCAGACCGGCTGGCCCTGCGGCCGACGGCCCGATGGGCCTCTTCGGCGCTCTCGCCCAACTCTTTCATGCTCCCCAGAACCACTAGCTTGCGGCCGGCCCAGGGCAGCCCCTCGACAAACTCGAACAGCCTCTCCACCGCGTCGGGGTTCGCGTTGTAGCTGTCGTGGATCACCGTGACCGCCCCGCGGAAAACCTGGGACCGGCCGAACAGGGGCTCAATCGACTCCAGGGCTTCCTTGATTTTGCTTTTGTCGACCCCCAGTTCTGCCGATACCGACAATGCGGCCAATGCGTTCAGAAGGTTGAAGGCGCCAAAAAGAGGAAAGCGGATCCGGAGCCCCTCCCAGTGGACGACGGTGCCGTCCAGCCCCAGATCCTGACTTCCCTCGAATCCTCTCGTGCTGCGGGGTCCGAAGGGTACGACCTTTCCGTTCACCGAGCCGGCCATCGTGTCGTAGAAGGGGTCGTCCTCGTACAGGAAGACCGACTGCCGGCCGTCGAAGTACCCGGCGATCCTGATCTTTTCCCGGGCTATCGCCTCCCGTGAACCCAGGAGCCCCACGTGGGCCGTACCGACGTTCGTTACCACCGCGAGATCAGGCCGCGCGATGTCGGCCAGCAGGTCCATCTCCCCCGGGTGATTGATTCCCATCTCGAAGACCGCGAAGCGGTGCTCCGGGGTGACCTCGAAGCAGGAAAGCGGCAGCCCGATCTCGGAGTTCAGGTTGCCACGGCTGGCCGCCGTGGGCGCCTCGCGGCTCAGCACGGCCGCCAGGATCTCCTTGGTCGTGGTCTTGCCGCTGGAACCTGTCACACCGATCCTGAGCGCTCGAGGGCGCTCCCGCAGGTGCCGGCGCCCCAGCTCCTGGAGCGCCGCGAGCGTGTCGTCGACCAGGACCACGGAGGCGTCTGCGCCGCGCGCCGCCCGGGCGATCGGGCCCGAGAGCTCGCTCCACAGGGATCTCCTGGCCAACACCCCGGCGGCGCCTCGCTCCAGGGCCTGCCCCAAGAAGGCGTGCCCGTCCACTCGCGAACCGGCCAGGGGCACGAACAACGCCTCGGGAGCCAGGGTCCGCGAGTCGATCGACACGCTGCGCATCCTCCTCGCGCCGGCCACCACCAGCTCGCCCTTCAAGGCCCGGGCGACCCGCTGCACCGAGAGCTCCAGCCGCGGGCCTTCATGCGTGCTCATCGTGGGCGCTCCCCGGGAGGCCCGAAACGAAGCTTGGTCTGCTCCTCGGGGCCGATCTTTCTGAGGTCGAGGTCGGACTCCGCCAGCTCCGCGATCCGCGAGGGGGAGCCCAACACGGCCAGCCCGGCGATGATCTTCTTGTTCCGCTCCAGCCAGTCTTTCTGCTCCCGCTCCAGGACTCGGACCTGGCTCTTGAGGCGCTCATAGCGGTATCCCTGCCAGGTGTTCAGGAAGAAAAACGACAGCAGGAACAACACGAAAAGGACGATGGCAAAGCGCTTGAACCTCATGCCAGTTTCTCCGCCACCCGCAGCTTGGCGCTGCGGGCGGCCGGATTGTTCTCCTTCTCCTGCGGATCCGCGCTCACGGGCTTACGCGTGAGGGTCCGCAGGCTCCTATGCCCCCCACATTGACAAATCGGCCATTCCGGCGGACAGGTACAGGCCTTATTCCGCTCCTGGAAGAAGCGCTTCACGATGCGATCCTCCAGGGAGTGAAAAGCGATGACCCCCAACCGCCCCCCGGACGCCAGGACTGCGAATGCGTGCTCGAGGGCGTCGGACAGCACCTCGAGCTCCCGGTTCACGCTGATCCGCAGTGCCTGGAACGTCCGGGTGGCGGGGTGTATCCGTCCATAGCGACGGGACGGCGGCACCGCCGACCGCACGATTCCCGCCAGAGCGCTCGCCGTCGTGATCGGCGCCCTGGCACGGGCACGGACAATCGCCCGGCTGATCGGCCCGGCGAAGGGCTCCTCCGCAAAGCGGTGGAGCAGCTCCGCCAGCTGCTCCTGGGAGCTCTCGTTGACGATATCCCCGGCCGTGGGTCCTGCTCCCGCATCGATCCTCATGTCCAGGGGCTCGTCCCTGGCAAACGAAAATCCCCGACCGCTCTTCTCGAAGTGGAACATCGAGATGCCGAGATCGAAGAGGACCCTGTCGGGCGGCCGGTCACAGTAGCGGTCGTACTCCCGGAAAAAATCGCTGAAGCACGCCCGCACCAGCCTGACCCGCTCACCGAAGCGCTCCAGCCGCCGGGCCGCCACCCGCTGGATGGCTTCATCCTTTTCGACTCCGCACAGCAGGAGTCCGGGGAACCGGGACAGGAAGGCTTCCGCGTGCCCGCCCTCCCCGACGGTGGCGTCGATCAGCAGCTGCTCACCGCCTCCGGGCGCCAGCAGCCTCAGCACCGGTTCCAGCAGAACCGGAGTATGCACATACACGTTCCCCTCCCCCGGTACTACAGAGCGATCTTGTTTCCGATCTCTTCCGCCGCCTCCTTGAATCGGTTTTCGTTGGCCTGGAGGTAGGAGAGATAGCTCTCCTCGTCCCAGATCTCGATATAGCTCTGGATACCCAGGATGATGCACTCCTTCTTGAGCTCGGCGAACTCCTTGAGCGTGGTCGGTATGCTGATCCTACCGGAGCGGTCGATCTCGGTTTCCTGGGCCGGAGCTATGATTCTCCTCTGCATGAGCCGGGCTTTTTCCTGGAACAGCGAGGTGGAGCCGATCAGGCTCTGGACGACCTTGCCCCACTCCTCGTGGGTGAAAAGCCACAGGCACTTGTCCACTCCCCGGGTCAGCACGACCGAGTTCCCGGCGATATCGGCCCTGATCCGCGCGGGAATCATCAGTCTGTTCTTGTCGTCCAGTGAATACCGATACTCTCCAGTCAACACGTCCTACTCGCCCACTTTTCTGTAAAGATCTCCCACTTTTTCCCACTTTTGACTCCTAATACTATCCCTTTTGCCCCGATTGTCAACAAGCTTTTCGAAGGAACCCGTCGAATTCCCAGGTAGACGGAAAAAAGTACTATATTTTTGTTACGATGATTCGCCCAGTTCCCCGGTAAATTGACGCCAATGGCCAAAACCAGTATCTTGTAGCTCGGTGCGAATCTTTCAATCCGGGGTCTTCGTTGTCCCTCTACAGAGTGCACTTCAAGTGGAAGGAACGCGACGTTCAGCTGACGGCGCGCAGCCTGGATCTCACTCATCCCTACTTCGTGTCCATCAAGGACCTGGTGTTCGAAGACAAGAAGAGGCTGATCATCAATCCGGCGGACGACGAGATCGCCAGGGCCTTTGGCGGGTCCAGGCACCTGATGATCCCGTTCCAGACGGTGAGCCTGATCGAGGAGGTGGACGAAGAGCAGAAGCCCGGGCGGGTCCGGCGCTTCACCCTCCTGGAGGGACGCCAGAGCCC
>Ga0209164_1001350_pt1 | contig 32743 bp, 28 predicted proteins | sample MTBNYHSulfiMetaG_FD_187458 | JGI IMG/M metagenome (GOLD analysis project Ga0209164, IMG submission 187458) | Enrichment culture microbial communities from rom New York Harbor, USA that are MTBE-degrading - MTBE-NYH (New York Harbor Sulfidogenic)... | ecosystem: Environmental > Aquatic > Marine >... | reverse complement strand
GTGGATAACAAAAGCCCCCAAAGACCTCTTTACACCCCCAGAATATCAACCCTCAACCAGAATACTGGCGAATCAGAAAGACCTTTTGGGAAAAATTCTTCCACTGAGAAAAAAAATTCCCAAGATTTAATTCTGCTCGATTCCGCAATCCCTGATCTTGTAAAGAAGGGCTTTGTAACTGATTTTCAGAACCCTGGCCGTCTGGGATTTATTCCACCGGGTAGCTTCAAGAACACGCAGGATCGCCTCCCTCTCGGCCCGCTGGGCAGCCTCCTTCGCTATTTCTTTCAAGGTCATCTGTTTCGAAGGAAGGGCCTGAGCCGGTAGATTTTCCGACATTTTTCCGGTTAACTCTTCTGCATCAAACGCCGGAGAATCCGGTTTTCGGGGAGTCGCTGGCTCCGAAAAGGAAATGTCCGGGTTGAACTTTCCAAGGACGACATAACGGCTGACGGCGTTCTGCAACTCCCTCACGTTCCCGGGCCATGAGTAACTCGTGAGGAATTCCATCGCCTGGTCTTCAAAACCAACCGCCTTGCCGAATTTCCTGTTGTCGATGCTCAGAAAGTGTTTCGCAAGCACCGGGATATCGGAAGGGCGCTCCCTGAGAGGCGGGACATGGACACGGATGACATTGAGCCGGTAATAGAGATCGGACCGGAACTTCCCTTTGCTGACCGCATCCTCGATATCGCAGTTCGTGGCGACGATGATCCTGGCATTGGACCGCAGGGCTTTGTTGCTGCCAAGCCTTGTAAAGCTTCCATCCTGAAGGACATGGAGGAATTTGGCCTGGAGGCTGTGCTCCAGTTCTCCTATCTCGTCAAGAAAGAGGGTCCCATCGCTGGCCTTCTCGAATTTGGCAGGCTTGGCCTTCACTGCCCCGGTAAAGGCCCCTCGCTCGAAACCGAACAGCTCGCCTTCGAGGAGATTGGCCGGGAGTGCGGCACAGTTGACTTTTAGAAAGGGTTTGTCGAACCGGTTAGAGCGCAAATGGATTTCCTTGGCCACGACTTCCTTACCCACTCCGCTTTCCCCCGTGATGAGAACGGGCACGTTTGTGGCCGCAACCTGCTGGATGGTTTCCATGATACTGGCCATGGCGCTGCTGGAGTACAGAAAGGGAGACTCCCGGGAGGAGGACCCTGCCTTTTTCAGGCGATCGAGGCTTAGCTGAAGCTCCTGGAACTGGAGGGCCTCGTTGACCGATGTCTGGACCGTGGCCATGTCAAAGGGTTTCCGGATGAAGTCCAGAGCCCCCAGCCTCATGGTCTCCACAATGCCGTCCACACCTTCTTCTCCCGAGACAACGATAACCTTGACGTAAGGGTACCGTTTCTGGATCAGGTTCAGGAATTCCAGGCCATCCATGCCCGGCAGGGCCAGATCAAGGATGACGAGATCGGGGATAAGCCCCTTGTCGAAATGCTCGATGGCGCCCTGGCCGTTTGACGCGATCCTGACCCGGTGGCCGGTCCCCTCAAGGCTGAGCCTGAGGAGATTCCCCAGATCGCGATCATCCTCCAGGACGAGGATGGATTTGGATTTTCCGGCTACCGTTTTCACTTCCATACGCCAGGGACCATGTCTGCCTTTCAACGAAACCAGGACCAGGGAAACAATTGGGCACCCGGGTCAGAATTGTGTAAAATTTTTCCCAATTTGTAAATCTATTTGTTTTGTGATTTCTGTCAGTTGATGCCCTCCCGTTCATTTATACTTGTATGCTTGCTGCTCTGTAAAATGCGGTTACGCGAAGAGCCGTAGAGAAAAAAGGAAAAACAAGAGCTTTAATTTAACAGGAAGAAAAGCAGACCGGACGACCTAAGGGTGGTGATTTTTTCTTCTTCCCTTTGCTGCCTACTTGTCGGCCCGCTCTTTTCCTCTGTCTTCCCCAAGCTTCATCATCTGCTCGTACTCTCGCAACTCTCTTTTCTTAACCTACTCCGCGTGCTTCCTCCTTCACATGAGGAAACCTGTTCTCCTCCCAGCCGTGAGGCTGCCCGTCAGTGTTTTTCCTCAAAGCCAGGCAATCCTCGCAGAGGCAGAGATGGAAGAGATAGGGGTAAGATTGCTTCCCCCCAAATTCGGTTTAAAATGGAAGAAAACCGGTATTTCATTTTTTTCCCTTTCATCTCTCCTTTCATTAGGAATATTATTACATAAATTGAGAAAATTTCCAGAATTTGGGAATTATTTTTCACTAAATTTGCTGGCACTTTAGTTAAATATAATATAATTAGCGTTATTTCTGGCCTTTTGTGGCGCCAGGACTGCGTGGCATGTGATTTGCTGTTCCTCAATCGGGTATAATTGTATTAAGGTTGTTTACTTCTTTACAGAAAAGGAAACCCGTGCATAACCTCCCACACTCCATGCCTGCGAATGGTCGAGGAAATCCCTCCGGAGGAGCGCTCCGATGTTCGAAGCCCGGAAAAAACGTTCCGATCCTCCACCTTTTCTTCGCGGTCCTTTTCCTCATGTCCGCCTCCTGTGGCGGGGGCGCGGCGGTTCATTATGTCCAGCCGGAAGCCAAACCGGGAGGAGACGGCAGCTCTTGGCTATCAGCCTTTTCCCACCCTCAGGACGCCCTTGACGCCGCCTCTCCGGGTGATCAGGTCTGGATCGCAAAGGGTTCGTACGGGCTCCGGGAACCCGAAGACCGCGCCGTCCTCGTGCTCAAATCCGGAGTTTCCGTTTTCGGGGGGTTCAAAGGATCAGAGCAGCGCTTGGAAGATCGCGATATCGCCGGTTCCGTCACCGTTCTGGATGGGCAGGGTTTAGCTAACCACGTGGCAGCTGCCATTAGAGTTGAAGGAGCGGTCATCGATGGCATTACCATTACCGGAGGAAAAGCCTGCGGCAGTTGCTATGAGAGCACCACGGCAGGGATGACAGACGGAGGAGGAGTTTTTCTATCCCTGTCCTCCCTGGAGATCAGACTTTGCCGGTTCCTGGAAAACGAAGCCGCCTACAAGGGGGGTGCCATATACATGGAGGGGAGCGACCTCCTCTTGACGGACTGCGTTTTTGAGGACAATGCCGCCCAGTTCGGAGGGGCTCTTGACAGCCAGGGAAGTTCTCCCATCATAGTCAACTGTCTGTTCCGGGGTAACCGGTCTTCAGTCAGCGGCGGGGCAGTGAACAGTTTCGAGAGCACACCCAACTTCGTTAACACGGTCTTTTCCGGGAACCTCTCTTTCTACACAGGGGGAGCAGTCCTCACCAACTCCAGCGACTCGGTGTTTACCAACTGCACATTCAACGGGAACCGGTGCGAGAAAAAGTCCGGTGGTGCGGTCGCCCTGTACAAAGGGCGAGCCCTGATACGCAATTCTATCCTCTGGGGAGATCTGTCTGCGGATTCCAGCGAAATCAGCTCGACATATGGTGATTCAAAAGTCCTTTATTCCATCATTCAGGGGGGATACGAGGGGACGGAGAACCTGGACCTGCCGCCGGATTTTCTACGGGAAGGGGTCTGGGACGGAGAGGACAACTGGATCCAGGGGGACTATGCACTTAAGGGATCCTCTCCGGCAGTTGACAGCGGCACCGCGGCAGGAGCGCCCAACTTTGACTTCGCCGGCGTCCTTCGGCCCCAGGAAATGGCCCATGACAGGGGAGCCTACGAATTCAAGGCTGAATAATCAGAAGAAAAACGGTTAACCGTTTAGTATTGAAGGCTTACGTGCAAGAAAAAACGGCTTTGGCCGTTTTTTTTTCAACACGATTTGTGAAGACGGGGCAGCGGTAAGAATTGAACATATGCGAACAAACCGAGGTCGCCCAAATCAGAGAATTCACCCAACAGGGAGAATTCTATGGTGCCGAAGCCCGGAATCGAACCGGGACGGGGTTGCCCCCGGGGGATTTTGAGTCCCCTGCGTCTACCAGTTCCGCCACTCCGGCACAGGGGACATTATAAATATGGAAGGGGTAAGAGGGAAGGGGGAAAACCGGAAGAGAGAAGGGAACAAGCCACTTTCCAGTACCGAGTACCAGGCACGGGAAACCCCACTTCTGCCTGCCCCGAGAATGGTCCAGGGGACCGCGTCGAAGGGGAGAAGGGAGAATCGGGAGATGGCCTCCATGAACATGGCACGGTGCGCCGCGCCAGGTTCCCCTGAACCATTACTGCAACAACTCCCCTATTTCCTTCGCCGAATCCCCCATTCAGGTTTTTTGTTTTTTTCCGGCCTTTTGGCGGTCAGGGTGTAATGGCCGGCAAAGCATTCGTGCTCCTTAAGGGATGTAAAACCAGCGAACTCCAGATCCTGCCGGACCTGTTTTTTGGGGATGCGGCAAGAGACGGGCGGACCGATCCCCAGATCCTCTTCCGGGTTCCAATCGATAAGAAGCATTGTACCTCCGGGCTTCAGGATGCGGTAAACCTCCTTGAGGAAGTTCAAGCGGCCTCTTACCTCATGGTAGACGTTGCCTAGATTGACGAGGTCAATGGAAGCATCCTCAATTGGGATCCGGTCGCTGACGCTTTGCTGGATCCGGACATTGGTAAGGTCGAGGTTCTCGACCCTCTTGTCGAGTTCTTCCAGGGCCGGGGTGCTCCGGTCGACGGCGATGATCCGCCGCGACGTCCGCCACCGCTCCGCCATGGGGAGAGTGTAGAAACCAAGACCGCAGCCGATATCGGCACACGTCCGCCAACGCAAGCTGCGCACCAGATTTAGGAAATCGTCTGTATTCTGGAGGGCTTTGCGGTCGGGGGATTCAATTCTTGCAAATTCACGCGCAGTAATCACAGATAGGCTAGCCCCGATGAAAAAGTTTAAGGAAAGTATAGTGCCTGCCGGTTGTCTTTATCAAGTAAATTATCGAGTTGAAAACTTCGCAATATGTACCTAAAAAAATTCCATGTCAACGGGGAAAAGGCAACGGGGAGAATGGAGGAGGAAACCCACGTCCAACGTCCTACGTCCAACGTCCAACGAAAGAACGGCCATCTTGTTCCCTGTTCCTTTTTCTTACATCGCGGCCCTTCGCGGCAGCGCCTGAGCAGGCATTCTTCGCGGCCCTAAGCGTTGAGGCTCTCAAATCAAAGCTGTAACGCAAAGTTTCGCAAAGGCGGCTCTCTGGGAGGCCGTCCGTATCGCAAAGAAGCGCAATTGGATAGCAGTAAGCACACAAGCTTAACTTGACCAGGGTTTCCTTCGAGGGTTTTAGCGGGGGAGCCTTATCTGGCAACCTTCGCGGCCCTCTGGGTTACGGTCTTCTGACGGTTTTGGGAGGGGAAAAAGCGCTCTGCCGGCCCATCTTCCCATTTCTATTTCCTTAACCCCGGGCATCTGCGGTTGAGCGCTCGATTCCCTATGGGTCAGGATAGGGGATTTTCTGCCCGTCGGGGGTGATGATGGCTTGGCCGGGCTGCCCGTGGTCTTCTACCGATGAGAGGGCAGGGAAGCTTTTACCGGCTCCCCCTGGCAGGTCCACTACGAAAAGGGGTAGGGCCATCGGCGAGGTTCTCTTCCTTAACTCCTGCATAATGCGAATTCCGGTGCCAAGCGGTGTTCGGAAATGGGCCGTGCCCCGGACCGTGTCGCACTGGAAAAGGTAATAGGGCCGCACCCGCATGGTCAGAAGCCCGCGGAACAATGCCTCGAGGGTATCCGGATTGTCATTAATCCCTTTAAGTAGCACCGTCTGGCTGGCGAGGGGAATACCAGCCCTTGTCAGCCGCAGGCATGCATCTCTCGCCTGTCCCGTGAGTTCCTCGGGGTGATTGAAATGCAGATGGAGAAAAAGGGGTCCATGTCTAGACAGGATAGAAGCGAGGCGTGCCGTGACCCTTTGGGGCAGGGCCGCGGGCACCCTGCTGCCGATGCGGATGATCTCAACATGATCGATGGCCCTGACACGGCCCAGGATGGAATCCAGCAAAGGGTCATCCAGCATTAGGGGATCGCCCCCCGAAAGGAGGACATCCCGAACCTTCTGACAATCCCGGATGTAAATTATTCCCTCATCGATGGTCGCGGGGCTTACCGAAAGGCTGCGGCCCACCTTCCTCTTCCGGGTGCAGAAACGACAAAAGACGGGGCAGATGTCGGAAATGAGGAAGAGGACCCTGTCCTCGTAGCGATGGGAAAGGTTAGGGACCGGAGAGAATGCGTCCTCTCCGATCGGGTCCTCCGGGAAAGCTTCGTTTTCGGCCGAGATCTCCAGGGCATCGGGAAGGACCTGCCTGGCAAGGGGCGCTCCCGCCGCATCGCACAACTCCTTGAAGTAGGGGTTAACCAGGGCTGGATAACGGGAAAGAACCCTTTCGATCAGGGAAGGTTCCAGGGCGAGGGCCGAGGCAAATTCGGCAGGCCGGGTCAGGCTTTCCCGGAATATCCCCTTCCACGTCTGCATTGGGGGGATAATAGAGCAGATTAGAGCTTGGAGTCCAGAAGAGCTTGATGGCTTTAAGGTTCAATTTTGGAGGCTTACGGGAAAACCCGGATTCGGAAACGTTCAGAAAAGTCGTGGTTGGTGATTAATAACCGTGAATACCGAGAACGGGGAGTCGCACGTTTAACCTTGATAGGGTCGCAAAAAGTCCGATCCGGGACTTTTTGCGCAACGGAAAGCGAAAAGTGTCATTTTCGCTTTCCTTACGAATCAAGGACTTGCGACGACGGTCCTCGATTCGGGCGCCCCGCGCGGGGCGCGTTTAAGACTTTTTGCGAAGTCATCAACCTTAACACTCCAAGTTAAACGTTTTCCTTTTCCTGTTACCGCTTTTCAGAACGTGTAGGAAATCTCGTTGGAAAATTCGCTCTCGTTTCCGAAGTAGTCGTAAGCGGTGACGGCAAGGTACCATGTCGTCGTGCTCAGGCCGCCGATTGAAACCTGGGTATAGGCCCTGTTAATATTTGCAACAAAGGAATAATCCCCCGACCTGTAACCGTAGTAGAGCCTGTATCCGGCAAGGTCCTCTAGACGGGTCCCGTCCTCGTTGGTGGTGGGCGCAACCCAACCAACCATCATGCTGTTTGTGCCTCCGTCCCCCTCGATCTCGCCTATGCCCCCATCCAGGCCGCCCCCTCCGCCGCAGGCTCCAAATACAAAAAGCACAAAAACGAGGGCTACAGACAACACAATCTTTTTTCGCATAACGTCCAATCCCATCAATGATTCCTTCCTTTTTGTCACCCGATCCGGAATATATGCCCCGAACCGATCCTGACCGGGGCCATCCCTGCACAAAAAAACACCTGCCCTAGATCTTCAATTCGTATGCCAGAACGAAGGCTGCGAGAGATTTCTTTCCATTCAAAAATTCACTGATTGGCAGATTTCCCCTCACAGAGGAAATACATGGCCCTCGACAAGTGGAAATTACCATTAATTACAAATTTGTTATAGCTTAGCCATCCCTGGATTGCACAGGAAAAAAAACTATCACCATGACTATGAAATCTTTTCATAAAAAGCGACAATTAGTCAACGTTGAACGAAGCATACCACATAATGGGGTCAAAATGGTACCCTCCGAATTTTTCGGAGTTTCTTACAGAATGATTTCAATTTCGTAACAAAGCTTGCAGAGTCAAAAATCAGGTTGTTTCTTTGTTCCTGGATCTTTGTTTTTCGGTCGGTTCCTGCCAGATATTCTTTCTTTCACTTTCTTTTTTCCAGGGCAATCCTCCCTGACAGAACAAGGCCTTTAAATGATAGTGGGGGCTATGGACTAATGAATCTTTCGGAAATACCCGATCATGAAAAAGGGCCAACGGCTTTTCGGGATCGCGGTTCTTCTTACAGCCGTTTTTTTGCAGTCCCGCACAGGAATTAGGAGGCTACTCCCCTTCCAGGAAAAAACGCGAGATTTCCATGCCAATCCAACATACAGCAAACCGGCAGAAAAGGGACAGACCAGCTATGGGTCGCGGCTTTTTCCAAATCATCCAGGCGATCCACTGCGATTTTCAGCGCACCACCTCCATGATTCCACAACCCTTTACCCGCCCCGGGGAACCATCCCCTTTTAAGCGTGTGCCCTGAAGCGAAATTCTTCTCCTGGCACTCTTCCTACCAGACTGCCTGTTTCCGCTCCCCGCTCCAACGACAGCGGGCTTTATCCTCTTACCTTTAAGAATATGAACCGCGTGGACCAGACTTCTGAACCTGGCAAGCCGGGCAGTCGTTCCCCATCATCAGGACGAGGACAGTTGAGTCAGAATTCTTCACCCGGTCCCCCGGTCGAAACCAACCGCCATCCCGAGAGCTCTGGAACCCATGAGGGAAGACAAAAAAACCTTTCCCCCGATTTTTTCCCCATCATGGACCAGGCATGCAAGCAGCCGTAGCGAGGAACCTGTGTATGGATCATCCCAACCTTCCCTCGGACCTGGAAATGCCTACGTTCGCGATGGCCGGAGTATCTGGACACGCCCGAGAAAGTTTTCGTTTTAAAACGCCCTCTTCACAGCCTTTCGGGCGCGATTTGGCTATGAGGACCAAGGGCAACGGAATAATGCAGGCTTGCCGAATAATGCCGTGAGGAAAATCTGCGGCCATCCTTAAGGTTCTTGCGAAGAACGCGAGCTTTTAATGGGGCATCGGATGCTCCCCGGGAGAAGCCCTCTCCCAGAAGAAGGAGCCAACCCAACCCAAACCAGCCCTGGCTCTCACGACTCTTCAGGATCGGGGATCACAAGTTTTCCCGGACGGCAGCTATAAGAAGGGGGAAAAGTATCTCATGGGGGCCCGTGAGGCTAAAACCCTGGCCTGCCGAAGAAGTCGGCCTTTGGACAACATTTACCCTGGGCCGGTAATGCTGGATCATATCCATGTTCAAAGTGGTGAGCTCATTCAGGGAATAGCCGAGGTTGTGGGCCATGGAGCAGGCCTTTAGAAACACCTCCGGGATGAGAACGGCAGATCCCAGGTTGATGAATACACCCCCTTCAAGAGCGCACACCTGCCTTACGAAAAGCCGGAAATCATCCATAGATGCCTTACCTGTGGCGGCGGCGTCACAGGAAGGATGCATATGGATAATATCCGTGCCTAGAGCGACGTGGACCGTCGCCGGGATTGAATTCCTGAACGCTGCAGCGAAAATGCTCCCGGAGGCATGTGGAAGCCCATTTTCATGGATCAAACGGCCCACTGAACGTCCCAAGCCCTCTTCACTTCCGGCTCCTTCCCTGATAGCGTAATTCAGGTTATCAGCGGTTTCCCTGGCCATGCCGAAGGACCCTTGTCCGAGGGTTTCGTCAACATTTTCGGATGTCCACCCCATCAGAGCCAGTTCGTAGTCGTGAATGATGGCCGCTCCGTTGGTGGCAATCCCGGTCAGTATCCCATCCTCGATAGCCGAGGATATAATGCGTCCAAGACCTGCCTTGACGGGATGCGCCCCCATCCCGAGAAGAACTCCTTTTCCTTTTAATCGCGCATTCGCTATTGCCGAAGCCACCGAGCGAAAATTGACGGCGGACAGGGTGTCGGGAAGTGATTCGACAAAGTCTTTGAAAGACGAACCTCTCCTTACCGGATGCGCCATCTGTCGGATGGAAACCTTTCCTCCCCTCTGGCTAAGGGAAATGGTCTTCAACCGTGAGGCATCCACGTCTTCGAGAGGCGTTTTGGGGTACCAATCCCTAGTTTTCATCTGAGAAAAACCTCTTTTCGACAATCTCGCAGATTAAGTGGAAAGCGACTTCATGAACCTCCTAGATCAAAGGAGTTCTGGTTTCGGGGACGCTCAAGCAGATATCGCAAAAAGGAGCCATTGCACTGGAATTTAAGCCGGTCACCCCTAGGGTCACCACTGAACGTGAATTTGCCTTCTGAATGGCCGCGAGGATATTGGGAGATCTTCCACTTGTTGAAATCCCTACAAACACATCCCCCTTTTTGGCCAGGGCCTCCACCTGCCGGCTGAAAACCTGCTCAAAGGAGAGGTCGTTGGCGATGGAGGTCAAAATGGAAGTGTCGGTTGTCAGTGCGATGGCCGGCACAGGATGCCGATCCACCAGGAACCGGTTGACGAGTTCCGCCGCGAAATGTTGGGCATCGGCTGCACTGCCGCCATTTCCTGCCAGAAGAATTTTACCTCCATTCCTGAGGGAATGAAGGATATTGTCTGAAATGGAAACAATAGTACTTGCTTCTTTCTGGCAGAAACTTGAAACCAGATCTGCCGTCTCTTTTCCTCTTTGACGTATGAAATCCCCAAATTTTTCCATTGGATCCTCCCATCTGTGGACCGAAGTTGAAACTGATTACATTAAACCTCTTTTTCCCTCAAGGATTTATTGAGTCTTTCTCTGATTAAGGTCCATTTCGGACCTTAATGTGAAGACATTCATTCCCGGAAAGAATCTTTCCCTTCACTCAGCCAGTCAAAAACCGCCTTCCCCTCCTCCCGGCGTGATTTCCCTGAAGGTTTCGATGGAATAGTATCGGGTCGAGGCACTGGAGGGCCGGGCGGAACTCGCCTTTGCGATGTGGACGAGCCAGGCGATCCCGAAGGATTCAGCCGAAACCAGGACCGCCTCGGTGTCTTCAGCAAGGAGGGTTTTTGCCGGCTCAAAGGGGATCCTTTCCCGGAGTTTTTGCCAGAAACGGGGATCCTCCTTGGGCAGGCCGATCTCGTGGGAGGTGACGATCCCGTGAAACAGACCCCTGAGGACCGTTTTCTCCATTTTCAGGTCCAGGGTCTTCCCATGGGCGTTCGTAACAAGGAATACCTTTTTCCCCGCCCCCCGCAGGTATTCCAGGAAGGGGACCACGTGGGGGTGAACGGCGATGAGATGCTCCACCTGCTTTTTCAGGGCGGGGATATCCAGTCCAAGCCTTTCCGACCAGAAGTCAAGGTCGGTCCAGTTGAGAGTCTTTTCGCAGGACCGGTAAAGGTCCATGAGGTGCGCTTCGGCGGCCTCAACGGACAGCCCGTGACGGCTGGCATAGCGGGAAGGGACCAACTTTTCCCAGAAATGGTCGTCGAAATGTTTGTCTAAAAGGGTCCCGTCCATGTCAAGGAGGGCCGTGTGGATGGAGGGCCAGTGGGGAGGGATGAGACGTGTGCGGGTCATGGAACCCATCATAACCGAGGAAGATCAACAGTCCAGAGAAAAGGGGGTGAGGTTATGCATATCGTTCATCGTTCATTGTTTATCGTTTATAATCAAACCTGCTTTTGCTTTGGGCTTTGGTCATTGGGCTTAGGTCATTGGGCTTAGGTCATTGGGCTTAGGTCAATGGGCTTTGGTCTTTGGGCATTGGACTGGTCTTCCCTTCTCCCTTCTCCCTTCTCCCTTCTCCCTTCTCCCTTCTCCCTTCTCCCTTCTCCCTTCTCCCTTCCGGTTTTCCCCCCTCTCCTTGACACCCCCGACCCGCCCTGCTAGTAGACAATTCAGGATTTTTATTTCCGATTCCAGGTTCTGAAAAAAAACCATCTATCGCGTTACCAGTTTCAGGAGAACTCAATGAGCGACCCCGATAAACTCTGCGTCAACACTCTCCGAATGCTCGCCGTGGACGCCGTCCAGAAGGCAAAAAGCGGCCACCCGGGGATGCCCATGGGCGCCGCGCCTATGGCCTATGTCCTCTGGACGCGGTTTCTGCGGCACAACCCGGAAAATCCCCTTTGGCCCGACCGGGACCGCTTCATCCTCTCCGCCGGACACGGATCCATGCTCCTTTATTCTCTCCTTCACCTCACCGGGTACGATCTGCCGATGGAGGAACTTGAAAATTTCCGCCAGTGGGGGTCGCAGACCGCGGGACATCCGGAAAATCATCTGACCCCGGGGGTCGAAGTTACAACGGGGCCCCTTGGCCAGGGCCTTTCCAACGGGGTGGGAATGGCCATCGCACAGGCCCACCTCGCCGCCGTATTCAACAGGCCGGGATTCGGGATCGTGGACCACGACATATATGTCATCGCCAGCGATGGCGACCTCATGGAAGGGGTCGCCTCGGAGGCCTGCTCGCTGGCCGGACACCTGGGCCTTGGCCGGCTGATCGTCCTTTACGACGACAATCACATCTCCATCGACGGGTCCACGGACCTGGCTTTTACTGAGGACCGGGAAAAACGGTTCAAGGCCTACGGATGGGAAACCATCCGGGTCGGGGACGGCAACGACCTGGAGGCCATAGAGGGGGCGATCGCAAGGGCAAGGGAAAACCAGGAACAGCCGACCCTCATAGCCATCCGGACCCACATCGGGTACGGGAGCCCCAACAAACAGGACAAGGCGGATGCCCACGGCTCTCCCCTCGGTGAGGAGGAAGTGGCTCTGACCAGAGAGAATCTTGGGTGGACGAGGGGACCCTTTGACATTCCCCCGGAGGCACTGGAAGTCTTTCGGCGGGCCGTCCCCGATGGCAGGGAACTGGAAGAGGGCTGGAAATCCCTGTTGGCCCGATACGAAAAGGAGTTTCCCGAACTCGCGGCAAAGTGGCATCTGATGGCAGAGGGAACCCTTCCCGAGGGTTGGGAGAACAGCGTCCCGGACCTTTCCACCGAGGCCATGGCCACGAGAGCCGCCTCCGGTAAGGTCATCAACGCCCTCGCCCCGGTGATCCCTTCCCTTCTCGGGGGCTCCGCGGACCTGGCCCCTTCCAACAACACCCTTATCAAGGGAGAGCCCGCTTTTTCCAAAGAAAACCGGGAGGGGAGGAATTTCCACTTCGGGGTCCGGGAGCACGGAATGGCCGCCGTCGCCAACGGGATGGCCCTCCATGGGGCCCTTCGGCCCTATGTCGGGACCTTCCTGATCTTTTCGGATTACATGAAACCCGCGATCCGCCTGGCCACCCTATCGAGGGCTAGGGTTGTTTTCATTTTTACCCACGACAGCGTGGGGCTCGGGGAGGACGGACCAACCCACCAGCCCATCGAACAGCTGGCCGGCCTGCGGGCCATCCCCGGCCTTGTGGAGATCCGGCCCGCCGACGCGGCCGAAACAGCCGAGGCGTGGAAAATCGCCCTGAAAGAACCCGGTCCTGTCTGCCTCATCCTGACGCGGCAGAAGGTCAATCCCATCGACAGGAAAACATTCCCGGCCCCCGGCCGCATCGAAAAGGGAGCCTATATTCTAGGCCAAACGAACGATAATTTTGAAGCGATCATCCTCGCCTCGGGCTCCGAGGTCGGTCCCGCTCTGGAAGCTATGGATATCCTTGGATCCAGGGGCATTTACGTCCGCGTTGTGAACATGGCCAGCTTCGCACTCTTTGAAAGGCAGGACAAAGAATACCGGGAAGAGGTCCTGCCGGCCAAAATCACGGCCCGGGTTTCCGTGGAAGCTGCCTCTTCCTTCGGTTGGGACCGGTACGTGGGGATGCAAGGGGAAATCATCGGCATCGATCGCTTCGGCGCATCGGCTCCCGGCGAGGTCAATATGGAGAAATTCGGCTTTACGGCTGGGAATATTGCGAGTAAAGTAGAGAAAATGTTTAAGGAAAAAGCGATCCGATGACCCTGCCGTCTTCCCATCTCCTTCAGAATCAGGATCCTTCGGTCAAAGACCCATTTGAAAAAAGGGCCGGCACCCCTTCTCCAACCGCCAGGACCCTTTCCGTTCTCCTCGTTGAAAACAACGGGTTCGAGCGCTCGACGATCTCGGATTTTCTGGTGGGAAGCGGTATGATGGTTGATACCGTGTCGTGCGGCCACGAAGCCCTCGGCATCCTTTCATCGGGCCAGTACGATCTCGTGATCACCGACATCGTCATGCCGGGGATGGACGGCCTTGAATTCATCCGCCAGCTACGGAAAAGGGCCGCCGACCTTCCCGTCATCGTCATCACTTCCTCCCGCGATATCAACCACGCCGTTAAAGCCCTCAGGTTATCCGTAAGCGATTATCTGTTAAAACCCCTGGACCTCGTTGAACTCGAAACGCGCATTGCCCTTCTCGTCATGAAAATTGAGGCCCGGAAAAAGGACAGCGACCAGAGGTTCCGGATGATCGAAAAGATCCTCCGTCAGGAAAAAAAGCTTGAGGACACCTTCGTCTTTGCCGTCAAGACCCTGATCAACGCCATCGAGGCGAGGGATCCCTATACAAAAGGCCACTCCACCAGAGTGACCCGCCTGGTTGATCTCTTTCTGCGAAAACTTGGGGTCGTCTCCCAGTCCGCCGGAAAAATCCTCCTTGCCGCCCAACTCCACGACACCGGGAAGCTGGGGATCGCCGACGGGATTTTAAACAAACCCGCCGGTCTTTCCTCCGACGAGCGCCATATCATGAAAACCCACCCGGAGGTGGGATACCAGATCTTAAAACCCATCCTTCCCGAGGAGGTCCTGGCAGCGATCCTGCATCATCACGAACACTGGGACGGGACGGGCTATCCCATGAACCTGGCAGGACTGGACATCCCTCTCGGCGCCAGGATCATTTCTATCGCCGACGCCTTCGACGCCATGATCACGGACCGGAAATACCGGGCGGGGGTCGCCATGAAGGCTGCACTGGACGAGATCGGAAGCCGTTCGGGAAGCCAGTTTGATCCCGAACTAGTGCCTCCTTTCATTGAAATCATCCAGGAGCACCGTCCCCTGGATTTCGATCGATAGCAATGAGAACCAGCCCTTTCCCCGGGTTTGACGGGGATGGGCTCCTGTGATAAATCCTGCCCCGGAAATGAAAGAGCATTAAAATCCTCCGGCCGGGTCCTCCCTGGTCATGATCCGGTTTCGGGGAAGCACTTTCCTTCCCGCCCTTTCCAGGAAGGGGATCGCAAGCATCTCTCCCAGGCATGACGGGGGTTATCATTCATGGCCGCGAGTCTGGCTTTCATTATTCTGGTCGGGTTTCTCGCCGATGCCCTGTTCCGCAGACTGCGCCTCCCCGGGCTGGTGGGGATGCTCTTTGTCGGGGTCCTCGTCAGCCCTCACGTCCTGAATCTCCTCGCCCCCGACATGGTGGCGGTTTCGGGGGATTTCAGAAAAATCGCCCTCATCGTCATCCTCCTGCGGGCGGGCCTCGAGCTGCGGCGCGACAGCCTCCTCAAGGTGGGCCGCTACGCCCTAACGCTCAGCGCGGTTCCGGGCCTCTTCGAGATCGCGGCGGTGACCCTTCTCGCCCCACCCCTCCTGGGGTTATCCACCCTGGAATCGGCCATCCTGGGGTGCATCCTGGGCGCGTCGTCTCCGGCGGTCATCGTCCCCTTCATGATCGATTTCATGGAGAGGGGCAAGGGGGCGGACAAGGGCATTCCCACCCTGATCCTTGGCGCCTCAGCCATCGACGACGTGTTCGCCATCGTCTATTTCACCGTCCTCCTGGGCATGTATGGCGGGGGGGGCGGGCGATGGCTTTACCACATCCTGAGCATCCCTCTTTCCATCATCCTTGGCATCGCCGCAGGCTTTATCCTGGGATACTTCCTTTTCCGGCTCTTCACCCGTTTCGACTTCAAACCTCCCCGCAGGAGCATCATCCTCATGGGGGTCGCCATCGCCCTGACATGGGTGGAAGACACCCTGCACGGCCGGATCCCGATGTCGGCCCTCCTGGGGGTTACGGCCATCGGTTTCGTCCTTCTTGAGAGACAGGAAGCCATCGCCCATATTATCTCAAGGGAACTTAAACGCCTCTGGGTCTTTGCCGAACTGCTCCTTTTCGTCCTCATCGGCGCTCAGGTAAACGTCAAGGTCGCCTGGGAGACCGGGATCGCCGGAGCGGTGGTCATCCTGGGCGGACTGGCCGCGCGGGCCATCGGCACGTGGATATCCCTCACGGGCAGCGGCCTTAACCCGAAAGAAAAACTTTTCACCATCGTGGCCTACATCCCCAAGGCCACGGTGCAGGCCGCCATCGGAGCGGTCCCTATCGCCGCCGGCGTCCCCGGGGGCGAGATCATCCTCGCAGTCGCCGTGCTTTCCATCATCATCACCTCCCCCGCCGGAGCCCTGGGGATCAAGATCCTCGGGGAGAAGATCCTCGTGGAGAGCGAACGGCCTTCCTACAGCTTCAAGGATCTCCGCGAAAAGCTGGAACTGCCCCGTGTCGGCGAAAGGATCATGGAGGCTTCCACGGGACTCGTCTGGAAGGTCATCGAAGAAAAAGAAACCTGGAAGGAAGCCGGCGGCGGAAAACCGGTCCCCTGCATCTCCCTGACTATCTGGCAGGAGTCCTTTGAGGCCGGGCCGGGGGATGGAGCTACCAGGGTCCTCGACTTCAGCCCGATAGACGAGCCCTTTGTCCGGAAATGGTCCGTTCTCTACGGCTTCGGCCAGAGGGAGGAATTCTAGGAACCAATTACGAATTGAGGATTGAGAATTGAGGAAAAGTTTTTAATCATGCTCGCCACGGACTTTCAATCTTCAATTTTCAATCTGGAATTCTCAATTCGAATTCTCAATTTTCCTCCCCCCATTCCCGGAGCTTTCCCTGGATGAAGCGGATCACCTCCTGATGTGCTTCCTGCCCTGTCCCCGTAACGCTTACGGGCTCGCCGAAAGCGATATGCGCAACCTTTTCCGGGTCGATGGGGCCGAAATCCTTAAGCCACTTTCCCACCCCCCAGGCATCGGTCTTCAGGGCTATGGGGACCACGGGGACGCCGGCTTTTTTCGCAAGCTTGACCCCGATGCTGTTGAACTGTTCGCGCACAAAATGCGGGCTTCTCGTCGTCTGCGGAAAAACGATGATGGATATCCCTTCCTTGAGGCGCCGGGACCCTTCCTCCAGGACGGCCCTGAGGTCCTCCCTGGGGTTCTTCCGTCCCACCGTTATGGGGTTTCTCGCCTTCAGGACCCGCCCGAAAAAGGGAAACTTCAGGAGGCTTTCCTTCACGATAAAAACCACTTTCCTCCGGGGATGGATGAGGCTCGGCAGGGCGAAGGTCTCAAGGGTGCTCATGTGGTTCGCAATGAACACCACGGGGCCCTGCAGGCGTCCGGGAAGGCCGAGGTTTTCGACGGCGAACCGGACCCCTGCCGATTCGAGAAGCCGGACCACACGGAGGCTGCCGTGGACCCACTTCCGGCCATCGTAGACCCCTCTGACAGCCCACCACCACCCCTGGACATAGACGAAGAGGAGCTTGAGATGGAAAAAGAAGCCGGGAAAGCGCCGGGGCAAACCTTCAGCAAGCCCCTTCGGGGTCCGGTACTCGTCAAGTTCAGAGAAATCCTTCAGATGCAGAGACGATTTCATGTGGGGAAATATAGGGAATCCAGGAATCGGTCCTGAAACTCCGGGTCATCCGCAATGCTGAAATAATTGATCTTTCCCGCAAGATCGGCCGCCTTCTCCCTGGCCTCGCGGGAAAGGAGAATATAGGAGGCCCCGATCAAGGCCGAATTGCCGGCGGATACGATCCTTTCTTCTTCGATGGAGGGAAGGAGCCCGATGGCCACAGCGCTTTGGGGATTTAACCGGGTCCCAAAAGCCCCCGAAAGGAAGACCCGGTCAAGGTCCCCCGCGGACAACCCCTTTCTCTCAAGAAGGATGCCAAAGGCGGCGCTGATCGCCCCCTTTGCCTGCTGGACCTGGGCGATATCCTCCGGCCTGAGGATGATTTCCGGATGATCATGGAGGATAAGCCCCTTCGAGGTCGCCCGCCGATGCCGCCCCGTCTTCAGGAGTCCGGATGGATTCAGGGCCCCCGCGTGGAGAAGGCTCGCGACAGCGTCCGCGATCCCCGTTCCGCAGATGCCCTTCGGCTCTCCCTCCCCAAGGGTATCGACCACAAAATCCCCTTCCGAAAAGGTTACTCTCCAGACGGCCCCTTCCTCGGCCTTCATGCCGTCCTTTATCAGGCCCCCCTCGAAGGCCGGCCCGGAGGGCGCGCTGGTCGCCAGGTACCCTGCCTCGTCCCAGAGGACGATTTCGGTGTTCGTGCCCACATCCAGGAGGGCTCCCCTTGAGACATCCAGGGCGTCCACGGCCAGAACGGAAACCAGGGCATCACTCCCCGCATACCCCCCAACGAGGGGAGGAAAATGGATGGAGGCTGTTTGCCCGACATCCAGGTTAAAAGGAGGATCCGCGGCTCGGTAATCCCTTGCCCCTGCATCGAAGGGTGAATAGGGCGGCGTCAGGAGTGTGCTGACGGGCAACCCGAGGGAGAGATGATGGACGGCGCTGTTGCCGACCGCCGTGAGGAAGGTGATCCTTTCCGGGGAAACACCGTTCCCGAGGCAGAGGGACCGGATCAGTTCCCGGACGGTCTGCCACAGGGATTCCCGGAGGCCAAGGGCGGTTTCCCTGTCGTCCCGGGCAGCCCCGAGGCGGGAGATGATCTCGTCCCCCCAGGGGATCTGCGGATTGGCAGCCGACCTGATATCCAGCGGGCGGGCCTCTTCCAGGTCATAAAGGGCGGCGGCTATGGAGGTCGTACCCAGATCCAGGGCCACGCCGTAACCCGACCCGGAAGGGGAAAAGCTCTCTGGATCCCAGATGGATGACTCCAAGACCTCCTTCCACCGGCCGCTTTTTTGCCAATCCAGGATTCTTTCAGGAGCTATATCCAGTCTCAGATCCCCGGTCACCACGATTCGGCAGGCAAGACGGTCCCCCCTGGTGAGGCTCTCTTTCTCCAGGAGGGCGCGTTCCTTTTCGAGGGGGATTCCCGCATTTCCCTCCAGCACCCGGACCACACAGCGCCCGCAGGTCCCTTTGTCAGCACAGGTCCCGTCCAGATAAAGGCCTTCCCTCCGGAGGGCCTCCCTCAGGTTCAACCCTTTCCGGGCGTGAAAAAGGCCGAGATTTTCGACGCGGATCGCGGCCGTCCCGGCGCCTGTTGGTTTTTTATCCTGCATAGGGAAAAAGTCTCTAGCCGATCTCGAGGACCCCCGATCCGTTCATCCGGTCGGCCTTCAGGTCGTTCAGAGCCGCGTTGGCAGCCTCAAGAGGGTAGGGTTTAACGGTCGTGTGGATGGGGATGCTCGGCGCGAGATCCATGAGTTCCCGGCCATCCAATCTCGTGTTGGCTGTCACGCTCCGTAAATCCTTTTCATAGAAAAGATGCCTTTCGTAATCCAGAGGAGGGATGAGGGACATGTAGATCCCGGCGTTGACCAGGACGCCCCCCTTGTCCAGGGATTCCATGGCCTCGGGAATGACCTCGCCGGCGGGGGTGAAATTGATGGAGGCGTCGAGCCTGACCGGGGGGCGCTCCCCGGAACCCCCGGTCCAGACAGCGCCCAGCTCCCGGGCGAGGGAGAGGTGGGACTCGGCCCGTGAAACGACATACACCTCGCACCCCCAGTGGCGGGCGACCTGAATGGTCACGTGCGCGGAAGCCCCGAATCCGTAGATCCCCAGGCGGCCCCCTTTGGGGATCTGCGTGCGTTTGAGGGCCCGGTAGCCGATGATCCCTGCGCACAGGAGCGGCGCGGCCTGAATATCGGGGAATCCCTCGGGGATGGGATAGGCGAAATCCTCGGGGACGACGGCGTACTCGGCATATCCGCCATCGACGTGGTATCCGGTGAACAAGGCATCCTTGCACAGGTTCTCGCGGCCGGAGGTGCAGTAGGGACAGGTCCCGCAGGTGGAATTGAGCCAGGCGGCACCGACGCGGTCCCCCGCCGCAAAGAGGCTCACCCCGGGGCCCAGGGCCTGGACTTCCCCGACGATCTGGTGGCCCGGGATTACGGGAAGCCTGGGCAGCTCCAGTTCCCCTTCCACGGTGTGAAGATCGGTTCTGCAGACCCCGCAGACCTTGACCCTGATAAGGATCTGTCCCGGCCCCGGGACAGGGGTGTCCATTTCCACGGGCCTGAGGGGATTGGTGGAAACATCAGCGGCTTTTTCAAGGATCATCGCTTTCATGGGCAGGCTCCTGATGGGAGGCCCCCTTTCCGGCAAGGCCAGGGGGAGGACTGACGGGAAGCATTGATGGCAATATAAGAAGCAGTCAAAGCGCCCCGGATGGGGTGCCCGAATCCATTACCGGCATCGCGATTCATGGATTCGCGAGGAAAAGGGAAGTCCGCCCGGCGCCTTGAACCCTGGTAAAAATCCAGCCAAAAATCAACCATTCAGCCTGAAACGCTTTTTTTCCCTTCCGCCTTTTCCCTCGATCCTTCCGGCGCTTTCTTTCGCAGTATAACATGCTCTAACACCATCACAACCACGATGCCGACGATAAGGCCGTTTCCGAGAAGGGGTCCTGCCGATGGTCCGAATATTTCAAGGGATTCACGGGGGATCATGGAGGCGCCCGTCCCCATCAGCAGCGGGATTCCCACCACCAGGTAGTCCCTAATATCAAGGCTCTTCCCTTTTCGCGCGATCACGGAAATGCCGACCCCCATCTGGGCCGCCAGGGTGACCATCAGGGCCGCGCCGACCACCGCCCTCGGGACAGAGGCCATCACGGCGGCGGTCTTCTGGAAAAAGCCCAGGATGATGAGAAGCAATCCGCAGAGGATCACCGGGGAACGGCTTCCCACCCTCGTGACGAGGATGACCCCCGGGCTCAGACTGTAGCTGACTGGCCCCACGATGCCCAGAAATGCCGCCAGGACGCCTCCCGCCCCTGTCAGGCCGATCCCGGCCTCGATGCGGCCCTGGAGTCCTTCCTTTCCCACAACCTCCGCTACGGAATAGTAGCTTCCGAGGCCGTTGATGAGCACGGCCAGGTAGGCCAGAAGGAAGGACAGAATCGCGGGGATGGTGAACCGGACGCCTTCGACCAGAAAGGGGTCCGGGAAGGCGACCCAGGAGAGACTGGCGATGGAAGGAACGGTGATCCTGCCGGCGGCGGCCATGACCAGACACCCCGCCACGATCCCGAAAAAGATGGACAGGTTGCGGGCGGCTCCCCTCCCGTGATGGGAGACGAGAATGATGGCCAGGATGATCAGCAGTGAAATTCCGAAAACTGCCGGTTCCCCCGAGGGGGTATTTGGGGTCACACCGAGGATCAGGGGGAAAAGGAAGGGAAGAAAGGTCGTTGAGATCAGGATTAGAACGACTCCCACCACAACATCGCTGAAAAGGGGACTCAGTTTATAAACCAGCCGCCCCCCCCCGAGGAGCGCCAGGACAGATCCTCCCGCGATCATCCCTCCCGCGATCACCTCCGGTCCCTGCCCTCCAAAAACAGCCACGGAGAGAAGAAGGGCCGCGGAGGGCCCGTCCAGGAGGGGGTAGCGGTGCCCGAAAAGACACTGGACCGCCGTGACGAGCCCCGTCGCGATGAGAAATCTCTGGAAAAGGGCTGTCGAGGCGGAGGAGTCCATCCCGAGGAACCCCGCCATCAGGTTGCTGGTGATGGTCACGAGGGGGAGGACAATAAGGAGCCACTGGACCGCGTAAAGGAAAGTTTTCCCCGCGGGAGGGCGTTCGTCCAGGCCGTAGCGAAGTTGATCCATTTCGGGATTCTCACCCGTGAGCCCTTCCGGCGTCAACTGGAAAGAGAAGGGGGAAGGGCCGACGCTGGGAAATGCAGACGCGGGGACGCGGAGAGGAAAACTGAACCGGAGACGCGGGGATGCGAAGACACGGGGAAAAAAACCGGAGAGAGTGTGTTTTTCGTTCATCATTATACCATGGCCTTATACCATGGCCGCTTACACACTTTAATCTTCGCCCCCCGGAAAAGAGAAGTCATTCACTATCCCTTTCATCCCCTCTATCCCTGCTAAATGACAGGCTCTTGCGCAAAGGCCCCGAAGGGCGACCTCACAGGAGGACCCGAAGGTTCAGGTTGAACGTGGCTTATTTTCGGGCGGGATTGCCCCGGCTTGTTGTCGGCCTCGCAATTACAACCGCTTTTTCCTTTGGCCTTTGGGCTTTGAACTCTGGACTCCGCGACTTTGGACTTTGGACTCTCCCTTCCCCCTTCCCTCCATCCGATCCCGGATTGGCTATAATTGAAAAATTACGAAGGGACAGTTATTGACAATTTTAGAATAAAATAATAAGTTGATGACAAATATTTTCATAAGGAGACACGTCATGTCTAAAAAGCTCTCCCGGAGATCGTTCCTCAAACATGTCGGCGCCGCGGCCGCGGCGGCAGGTGTTACGGGAATGTCTCGCGCCAAACCCTCTCTGGCCTCGGCCCTGGACGAACCGGTCGGGATCGTCGTGGACCTGACAAAGTGCGACGGCTGCCCTGATGTTCCGGTCCCCCGGTGCGTGTCCGCCTGTCAGGCCGAAAACGAATCACGCTACCCGGTGGTGAAGGAAGAAAGCATCATGGACTACTGGCCTCAGCATCAGCATGAGGATTGGCGCCCCCGGCGCGATCTGAAAACAACCCTTACTCCCTTCAACTGGACCTACCTCCAAAAGGTTCGGGTGGAGCACGACGGAAAAGTCCACGATCTGAATATCCAGCGCCGGTGCATGCACTGCGACACGCCCACCTGCGCCGCCCTGTGCCCTTTCGGGGTCATTGAAAAGGATCGCAAAGGGGCCGTCTCTATCCATGAGGACGGGTGTTTCGGTGGAGCCAAGTGCCGGACGGTCTGTCCCTGGAACATCCCCCAGCGTCAGGCCGGGGTCGGAATCTATCTGAACATGCTTCCGAAATTCGCCGGCGGAGGGGTCATGTACAAATGCGACCTGTGCGCCCCCCGGCTGGCCAAAGGGGATGCGCCGGCCTGCGTCGAGGCGTGCCGTTCGCGGCTGGGGGACCAGGCGCCCCTGACCTTCGGCTCCCGAAAGGATATGGCCAGCCTCGCCCGCCTCAGGGCCCGGGAGATCGGAGGCTATGTATACGGGGATGACGAGAACGGCGGCACCGGGACTTTCTACATCTCCCCCGTGCCTTTCGAGAAGATCGAGGTTGAACTCCGGAAAAGGGACAAGGAGCGGTTTTTCTTCCCTGAGAATCCAAACCCCCTTGAAAAACCGAACCTCTTGGCCGAAGCAGCCCTCGTTGCCCCTGTGGCCGCGGTGGCCGGTGCAATCTTCGCAGGGGCCCGGACCCTGGCGATCGGGAAGGAGCCGCCCCCTTCGCGAGACCGTGTCTGCGACGCGGGGACCGGGGAGGAAATCCCCGACAGGGAAGAAATCCCCGGGAGCGGGGATCAGGAGGTCACGCGATGAAACGGGACATCCACGAGACCGACAAAATCCATCCCACGGAAGGTTACGTCGTCCGCCACAGCCTCCTCGTGATGCTCCAGCACTGGCTGGTTGCCGTCTCCGGGCTGGTGCTCCTTTTTTCCGGCTTCGGCCAGATGCCCATCTACAAAAGGTACATGCTTGATCAGGTCCCGGGATTTGGCTGGACCTCGAATTTCATCATCAACTTCAAAATCCACATGATCGCGGCGGCCATATTCACCCTCGCCGCGGTCTTTCACGTGGTTTATCACTACATCGAGGGGGGCCGCTCCATCCTTCCCATGAAAGGCGACTTTTCCGAATCCATCCACATCCTCAAAGCCATCGCCAAAGGGGAGAAGGAGCCTCCCCACGGGAAATTCCTGGCGGAACAGCGTCTGGCCTACGCCTTCATGGCCTTTTCCATCTTCCTCCTGATCGTGACCGGTATGTTTAAATTCGCAGACAACCTGCCTTCGGTGTCCATGCCCCACTGGGTCACATTCTGGAACACAACGATCCACAACCTGGCCACGGCCTTTTTCCTTCTGGGATTCATCGCCCACATGGGGGCCTTCGTCATCAAGCGCAACTGGCCCCTCCTCGCTTCCATGTTCACCGGAAAGGTCAACCTGGATTACGCCGAGGAAAGACACCCCGTCTGGATCAATGAGATCCGGCACTGCGAGGCCAACAGGGGCAGGATGATCGTGGAGTGCGCCGTTCGCCTCTTCGCGGGGGCCATGGTGGCCACCGGAGTCCTCCTCGGGGCCATCGTCCACCCCCTGTGGTACCTTCTGGCAGCTTTTGTAGCCCTTAACCTCCTCCAGTCGGCCTTCACGCGCTGGTGTCCGCTGGAAAGCCTCCTGGTGCGGATGGGATATCCGAGGGGGAAAGACCTGTTGGAGAAAAGCGGAAGGTAGAAGGGAGAAGGGAGGAGGAAGAAGACCCAGGCTTTCCTTCGCGGCCCTATGCGTTAAGGCTTTTAAACCAAAGCGATTAACGCAATGGACGCAAGGGCGGCTCACCGGGAAGCCGCTCGTCTCGCAAAGGGCCGCAAAGAAGGGACTTTTAAAACGTTAATTAACAAGGATAAAGGGGATGGGGGAAGGGAAAAACCGGAAAATACCTTTGAAAGTGGAAAAGCACAGGGCCGCGTGAGCGGCCCTTTTTTTTCCGGCTTTTTCCGGAAGCGGGTTGAGTCCGGGCAGACCTTCGGACCCTTTCCCGGAAGGACTCTGGCCTTCCTTTCGGGCCAACCCTCCTTAAATACGATTCAAAATTTCTATATAAAATATCAATTTGACAAATAGTTTTATCCTCCGTTAAAATTCCCTCCAAAAAAATGGGTAATCTTCATGACAGTTCCCTTTCATCCTTAAAGGAACGGAAGGGGAAAGAAAATTCCAGGGCGGAGAGTCCGGGGAGAGGCCGGGAAAGTTAAATGTTGATGATTTCGCAAAAAGTCATCAACGCGCCCCGGGCGGGGTACCCGGATCGTGGATTTGAGTGATGGGTCATGGATTCGTGAGGAAAAGGAAAACGACGCTTTTCCCTAACCGTTGCGCGAAAAGTTCCGCATTGGACTTTTCGCGACCCAATTAACATCAAACCGGTTTTCTCCATTTGCGTGAAAGGGAGGGAAACGCATGGCGGGAATGAAAAATTTTTTTGCAACCCGGGGAGGCATCATCGGCGTTGGGGCTGTCATCGGGATTCTGGCCGCCACGCTTCAAAAGCTGGGAAACCCGGGAAACATGGGGATCTGCGTCGCGTGCTTTGAGCGCGACATAGCGGGGGCCCTCGGCCTGCACAGGGCGGCCGTGGTCCAGTACATCCGGCCGGAGATCATCGGCTTCGTCCTTGGATCACTGGCGGCGGCCCTTCTATTCAGGGAATTCAAGCCCCGGGGCGGCTCTGCGACCCTCACGAGGTTCATCCTCGGGATCCTCGCCATGGTGGGCGCCCTGGTTTTTCTGGGCTGTCCATGGCGGGCCTGGCTGCGCCTTGCGGGAGGGGATCTTAACGCGATCTTCGGCCTTCTCGGACTTGTGGGCGGCATCTGGGTGGGTACCCTTCTCCTGAAGGGCGGCTACGATCTGGGCCGCTCCCAGCCGGCCTACAAATCCTCAGGCCTGATCCTTCCCCTGATCATGGCCGGACTTCTGGCCCTCAGGGTCTTCAACCCGCCCGTTCCCCAGGAACCGGCAAGCGGGGTTCTATTCTACAGCGTCCAGGGTCCCGGTTCCATGTTCGCCCCCCTGGCGGTTTCCCTCGCCGCGGGGCTCCTGATCGGGTTTATCGCTCAGCGCAGCCGCTTCTGCACCATGGGCGCCTTTCGGGATCTCATCCTTTTTCGCCAACTTCACCTGTTTTTCGGCGTAGTCAGCCTGGTTGCTTTCGCCTTCCTGACCAACCTGGCCCTACATCAGTTCAAGCCGGGGTTCGCCGGGCAGCCAGTGGCTCACACCATGGAGCTGTGGAATTTCATGGGGATGGTTCTGGCCGGCCTTGCTTTCGCCCTCGCTGGAGGGTGTCCCGGACGCCAGCTCTTCATGGCCGGTGAGGGTGATGGCGATGCCGCCGTTTTCGTCCTCGGCATGATCGTCGGAGCGGGTCTGTCCCATAACCTCGGGCTTGCCAGCTCCCCCGCCGGAGTCGGCCCCAACGGGGTCGCCGGGGTCGTCATCGGGATCGCGGCCTGCCTTTTCATCGGCCTTACAATGAGGAAAAAGACAACCTAGGGAGGAAACATGGCTACAACAGTGGATGCCCGGGGACTTTCCTGCCCCCAGCCCGTGATGATGACTCTTCAGGGGATCAAAACCTCTGGAGAAAACAGCCTTCTCGTCCTTGTTGACACCGAAACCTCGAAGGAAAATGTGTCCCGGGCCGCGGCCAGCCAGGGATGGAAGGTCCAGGGAATCGAGGAAAATGGGGAGGAATTCCATATCACCATCACCAAGGAGTGACGCTCTTGCCCCTGGAACTGTTCCGTAAAAAGAAAGCGGCGGCGCCTGCAAACCTCAATGACAGGGGTTTCCTGGTGTTTCACAGCACCAGCGAGGTCATCGCGGCGGAAAGGCTTCTCAAATCCAAAGGTTGGAAGATCTCCGTCAAGGGTCCGCCTCCGGAGATCCGGACCGGCTGCGACCTCGTCATCGAATTCCCGCTGATGGAAGAACTCAATATCCTCAGGGTCCTTCGGGAAAACAACGCCCCCCCCATCAAGGCGGTCCCCGTCACAGATCCCCTTCTGGAACCCGTCGATCTTTTCAAAATGACGGACTACGGAAAATTCCTGATGGTCCGGGCCGCCAACATGAAGATCTGCATCGACAAGGGATCCCGGCTCATCGTAAACATCTCTGGCGGCGGATGTCCCGATGTGCCCTACCTCGCATGGGAGATGGTGGGAAAAACCCTCGAAGAGGCCCCGGATCCGGCTTTCATCGGACGGACCCTCTGCGGCTACGCCCTTCAGCTGGCTTTTGAGGAAGGGAAAAGACTGTGTTCGCGGTAGTGGGGACAATTCCCAGACAGGGCTTTCCCCTCTCCACGGGAAAGGTTTCTCTCAAAGGCGGGCAGATCGTCATCGGAGGCGAAGAGGTACCCATCAACCGCGGGACCCCGGCCCTCCTTGCGGCCTTCCTCCGAACAGCCCAGACCCTGGGCGTTGAGGGCCCCTTCGCCTACCTGGCCGGGGATATCGGCAGCGGTGATGGAAGCGGCCTCCTCTACAAAGTTCTCGGGGAGGATCTCCCTTCAAGGGAATTTAAGGGTCTCGTCCTCCATTACATCATGCCCGACATCGAGGGACACCGGCGGATGCTCAAAGGCGTTGACGGGATGGAGGAAACACCATTCCTGGCCGCCGACGCGGGGGCGATGTACGTGGCGAAGATGGCGGGACTGGCGCCGCGCTACGACCTTTTTACCCCTGACGTCGGCGAACTGGCGTTCCTCGCGGACGAGGCGGCCCCCCACCCTTTCTACACGAGGGGGTTTATCCTTCACGAGGAGCATCGGGTGCCCCATCTCATCGAACGCGCCTACACGCACCGGAATGCCCCGGGATTGCTCATGGTCAAGGGCCAGACGGATTACGCCGCCGATTCCGGGGGGATCCTCGGGACCGTAGATTCCCCTTCCGTGCCCGCCCTGGAAGCCATCGGGGGGACCGGAGACACGCTGACCGGGATCGTGGCGGCCCTCGTTTCGGGAGGCATGAATCTTTTCGAAGCGTCCCTGAAGGCCTTCCGGATCAACCGCCTCGCGGGAAAGGTCGCGGACCCTGATCCGGCTACCCAGGTGGACCGGATCATCGAGGCCATCCCGGAGGCAATGGGGGAAGAAGAAAGAACAGAGAAGAGGGAATAGGGAATAGGGAATAGGGAATAGGGGAAAAAATTACAAAGTACATATTTCGCGGTGCGTCGGCCTAAGGAAACCCTAAGCCAACTGTCGTTCCGTTCACATCGAACCATGCATCTCGTATCATTTTTTTCGTTCAACCTTGACAGGGTCGCAAAAAGTCCGATCCGGGACTTAACGCTTCCCGGAAACGGAAAACAACGCTTTTCCCTTTCCTCACGGATCAAGGACTTACAACCCGAGTCCTTGATCCGGGCGCCCCAAGCGGGGCGCGTTGATGACTTTTGGCGAGTTCATCAACGTTTAACGTCGGACGTTAGGCCGCCTTGCTAATATCGATGGAAGCTGAGCCGCCCCTCGCGGATCTGCCTGCCAATCTGCTTTTTGACGAACCCCTTTAAAACCTCCCGGGTCAAAGGGAAGATCAGGGAAAAACCAAGAAGGTCCGTGATGAACCCGGGGGTGATCAGAAGGGCCCCACCCACGAGAAGCATCGCGCCGTTTATGAGGTCATCCCCCGGGACCTGTCCCTGATCCACTTTCCACTGGATATTGGACAAAACCCGGAGCCCCTGCTGTCTCGCGTAAAAAGCCCCCAGAAGCCCCGTGGAAAGGATGAGCAGGATCGTGTTTCCCGCCCCGATCTTCTGGCCCACCTTGATGAGCAGGAAAAGTTCGATGGCGGGGACAACAGTAAAAAGAAAAAAAAGCCTTAGAAACACCCTAGCTCCTCATGGAAAAACGGGATGGCTGTCAAGGCCATCCCGATATGGAAACCTCGTTGAACCGGTCCGGAAGACTGCCTGTTCAAACTTTCCCTTTCATATCCTCAAGTTTTTTCAGGGCCAAGTCCGCCTTTTTCCCCAGATTTTCAAAAACTTCCCTGCCCTTTTCATCCCTGGTCGCGTCGCCGAGGACCTTGTAATAATCCGCCATCTGCTTTTTGGCCTTTATCCCGACATCCAGGGCCTGTTTCGGATCAACCGCTACCATGTCGCAGGCGGGCGTGTCCTCAGGATCGGGGAAGACAGTCTGATGCTCAACAGTTTTAAGATATTCGGACATCATCCGCTTGTTGTCCTCACTGTACCAGTCCGGCGTGTACACGGGCTCGAGCTCTTCCCTTATGAGGCGCTCCTGATCCAGAGCGGCCTCGGCCAATCCCCTGAACACTTCCCTGACTTCGGCGCTGGCACAGGAATTGGCCACCCGATTGTAAAAATTCCGCCCGGCATCCTCTAATTCCACGCCCAGAATGAGGGCTTCATAGGGACCATATACCTTCTCAGCTACCATCATTTTCCTCCTTAAGGTTGATAAGGTCGCAAAAGCTCACTACGGGACTTTTCGCTCTGGGGAAGGGAAAAGCACCTTTTTCCCTTCCCTCACGGGTCCATAACTTTTCACTCAAGTCATGGATCCAGGTGCGCCCCGCGACATACGATGTTTTATATTAACCATACCGGGGACCGGAATCAAATGCCACAATGAATATTTTCCTGAGATCACGCGGCCGCGCCCGGGAGGATCCTCTCCTCGACAAAATCCCCCTTGACCCCGACTTTAAAGAGGGTGGTCGGGATATTCCGGCCGCTCTTCTCGAGGGCTTTCCTGACCACATTTATAAGGCCATTGCAGCATGGCACCTCCATGTGCACCACATGAATCGACCGGATGTTTTTTTCCTGGAAAATAAGGGCGAGCTTTTCGATGTACCCCTGGACATCATCGAATTTGGGGCATCCGACCATAAGGATCTTTCCGGGGAGAAATCGCTGGTGGAAATCCCCATAAGCAAAAGGGGCGCAGTCCGCGGCGATGACGAGATCAGCCCCTTCCAGCCAGGGCGCATGGACGGGCACGAGGCCGATCTGAACGGGCCAGTTTTCAAGCCGGGACGGCTGGGGGAAGCCCTTTGCGACGCCCCTTTCCACCGGGGTGACCTCCCGACGGGGCTCCAGCTTTCTGGCCAGGGCCCCCGGACAGCCGCAGGCCAGTTTTTCTGTTCCTTCTCCGCCTGCCGGCACACCGGTTATTTTGATGCCACAATCTGAAGGGGCTTCCTTTTTTCCCCGAGCCATTTTTTCAGTCACCGCTTTTTCATCAAAATCAGCCGCCTCCCTCTCGATGAGGGTGATAGCGCCCTGCGGGCAGTGGCCAAGGCATTCCCCCAGCCCGTCGCAGTATACATCGCTGACCAGCTTGGCCTTCCCGTTTACGATCCGCAGGGCGCCCTCCTCGCAACCGGGCACGCAGAGCCCGCATCCGTCGCATTTCTCTTCGTCAATATGAACCACTGTCCTGATTGCCATGGGAACCTCCTGGTTAAACCAACAGCCGGTGACCGGTAAAGAGTACGGGTGTAAAAGTGTCCATGGCCCCAATATAACGAGCGGAGAGGTAAAGAAAAGGACTAACGGACGTTTATATACCCGAAAAAACCGGTTTTTTGACCAGCGTCAAAAAGGGGGAAGGAAGGAACGAACAAGGATGAAGGGTGAAGGGAGGAGGGAGAAGGGAGAAGGAAAGCCACGTCCCAAGTCCCACGTCTCAGGTCCCAGGTCATGACAGAAACGTCCAACGTCAAACGTTGAAGGAAAGGACAGTCACGTTGTTCCCTGCCTCTTCTTTGCGGCCCTTCATGGTCAGGCTTTTTGACCAAAGCAATTAACACAGAGAGCCACGGAGGCGGCTCGCTGGGAGGCCGCTCATTTCGCAAAGGACCGCGAGGGAAAACAAGGGAAAGTCTTTAAATCTGGAATAAACAGGAAGCCCGGCGCGAACTGCCGCCGGGCCTCCGGATGTCCTCTGAACTCTGAACCCTGAACTCTGAATGGGTTTTTACCCTTTCCAGTGCCCGTGGACGTTGCAGTATTCCCTGGCGGTGACCTTCTCCGCATCGACGCAGAAAACCGCTTCAGGGGCTTCTCCCGGCTTCAGGAAGGCCGTGTAGGCCTTGCCGTCGGCAATGATCTCGATCCACTCGATGTAGTGTTTCTCCTCCATGGGATGGGGGACGCTCCCAACCTTCACCCGGATGCCGTGCTCGGCCTTTTCGATGACCGGAACGTGTTTTTCCTTCCCCTGGTCCGCGGTGTGTTCCGTCTGGAGCACCATGGGCTGGTTGCAGCAGACAAGCTCGCCGACCCCTGTGTGGTAGACCTCGACGATGTTCCCGCATATTTCACATTTATAGACCTGCAGTTTTTCCGTAGCCATGATTGCCACTCCTTTCAGAAAAAATTTTTAGAATTAACGGCCACTGGTTTTAGGTGATTAGTGAATGCTAAAAAAGAGGGAACCGATCACCGATCACCAGTAACCAATCACCCGTCACCAATCACCTTGTTCTCTTACCAGTTTTCGGCGAGAAGCTCGAAGTGTCCCTGCGGATGTGCGCAGGCGGGGCACTCCTTCGGAGCCTCGGTGCCTTCGTGCAGATAGCCGCAGTTAAGGCATCTCCAGGTCACAACCTGATCTTTCTCGAAAACCTTGCCGGCCTGAATGTTGCCCCTCAAATCCCTGTAGCGCTTCTCATGCTGCTTTTCGGCCACGGCGATGGCCTCGAATACCTTCCCGATATCCTCCAGGCCCTCTTCCCTCGCAGTCTTCGCGAAGCCGGGGTACATCTCTGACCATTCGTAATGCTCCCCCCCAGCCGCCTCGTCGAGGTTTTCCATAGTGGAGCCGATGACCCCGGCAGGGAAGGAAGCGGTGATCTGGGCCTCGCCGCCCTCAAGAAGCTTAAAGAGCCTTTTGGCGTGCTCTTTCTCCTGATTGGCCGTTTCCTCGAAGATTTCCGAGATCTGCCGGTAGCCTTCGCTGCGGGCTTTGCTGGCAAAGTAAGTATACCTGTTCCTCGCCTGGGATTCCCCCGCGAAGGCAGTGAGGATATTTTTCTCCGTCTGTGTCCCTTTCAAACTCAATATAATCCTCCTCCTTTTAAAAGAAATTTCTGCGTTCAGTTTAGTATAAAGACCCTCCCGTCGCGGGGCTCGCCCCCGCCTTTGAGGGTTTAAGCGGCTCTTTCCGTATGCCGGGACGGGTAAGGGAAAAATCGTACCGTACCGGATCCCCGGGTACAAGACCTCTGAAAAACCGGGTGATTTCCAGCGCGCTTTTCAGGTCCGGGGTCCCTCGATTGATCAGCCCGAAATGTTTTCCGATTCGGAACATATGCGTATCCAGGGGAACGATCAGCATCGCCGGGGAGATTCCCGTCCAGGGACCAGGATCGACAGCGTCTTTCCGAACCATCCAGCGCAAATAAAGCATGAGGCGCTTGCACGCACTCCCTTTCCCGGGACAAGGGAGCAGGCCCGGGCATTCCCTCCCCGAGGCTTTTTTCAGACCATCGACAAAGGGACCAAGGGGCCGGATCACATCCCTGTCTCCCCTTCGGACCCCCGATCGGAAGAAGTTTTCCAAAGAACCGTAATCCCCCCTGAGGCGGCGAATGCCATGGAGGAGGTCCGCAAGTTCCTCCCCTGAAACCCAGCGATGGCGGAAGGACCTGAAGCACTCCGCCAACTCCGCCCGGGACCTCTTTTCAATCTCAGCAGCGGGACTGGAAAGAACCCGGAAAACGCAGCCCAGAGTTTTTAATATATGTCGGACCTGGCCGAAAGCAAGGCTTGAGGCGATGAGACCTGCCACTTCCTGGTCCGCCGGTTCCCGAAATCTAAGGACAAACTCCAGGGGATCCGGATGGATGAACTCAGGCCGGTTCCACTCCCCGTACAACCCCTCCAGGAATATCCGGGTGGGGCGGGGGGAAGTGCCTTTCCGGCCAGCATAAAAATAACTCCGGATTTTTTCATCCGGATGCGGCTGGGCTGGCGAATTTTTACGGTTTTCCATAAAGGTGGGCCTCAAACCCATCGGCGGGGGAGTATCGGAGGGCCAAAGTCCGGATGCCGCCGATTACCAGAAGAAGGAGGGCCAGGGAAGCGATCTCGAGGGCCTGAATGGTAGGATTATAGATACCGATCAAAAGGGCAAGGATGATCACCGGGATGAGGAGGTAGACGATAAAATTGTCGACCTTGTTAAATAAAATCAACATCTTGCCCGGATTAGGCATAAGACAGCCTCCTGTCGGCCCAATCAGGCCTGATGGTTAATTTTAAACGTTTAACGCGAAAAAGTGCTAGCGCCTGGAAAGGCAAAATTTTGCGTAAATCGCTCTGCTTTAAGAACCTGAACGCGAAGGGCACGAAGGGTGCCCGCTCGGGCTCTCCCGCAAAATGGGCCGCAGGGGGGGGACAATAAACAGAATGGGAAGAGGGAATTGGGAATTGGGAAGAAAATCCCTTGAAATTTCGGCTTCCTCCTTCATCCTCCATCCTTCCGTATTCCGGCTTTTCCCTATCCCTTTCATCCCC
>Ga0209164_1001349_pt1 | contig 32753 bp, 29 predicted proteins | sample MTBNYHSulfiMetaG_FD_187458 | JGI IMG/M metagenome (GOLD analysis project Ga0209164, IMG submission 187458) | Enrichment culture microbial communities from rom New York Harbor, USA that are MTBE-degrading - MTBE-NYH (New York Harbor Sulfidogenic)... | ecosystem: Environmental > Aquatic > Marine >... | reverse complement strand
CAGCGATGGGTCACTACAGACGCCAAAAACAAGGCCTGAATACTGAAAAATCAACTACTTATGTCTGTAGATAGGTTGATTTTAGGGCCAAAATAACCCCCAATCTGGGATTTTTGGCAAACTTGGGCTATCAGGCATGATACCAGCCAGTTGGCTACAACGATGGTGAATCCTTCGTTGTTGCTGATATCGGTTGCCGGGGGGACGAATAGGATGGGGAATATTCCAAGAAGCCCCGCGATGAGCGAACTGTAAAGGAGCGGCAGAAGCGCGGTATCGTTGTAATAAAGGGAGACGGCGCTCGAAAGCAGAAGAAATCCACTGTTGAAGAGCAGGATGATTCCGGAGTAGCGGAATAGGATGTGCGGGCGCATCAGGAGTCCGATTTTTGCTGATACCGGTTCACCAGATTACGCAGGGCCGATGCCAGCCGCTGAAGTTCGTCATTGGTTTCGATGTTCACGTCGAAAGGTGCGCGGGTTTCCATGGATTTCTGGACACCGGCGGTTATGCGGATGATGGGGCCGACCATATAGTAGTGAACGAAATAATTGAAAATCAGGGTGAAGACCAGGGCAGACAGGATGGCCACGATGCCGGGCATCACCGCCCGGTGGGCATGGGCCTCGAGCTGAGAAGCCGCAGCGTACATCGCCTCGTCATTCAAGGAGCGGAGTTCGGAGATGTCGTATTTGAGGTGTAAAAATGCAGGGTGCACCTTCTCGAAATACCATGTCGGGCCGAGGGAAGATTCCGCTTCCGCCGTCTTAGGCCACAACGACCGATAGGTCCGGTAGTCCTCTTCAATCTTTGCAACGAGTTTGTCTTCCCCCGGCAAGGTGATATTGTTTTTCGCAATGTGATATCCCTCCTGAAACGTGGCATCGGCGGCTGTCATGATCTGAAGGGCGTCGGTTTCGTTCCCGGAAAGAAGAAGGAGCATCGCACTGTCTTCTCTTTCGAGCGCCTCGGTCATAGTGCCCGCAGCATGGATGCTCTTGTAATTTTCATCCAGAATCCGGCTGACCGAGCCTCCCATGGTACGGACCTCGTAAATGGACCATCCCCCGGCAAGAGCCAGCATGATCACCAGGATCAGGAACCCCGACAGGATTTTGATGCGAATTCCCATAAACCGCCCTCTCAATGGATGAAAACCGGGTTGTACCGGGGAATCATCTCCGAATGGCCACGAGTCAACCTCCGGCATTGTTCCCGCTGTAGCAAGGGAACAATGCCGATGATTCACTTGTCAAGGATTTTGACGGATTCTCGTTGCGCTGTTTTTGCCACTGCCGATTTCATGTCCGTGCAAAGTTTGAGCAGACCGGCGATCACTACGATGAATTCCAGACGTCCGAGGAACATGCCGAAGATTTCCGCCCAAAGGGCTGCATCTGCCATCCGGGGCGAGGTGATGCCTACCGACAGCCCGACCGTCCCGACGGCCGATGCGAATTCGAAAAGCGAATCGCTCAGGGTGTATCCGCATGCACAGAGCACCAAGGCGCCCAACAGCCATGTCGAGAGATAAAGGAAGATGAAGACCGCTGCCTGCCGGACCATGCCGTCATCCACAAAGACACGTTCATCGCCCTCCCAGACAGGGCGCTCCAGGACCGCCGTTCGGGGCAGGAGGTGTCTTCGCAGCTCCCAAAAGAGGAGCTTCAGAAAGAGATAGACCCGGAACTGCTTGATTCCTCCAGCCGTAGAGCAGGTGCCTCCGCCGATCAGCATCAATAGGATCAGCAGAAGCATCCCGAATCCATTCCAGTTCCCATAGCCGACCGTTGAAAACCCTGTGGTGGTCATGGCGCTGAAGGTCTGGAAAACCGCGACTCGGATCGATTCATCCAGGTTGGGATAGATCGCCCGGCAGGTAAACATGAAGAGGGCCGCCGCTGAGGACGGTATGAGAAGAGCAAGGAGATGAATCTCTCCGCTTCTACCCACCATTTGGAATTTCCCGCGCCATAATAACCAGGCGGTCACAAAACTCAGGTTTCCGAGGAGCATCAGCGGCAGGGTGACCCACTCGACGGCGGCCGAGTTCCAATGTCCTATGCTTGCCGCGCGTGTGGAGAACCCCCCTGTGGATACGGCTGCAAAAGCGTGGTTGACGGCATCGAAGGGCGACATGCCGGCCAGCCAGTAAGCCAAAATCCCCGATGCGGCATAGGAGCTGTAAATGATCATGACCAGGCGTGCGGACTGCCGGATCTGGGGAGCCAGTTGCTCCGCGCGACCCTCTGCGCTCGAGATCCCTACGCCCGTCGGTCCGACGATGGCGGACATCATGATAACGGCCAGGCCCGCGCCGCCGGCGAACTGTGTCAGGCTGCGCCAAAAAAGGATCAATGGGCCTGCCTGAACGACATCGACGACCGAAAGACCGGTGGTTGTCCATCCGCTGACAGACTCGAAAAGGGCGCGAGAAAACGGCAGCTTCAGGATGGATACAAACGGCCATGCTGAAAAGAGTATGACCACGCTCCAGCTAATGAGAACAATGACGCCGCCCTCCTCGACTGAAAGGTCGGAGAGGGAGGGAACACGGCAGATCCGCGCCAGAAAAACGCCCAGGAGCGCAAGGCATCCGGCGGGAAAAAGAAACGCCGGTGCGTGCCTGGCCTCTTCCGGGTATGCCGGCAGCATCGACAAAGGAAGCAGCATTACACCGGCAGCGATAAGAAACGTAAGACCGACGGCGGAGAAGATCGCTGCATACCGTTGCCTGAGATAGGCTCTTTCCCTCACCGTGCTGTTCCTCTAATCCGGTTTGCCTGTCAGCGCCTTCATGACAGGGCGATGGTTTTCCGGCATGGTGATGACCACCAGACGGTCGCCTGCCTGCAGATCGTTTTCTCCACGCGGGATCGTCGGACGGTTGTGGCGGATGAGGACGGCGATCAAGGCGTTTTCAGGCAGTTCGATCTCTTTCAGATATTTCCCGGCGACGGGAGCATCCTCTTCGAGGATGATTTCCGTCACATTCACCCGTCCCTCTCCCACCGGAATCAGGTTCAGGATGTGCTCGAGCGAGGCCCACTGCTCGATCAGGCTGCTGACGATGTTGGTGGTCGAAAACGCCGAGACGCCCAATCTTCGAAACGCTTCGGCATTGTCGGGGTCGTTGGCGAGAGCTACAGCTTTGGGCACGTCGAACTGCAAGGAGGCCAACTGGCAGATAACGAGGTTGTCCTGGTCGTTTGGCGTGACCGCCAGCACGGCATCGGCCTCCATGGCGCCGGCTTCCTCGAGGATCTTCATGGTGCTGCCGTCGCCGCAGACCACGGTGGCGGCTGCAAGGTCCCGGGCCAATTGGATGCACTCCGACGGGTCGCGGTTGATGATAACGATCTCGTGGTCCTTCGCCAACAAGCTCCGGCAAAGAAAATAGAGGGTATTGCCGCCGCCGACGATGAGCACCTTCATGAACGCGCCCCCTTTGCCTTTTCCGGTCCATTGGCGATGGTCTGAAGGAAAACATGGGCGGACAGGGTGGTGGTGCAGATGGCATCGATCCCCAATTGCCTGAAGATCTCTTCCCTTTTCGGATCGAGCACCCTGGCGAGCACCTGTGGAACATCGAATATCTTTCGGGCCACCTGCGCCGTCATCACGTTGACGTTATCGTCGTCCGTCGTCGAGATGAAAATGTTCGCTTTTTCCACACCGGCCTTTCTCAAAACCTGCATGTGGGTGCCGTCTCCGAGGATGCGAAAACCGCTGAAATCGGCGGACAGATTGTCGAATGCCGTCTCGTGCCGGTCGATCACCACCACTGAATCTCCACTGCGGCTGAGTTGAATGGCCAGATAGGTTCCGAGGCGCCCGCATCCCAGAATGACGATCGTGCGGCTGTTCTTCATAGCGTCATGTTTCCATTTAGTGAGGTGCTTGAATGGGACACTCGGGTCAACGCTTTTCACTTTAAATGGTTATCTCGGGTTTTGAAATGGGATTCTTTTGGAGGTGAGGGTCGTCTTCCGGTTGACGAGCGATGGGTTTCCTATTCCATCAAGAGGGAAATAACGCTCTTTTAGGGGTTCGTGCGCAAACGCCGCAGGGCTGTGACTGCCATTCAGGAGAAAGGCGGCTTGCGGCCCTGCGGCGCGTGGTGACGATCCTTCTCTAGCTCCGATTTGAATCGATCGACTCATCCTGTTCAGGCCGGCGGGATGAAGCGGGTTGCCCCTCTGATGCGTGTCCGAGTCGGATGGGGATCCTCTGCCTGTTTCATGGGGCGGCAAAGATGTCGCCGGTCAGTCCGTGAAAGGTCGGACTTCGGAATTCCGGATTCGGGGCCGAATGAAATCGGAAAGGCCTTTTCCTGTTTTCCAAATGACGTTGAAGTCCAATGGCTTCGATGACTATTTCGACGGAAGAGACCAGGGAGCGGATGTCCGGCAGGGTAGCAATCGGAATCCTCGATTCCTGCAACTTAAGGTTTAAACAAATCAGATGGCATTAGAATAAATTTTAACAAACTTGGCGCAGTATTTGCTTGATTATCGAGCTCGATCCAGCCTGCGGCACCCTGAATGCCGCCTGCACAAAAACGTTCGATATCCTTGATATTCTGAATAGTTTTTCATTCCTGGAATGAAAACCGGGCGTTGCTGGAGACGCATTTCCGGAACCAAACGAACTCTTGGACAGGAGGAATTCAAGAACATGTCTTTCATGGAAGTCATCGAAATGCTGCAGGGGATTCTGACCACAACCGGAATCATGCAAATCACCTGGCAGCATGTGTTGATGTGGATCATAGGCTGCGCATTCCTTTTTATGGCGATCGTGAAAAAGTTTGAACCCTTGTTGCTTCTCCCGATCGGTTTCGGGATCTTCGTTGTAAACTTCCCCCTTGTTCCGCTCATGGGGTATTCCGACGGTCATGGGCAGCTTTTCAGGGTTTTTTATCACTATGGGCTCGAGTGGGAGATCATCCCCTGCGTCATCTTCCTCGGCCTCGGGGCTATGACGGATTTCGGGCCGTTGATTGCCAACCCCAAGACGCTTTTGATCGGGGCGGGGGCTCAACTGGGGGTGTTTGTCACCTTTACGGGTACGGTTCTGGCGGGGTTCACTTTGAAAGAGGCGGCTTCGGTGAGCATCATCGGCGGTGCAGACGGGCCGACCACCATCTATCTGACCCAGCACCTGGCGCCGCAGCTTCTCGGTGCCAACGCCGTTGCGGCCTATTCATATATGGCGATGGTGCCGTTGATTCAGCCTCCCATCATGCGGTTTCTGACGACTCCAAACGAGAGGACCATCCGCATGAAGCAGCTGCGGCCGGTGTCCAAGCAGGAAAAAATCATCTACCCGTTGATCTGCACCATCATCATCGCCCTGCTCGTACCGGCGGTCATGCCGCTGATGGGCATGTTCATGCTCGGCAACCTCATGCGTGAGAGCGGAGTCGTGGCGCGCCTTTCCGATACGGCCCAAAACGCCCTCATGAACATCGTCACCATCTTCCTGGGGATTTCCGTCGGCGCGACCATGGAGGGAAGCCATTTCCTCAGCTGGAAGCCTCTTTTCATCTTCGGCCTGGGCTTGATCGATTTCGCTGTGTGCACCGCCGGGGGCATTGTCACCGTCAAGATCATGAATCTTTTCTTGAAAGAGAAGATCAACCCGCTCATCGGATCAGCCGGCGTTTCCGCCGTACCGATGTCCGCACGGGTTTCGCAGATTGTCGGACAGGAATTCGACAAGCGCAACTACCTGCTTATGCACGCGATGGGCCCGAATCTGGCCGGCGTTATCGGCACCGCGGCCGCGGCAGGAATGTTCATCGCCATGTTCGATTAAATGCAGCGAAACGGCATCAAAAAATGGACCCCTCCGTCAGGGTGAGCTCCGGTATATTGAGACCCTCGAGTGCTCAGGCCCGCCGATTTACGGCGGGCCTCTTTCAACCCATATCAAGGAAATCCAGCGTTTGCGCAGAAGAGACCTGGGGCTCACCGCACAAGCAAACCCGCACATTGCCGCCGAAATCGGCAAAAAAATCATTTCCCGATGGAACGAGTCAGTCGCCCAGAAGGGCTTGCCAGTCCATCGCTGCCCCGGTCTTGTTGATCAGCAGGCCGAGGTCCTGCAGGCGGATGATCATGGCCTGTTTGGAGACATTCGAAAAACCTCCGGCCTCGCACAACGCGGCGGCGATAACGGGCCACTGCTCCAGATAGGGCTCTCCCGAGTCATCCGCTGCCCCCTCAGATCCCAGACTGTTTTTGATGACGATGGGGGCCGGGCCGCAAAGCCTTTCAAACGCCTGTCTAACCGCCCTTTCGGGCATGAGCAGGCATGATGCGAAGTAGTCGGCCTGCCATTCAATAGGCTCCCTGGCGTCCTTGATCCGGCACACAATGGCCTCACCTCTCCGGGCATGCCGTTCCTGGAGTTCTGCATACGGCAGATGCAGAACCCAGTGGCCTGCCTCGTGCGCACAGGTAAAGACGAGCCTTCCCTCCGAGCCGTTTTCGAAGAGCCTCTCATTGATGCAGACAAGCCTCGCTTTTGCGTAGGTGGCCCCGAGCACCCCCCTGCCAAGGGTTTTTTCGAGATCCATGTAACAGAGATTGAGACCGAGTGAGCGTTCGATGATCTCGTCCACTGGGATGGGCGGCTCGATCCTGTACCCGGCTTTCTTCTCGAAATCCTCCGTGAGTTGCATGGCCTTGCGGGCGATCGATTTTTTTGACAACCAGGGAACCTGCATAGCTGTTTCCTCCGGGGTGGCCAGAAATTTTCTGCCGGGGCAGAAAGAAACGCAAGATAAAAAAGCGAAATCTCGATCTGCCGAACCTCGCATGAACGGTTCTTTCTATCATCTGCCGTTTTCATCATAAGGAGGGGGTTTGACAGATACGGTCACACAAGAAATCTTTTTGTGCTTCCGGCTTCGGGGTTTCGCATGCTTTGCATCTGGGCGTTTTTTGCCGTTCCCTCGACTTTTTGGAGTGAACGGGTTATCATTTATTTTATTGAGCCGCTTTCTTTTGTCCTCCGCGATAAATGGACTGCCAATAACTGATCCAAATTCGGCCCGTTTTCCGTCCTCGAACCGCTTTGGCCGGGCGATAAGCCCGGATTTGAAAGGAGGGTTGGAAGCATGCAGCCGTCGGCAGAAACAAAAGCGCCCCGCAGTCCGCTGATGCGGGTGCTGCGGAACCGGTGGCTGATCGCCGGTGTGGCCGCGGTGGTGGTTTATACACTCGTCGGGTTTTTCCTGGTTCCTTTTCTCTCACGCTATTATCTCGAACGATTCGCCTCCGAAAAGCTGAACCGCGAGCTTACGATTCAAAAGGTGAGGTTCAACCCCTATACCTACCGTTTTGAGATAAATGGGCTCGAGCTGAAGGACGTCGATGGGTCCTCGATGCTTGCCTTTGATGGGTTTCTGGTGGATTTCGAGCTGTCGAGCGTCTTCAAGCGGGCCTGGACTTTTGCGGAAATCCGCCTGGACAGGCTGATGTTGGACGGCGTCATCGGACAGGATGGGAGGCTCAATTTGGCAAAGTTGGCGGATTCGTTCTCCCGGGATAAAGCGGCGGCCGAATCGGAACCCGAGCCCGAGCCGGGCGGGCTCCCGAGGGCGATCCTGGAGAAGGTCTCGCTGGTCGAAGCCACGGTGCATTTTGCCGATCAGAGGGGTAAAGAACCTGCCGATATACAAATCACGCCGCTGAATATCGAATTGACGGACATCAAGACGCTGCCCGAGCACAAAGGCCCCTATACGATCATGGCCCGGACGCCGGGAGGGGCATCGCTCAGCTGGGAGGGGGAGGTATCCCTCCATCCGGTTTCATCGAGCGGGTCCCTTTCCCTGGATGATTTGTCCCTGGCGAAGCTTTGGCGGTTTTTGCGCGAACACGTGGCGCTGGAGGAGCCGAAAGGGGCGCTCCACCTGCACACCCACTACCGCTTCGATTTGAGCGGTGGAAGTCCGGTGATTCATCTGGATGCGCTTGGACTGCAGGTGAACGACATCGATCTTCGCCGCCGGGGCGACTCCGAATCGCTGCTCAGTCTGGCGAAAATCGAGGTGGCAGACGGGAGTCTGGATCTGGAGCGGCATGCAGTCCATCTGGGCAGGTTCTCTGTTGCGGACGGGCGCGTGCGCGCAGCCATGGATGAAGACGGAAACGTCGATTGGGCCCGGCTGGTCCCTGCCGATCGGAAGGATGGCGATGGGGAGGGACTACACGAAAATCCGCCCTCTGAACCGTCTACACCTTGGAAGATCGACCTCGACCGTTTCGAACTGAGCGGGCTGGCAATCGAGCTCAGCGATGAAAGCCGCGCTATGCCGCTCGATGCTGGCGCCCGGTCCCTGAGGTTCGGTTTCGGCGCAAGCATCGAAGCGGGCGGTGGTGTTCTGCAGGCGGTACTCCAGGATGCCGCTTTAGAGCTGGCCGGACTCCGCTGCAGCTTCCAGGGTGAAGACGGCCCGGAGCTCGAACTGGGTGAGATCAAAGTGGGCGGCGGCCATTTCGACCTGGCGGAACGGGCGGTGACGATCGAAGAGGTGGTCCTGCAGGACGGCGCAAGCGGGGTGATCCTCGAGAAGGAAGGGGGCGTGAACTGGGCTCGTGCGGCAGCCAGCCGCAAGGCGGCGGTAGAGGAAACGGATCCATCCCATGCCGCCGATAAGGGCGACACGGCAGCCCCCTCTTGGTCGCTGATGGTCAAGTCATTGAAGCTGCTGGGGTTCGATGTGGACGTTCAGGATAAGACGCTGCCTGCCCCTGCGCGGCTGGGGTTGAGCGGAATCGACCTCCGGCTCGAGGATGTGTCGAATGATGATGCCGTCCCGATCCGGTTTGAGCTCGGCGCCGATGTGGCGACCGGGGGCCGGCTTGCGGCCAGGGGGGAACTGTTTGCAGCGTCTGGATCGGTGACCTCGGATCTCGAGGTTGCGGAGCTCGCGTTGACGCTCTTTCAACCCTATGTCGAACGGGTTTTGCGCGCCAGGGTTTCCTCGGGAATGGCGGGGGTGAAAGGGTCTCTAAAATACGGCGTAAAGGGCGCGGACGCGAAGCTCGCCTTCAAAGGCGGCGCCGAGGTGTCGAATTTCCTGCTCGAAGACCCGGCCGCGAAAGAGCGCCTGTTTGCTTGGGAGGGTCTTAGAGTCTCGGGGATCGATCTGACGCTCGAGCCCGGGCGCCTGGCTGTCAAGGAAGTGAGCCTGTTGAACCCCACCGGGAAATTTGTGATCCATGAGGACAAGAGCACGAACCTGTCGGCGCTCAGGGCGCGGGCGGAGGGCGCTTCCGAAGCGGGCGCTCCGGCTCCGCAGGGACCGGGCGGGGGCGAAGGCTTCCAGTTCCAGGTGGACCGTGTCCGTCTGCAGGGGGCAACGCTCGCATTCGCCGATTTGAGCCTCAAACCGCAGTTCTCGGCATTGATGCACGAGCTCGACGGGGTGGTGACCGGGATCTCGAGCGCCCGAGAAAGCGAGGCGGACATCGAGCTTGCCGGGCGGGTCGATGAATACGGCACGGTGAAGATCGGGGGGACGATCATGCCCTCGAGCCCGAAGACCTCCACCCACGTGACCCTCGATTTCAAGAACGTGTCCATGAGCAACCTCACCCCCTATTCCGCCACGTTCGCCGGGTATCGGATCCAATCCGGCAAACTGTCGCTCGATCTCGAATACGCCATCGAGGACAGCCAGTTGATGGGGGAAAATCAGGTCGTCATCGATCAGTTGACCCTTGGCGGCCGCGTTGAGGACTCCGAGGCGCCCAGCCTGCCCCTCGAGCTCGCCATCGCGCTGCTCAAGGATTCGCGGGGCAGGATCGACCTCGGGCTGCCGGTCCGGGGCAACCTGGACGACCCCGAATTCAAATACGGGAGCTTGATCTGGAAGGCCCTCGTCAACGTGATCACCAAGGCCGCCACAGCCCCGTTCCGGATCCTGGGGAACCTGATCGGCGCTAAGGAAGAGGACCTCGACAAGGTCCTGTTTGCGGCGGGGTCTTCCACGGTGCCGCCGCCGGAATTGGAAAAACTCGTTCACTTGGCCGAGGCGCTCGCCAAGAGGCCGCAGTTGGCCCTGGAGATACAGGGTGCATACGATCCGGCGGTCGATGGGCGGGCCATCAAGGAGGCGATGCTGCGCCGGGAAATGGCAGCGGAGAGCGGGATCGTGCTGAAGCCCGGTGAAGAGCCCGGTCCGGTGGTTTTCCATGAGCGGGAGGTCCAGGGCGCCTTGGAAAGACGCTTTCTGCTTCATCACACGAAGGAGGAGTTGCGCAGGCTCGAAGAGGCTTTTGAAGAGGGGCTCAAGCGGGCGGCCGAAGAGGGTAAACCGTCCGAGAAGCGCGCGTCGAGGGAGGTGTCGTGGGCTCCTTTTTATAAAACGCTGTATGAAAAGATCCTTGACGCGATGGAACTCGGTCCTCAAGCCCTCACCACCCTCGCGGAGATCCGGGCCTCGGCCGTGAAGGCCGCCATTGTGGCCGATGGGGGTGCGGAAGCCTCGCGTGTATCGATTCTCGATGTGGTCAGCGTTGAAAGCCCGGACGGCAAGACCGTTCCGGCGAAACTCGCCGTGACTGTCGCAAAGTGATATCGCTGCAGGCGCACAAAAGGGAGAAGTGCTCCCATCTTCAGCCGTTGCGAATGTCTTCAGTATGCCCGTGTTTCAATTCTTTCGAGACGCCGATTTTCGGAAAGGCCAGCCGGGAAGAATGAAAGGCAGGCAGGATTCCCAGGGTTCAATGATCCACGGACGTTCAAGCATAGGAGGTAGGGAAAATGGGAACTGGAAATGAAGGTGGGAAGATCGTCAATGGCATCGATACAGGGCGGCTTTTCGAGACCATCGAACTCATCAAGCAAAAGCCGGATATCGCGAAATTCAAGTTCCGTGCGAAGAATCGGTGGGTAGACGGCACCTACAACCAGGGTTTTGTCAAGGACTTCTACGGGGCCGGCGCAGAGGACAACACCCGTGATGAGGCCGTTTTCGAAATTGACGAGCCGCCGGTCTTGCTGGGCGGCAACAAGGGAAGCAACCCCGTGGAATATCTACTCGTGGCGTTGTCGGGCTGCCTGACGACGAGCCTGGTCGCCCACGCTGCAGCCAGGGGCGTAAAGGTGAAGGCGGTTGAATCCAGATATGAAGGGGACCTCGACCTGCGCGGTTTCCTGGGAATATCGGAAAGCGTTCCGGTCGGATATCAGGAGATCCGGGTTTATTTCAAGATCGATGCAGATATCCCGGACGACAAGAAGGAAGAACTCGTGCTGATGGCCCAGAAATACTCTCCGGTATTCAATACGATTACGAAATCCGCGCCTGTTGCCGTGCGCCTCGAGAAGTAATTCGTGATTCTGCGTCTCCCGGGGCCCTCGAGGGATTCGCGAAGGGTCAGATCGTCCGCCCAGGTGCACGATGAGGCCTTCAGGGAGTGCGTCGCGCTCCAGGCGCAGTATGTCTTCGACACCTTCGGGAAGTTCCCCGGAACCGTCCCGTCGATCTTCCTGATCACCTATCTGCAGGCGCACCATCTCGACCTGGAGTTCTATGACACTTTCTATGAGCCCGGGTCGTATCTCGAGAGGCATAAACGCCACATGGAGAGGTGGCACGGCGAAAACTGCGGAGATTGAGAGGAAAAATCGTTGCATTCATCGTGAGATCAGAGAAAGGGGGCAGATCCGTTTTTGCAGGACAACAATAGATCGGTTCCATCTTTGCGCTGTCAGTTCACCCTGCAGACGAACCCCTTCAAATAGTGGGCCTCGGGGAAATAGAGCGGGACGGGGTGGTCCGGGGCCTGGTTGAGCCAGTCGAGGATCTGGACGCTGCGGTTTGCGTCGAGCGCGGAGGCAAAAAGGATCTTCTGAAAAAGATCGGGGCTGATGAGGCCCGAGCAGGAAAAGGTCACCAGCAGACCACCCGGCCGGAGAAGCTGCATGGCGAGGAGGTTCAGGTCCTTGTAGCCGCGGGAGGCCGGGAGGATCTGCCCGCGGTTCGAGGCGAGTTTGGGCGGATCCAGGACGACGGCATCGAATCGCCGCCGTTCGTCCCGAAAGGTCCTCAGGACCTGGAAGACGTCTCCGGAAACGGCGGTCGTGCGGGATCCCGGATCGAAACCGTTGATCCGCGCGTTTTCCGATGCGAGCTCCAAGGCGGCGGCGGAACTGTCGATGTGGGTGACGTGCGACAGCCCGGCCGCGAGTGCGCAGATGCCGAAGGCGCCCGTGTAGCTGAAGGCGTTCAAGAGCGTACCTTCTCCGAGGGAATGGAACCAGCGTTTGGCCTTGAGCCTGTTTTCACGCTGGTCGAGATAGAAACCGGTTTTGTGCCCTTTGCGGATGTCAACCGCAAAGCGGATGCGCTCCTCCTGCAGGACCAGACGCTCCGGCGGGGGTTCGCCGGACAGCAGACCGCTTTCGGAGCCGAGCCCCTCCAGCCGGCGGACGCCTGCGTCGCTTCGCTCCCAGATGCCCGCCGGTTCAAACCGGCGGTTGAGAAGTTCAGTGAGGAGGGCCTTTCGGGAGTCCATCCCGCGCGTCAGGAACTGCACGGCCAGCCAGTCCCCATAGCGGTCGACGATCAACCCCGGAAGCCCGTCTCCCTCGGCGTGGATGAGCCGGAGCATGTCGGTCTCCGAGGAGGCCATGAGAGCCTGCCTGAGCGCTGCTGCACGGTCCAGGCGGTTCAGCCAGAAATCGGCGTCGATGGCCTCCTCCGGATCGAACGTGAGGATGCGGACGCTGATCTGGGAGCGGCGGTTCAGGTAGCCCCGGCCGAGAAACCGGCCGTCATGGCTCAGGACCCGCACGAGCCCGCCGGCTTCGCCCGATTCAGGCCATGCCGCCACGGCCCCGGAGAAGACCCAGGGATGGCGGTTCTGCAGGGCCTTCGCCTTGCCCGGTTTCAGGATGACGGCGGGGTCGCTCGGCATGGTCGGCCTCTACTGCTGCGGGATGGGGGGCATCTTGAAGCCTTTGGGCAGCTTATCCTTGAGTTCATCCGGGATCTTGAAGCCCTGCCCCGGAGGCGCCTCTTCTCCTTCCTCTTCAATCGGGAAGAGCTCCATCATGTTGGCGACTTTGCGATAGCCTCCGGGCACCTCGAAAAGGCCGCCGGGTTGTTCGCCTTCCTTGATCTCCCGCATTTCGGTTATGGTGCCGTCTTCATTGCGCGTACGGAGCGGGATGTCGAACTGGTCGGAGATCCAGACGATGGATTTCGAGGTCATGGTGCGTCCCATGACGTTGACGGTGACGACCATCTCCTTCTTCTTGCATTCATAGCCGTTGACCGTCTCGGTGCCGAGTTCCTTGACGCTTTGCTCTTCCACGTGGCTCTTCATCAGCTGCTTGAATTCGTTTTCATCCAGGGGACGCTCGAAATAGGTCTTGTCGTGCGTGTTGAGCATCCACTGCAGTTTTTTGTCCTGCCGGACGATGATCGTAATGCCTTCGGGGGATTGAGCGGTGAAGGTCTGCATACGCATCTTGCCTTCACTCATAAACAGTTCGCCGGCCTGTTCGACCTTTCCGTCAGGGGCGATGATCACCTGCCGGGCTGAAAAATCCCTGACCTTGCCGGCCTCGGCGGTCCCGCGGCAGGGGGCGGCCGCCAGGATGAGGGCCGAAAGAATGAAAAGGCAAGCCGTCCTGCATGAAAAACGTCTTCGATTCCGCATCTTTTCCTCCTGGTCTTTTGGATGGTGTTTGTTCCGGCGCCTGCCGCTGTCCAGGCTCCAAAGCAGTTATCCTTGTCATGCACCGCATGTCAAGAGGATAAACGCTTGCCTGCCGAAAATAAATCCGTATTTTTCCCCATTTTTTGCATCTCTTTCCGCGGCATAACCATTTTCTAACATTTGACGGCGAGAATCACCGAAGCGATCAGGGGCACGAGACCCGATGCCCATGTCGTATCGCGAGGAGCATCGGATCCTGGCTCTGGGATCAGATCGGCAAAGGGCTGATTTTCAGCAATCGGTCGAAATCGGCTTGTCTGACGCATCGGTTGAATCGCATCCTTGGAGAGGTGGATTTTTTATGAGGGCAAAACGCGTTCTTTTTGTGTGTACGCACAATTCAGCACGAAGCCAGATGGCGGAGGCGTTTTTGAATGATCTTGGGAAAGGCCGCTTCGAAGCGGAAAGTGCCGGGCTTGAACCGCGGGATATCAATCCGTATGTCGTCGAGGCGATGCAGGAACTCGGCTACGATCTGAGCGGAAAGAAAACCGACGGCGTCTTTGAATTCTTCAGGAAAGGCCGGCTGTACAGTTACGTTATATTTGTCTGCGAGAAAGAGACGGAGGAAAAATGCCCGCTTTTTCCAGGTATACAGAACCGCCTGCATTGGCCCTTCCCCGATCCGTCCACATTCACCGGGACACGCGAAGAGATCCTCTCCGGCGTTCGCAGGCTCCGAGATGCCATTCGGGCTCGTATTGAAGATTTTCTTGCAAAGGAAGCCGAATCTTGACTAAAAAGGGGAGGATGATCGTTTGACCTGATTCCTGAGGTGGCAAAGGGGGAGCGATATGTCCGGGAATCTGTTTTGCCGATGGGTTTTTCCATTGGCGGCGACCCTCCTTGTCGCGCAAGGCGCCGCTGATCCAGCCTCAGCGGAGCACGTTCCGCTGCGCATCACCGTCGTTTTCAACAACGTCCCTCAGGTTCCCGGGCTCACCACGGGCTGGGGCTTCTCCTGCCTCGTCGAAGGCCCGGGCGGGAACATCCTGTTCGATACCGGGGGGGACGGCGGGATATTGACCGGCAATATGCAAAAGCTCGGTCTGGATCCGAAACGCGTCGATGCCGTTTTTCTCTCTCACATGCACGGGGATCATACCGGAGGACTCGATGCGATCCTCGGTCAACGATCCGGGGTGCCGGTCATCGTACCGACCGAATTCCCGCAGACCTTCAAGCACTGGATCGCCGGCAGGGGAGGGGTTGTAAAGGCGGTAGCCGCCGGTGACACGGTCGCAAAAGGCGTTTATACGACGGGGGCCCTTCCCGATGGCATCGCCGAACAGGCCATGATCCTGGAGACGGAGAGCGGGCTGGTGGTGATTACCGGCTGCGCCCATCCGGGGATCGATCGCATCGCGGCGGCTGCCGCCCGGCTCAGGGGCAAAAAGATCACCCTTTTGATGGGTGGCTTCCATCTCGGGGGAGCTTCTCGGGAGGAGATCCGGGAGATCATTGCGCGTCTCGAGACCCTTGGAGTCGAAAAGGTTGCGCCGAGTCACTGCACCGGCGAGGCGGCCACGGCCTTGTTCAGTCAGGCATGGGGCAGCCGCTTCCTGGAAGGGGGGTTGGGAGCGACCTTTCTTATACCTGATCCAGGTGCTCATATTTCAGCAGATCGAGCATCGTGACATCCCCAATGATCCTTTTTTCTGCATCGAGAATGGGAATTTCTTTTATCCCTGATTGGATCATACGCTTGATAACGGCTTCGATAGCATCCTCCCTGGAAGCATAGACCACCCCTGTGTCCATAATGTGCCTCGCTGTTTCGGAGGTGATCATGGGTATCAAAAACCGGGTATGAACGACTGGCTCGAAGCCGTGTGCAAAAAGATGCCGGATCAATGCTCCCAGTGATATGATGCCTTGGCATTTTCCGTCCACATCCACGACATAGATCAGGCGGGTATGAGGATGCTTCAGCATCTTTTGAAGGACTTCCTGGATGGTGTCGTCTTCCATCACAAGAGGGATGTCCCTTTCTTTTATCGTTTCAAGAATCTCTTTTATTTTCATGGCTTGCCTCAACAGCTTCGCCTGCCGCTTTCAGGGCGTATTTGACCAGCGGAGGAGCCACCAGTTCGTTCAGGATGACTGAAGCAAGCACCGCATTGACCATCATCTCGAACACCGGTGGCTGCACGAGTGACCGGGCCATGAAGATCAGCCCCAGGGTGACGCCTGCGCTGGGAAGGAGACCATATCCGAGATATCTTTTGACAACGGATGGGGCATGCGAAAGCCCTGCCCCCAGTCTTGTCCCAAAAAACTTGCCCGCGAAACGGCACAAGAGGATCAGGAAGCCTATCGCTCCGGCCGTTTTGATGACAGTGAAGTCGAAATGAGCCCCGGCGAGGCTGAAAAAGAGGACGAAAATCGGCTCCTCGACATCCTCCAGGGCCTGAAAAAGCCGACCGCTGTGCCTGGCCGTGTTGGCGACAAGGAATCCAACCATCATGCAGGCCAGGAGGGGGGAAAGGCCCAAGTGCGCGGCGATGGCCGAGCAAAGGAAGGTGGTTCCCAAAAGCACGATCAAGCGGGATTCCTTCTTATTGATCCGGGGTGCCATAAGACTGAGCAGAAATCCCAGCAGTGCCCCCAAGGCGATGGAGCCGAAGATGGTCAGCGCAGGCTCCGCAGCCATTCTGTACAGGGACGGGCCTCCTGCTTGCGTCAACGCCTGGACTGCGGTGGAGGCAAAGGCATAAAGGATGATCGCCATGGCGTCATCCAAGGCTACGACGCCCAGGAGCGTGGTGGTCAGCGGTCCTCTGGCCTTGTATTCGTGCACGATGGCCATGATGGCGGCGGGGGCCGTGGCGGCGGAAACCGCCGCAATGATGAGCGCGAACGGCAGATAGACTTCTGCAGACGACCCCGAGAAGTGGTTCAACTGGAAAATAGAGGGGCTCAGGAGCGCAAGCAGGGTGAACGTCACGCAGAAGGCCCCGAGGGCTTCGGTCAGATTGATGATGAAGATCTTTTTCCCGAGCAGCTTGAGCTTTGAAAATATCAGGCTTCCGCCGATGGAAAAGGCGATGACAGCGAGGGCGATATCGTTGATGATGGATAATCTTGTTTGTGTCAGTTCAGCGGGGATGATTCCGCTGACAGACGGGCTCAGGAGGATCCCCGCCGCGATGTAGCCGGTGACGCGCGGAAACCTGAGCCGGTTGGCGAGCCGGCCGCTGAAATAACCGCACAGAAGCAGGATGCCGAGCGACTCCAAAGGTCCGATTTCGAAAGATCCCATCATCCGTCTGACTTCCCTTCGTTCTTCCGGCCCTGGTGGACGCAGGGAATCCTCAGGGGAGCGATGCTGCTGGATGGTCCGTTGGTGGCTCGCCCTCTGCGCGGACGAAAACGACGTCCGCTTACACGGGTGTGCAGCGCCGTCTCGACCCTTTTACAGTGGGTGCCGAAAAGCCTGCGAGGCAATGCTGCCGCAGAAATGATCCGCACCCGGGGAGGCTTGCTGCCGGGGTCCGACGGGTGACAGGAGGTGTCACTCAACCGAAAACAAGATCTCAACGAAGCGAACGGTAGCCTTGGAGCGAGTCGAGCCCCGCCGCGCAGCCATACCGCTTTTACGGTAGCCGGTTCGTTGAAGGAGGTCAAGACGGTCCGGCCGGCCCGGGCTTTCGCTGCGGGAGAATCTGCAGGAGCAGGTCCATGCGAATCGAAGTGCTTTCGAACACCGAGGCGGTTGCAAAGAGAGCGGCGGCATTCCTCGCAGAAAGAGCGCGGGATGCCATTGCCGCTCGCGGCGTGTTTGTCATGGCTTTGAGCGGAGGGAAATCCCCGTGGGCCATGCTCCGCGCCCTGGCTGACGAGACGGTCCCCTGGGAAAAGGTCCATGTCGTGCAGGTGGACGAGCGGGTTGCGACTGCTGGGCATCCGGACCGGAACCTGACGCATCTGCGGGAATGCCTTCTTGAACGCGCAAATCTGCACGAAGGCCGGATCCACCCCATGCCGGTGGAGTACCCCGATCTGGCGGCTGCGGCCGAATGCTATGCCCAAACGCTTCAGGACATCACGGGAACGCCCGCCGTCCTCGATCTCGTTCATTTGGGCCTCGGATCCGACGGGCACACGGCGTCCTTGGTGCCCGGAGATCCCGTGCTGCAGGTTTTGGATCGGGATGTGGCCGTGACGGGGGCGTACCAGGGACGGCCCAGGATGACCTTGACCTACCCGCTGCTCAACCGCTCACGGGAGATCTTGTGGATCGTGACAGGGGCCGAAAAGGCCCCGATGCTCAAACGCCTGCTGGAGGGCGACGCCTCCATCCCGGCCGGACGCATCCGCCGGGACTCGGCTCTGGTGCTGGCTGACCGTGCCGCCGCAGGAGAATAGCGGCCGAGGTAATCGAGGGGGGAAGAGGGATGCTCTGTCAGAAGTCCGCGCAACCGGTTGATCCCATGGGTCTGCATAATGCGCTCGCCGCGTCCTGATGGGAGCTTCGCAGCAAGGAGGGTTTGAGCGATGGAAGCTCAGTATGGTCCGTTTTTGCGGATGGGCGTCGCATTGGCGATCGGGCTTCTGATCGGAATCGAGCGGGGCTGGCAGGGCCGGGAGGCCCAGGAGGGCGAGCGGGTGGCGGGGCTGCGGACCTTTGCCCTGATCGGTCTCCTTGGCGGCGGGGGCGGTCTGCTGGGCCTCGCCCATGGGCCCCTCCTGATCGGGATCCTTTTCCTCGGTCTGGCCGGGCTGATGGCGGCGGTCTACATCGCCAACCTCAGGCAGAACAAGGATGCCGGCATCACCAGCGAGATCGCGGGCCTGCTGACCTTTGTCTTCGGGGCCCTGGCAGGCTCCGGCCAGATGGTGATCGCTGCGGCCTGCGCGGTCATTGCGGCGCTCCTCTTGAGCCACAAGGGCGTTTTGCACCGCTGGCTGGGCGCCCTGCGCGAAAACGAGCTGACGGCCGGCGTCAAACTGCTTCTCATCTCCGTCGTCCTTTTGCCGCTGCTGCCCGACCGGGGCTTCGGACCGTGGCGGATATTGAATCCCTATGTCATCTGGTGGATGGTGGTCCTGGTCGCGGCGATTTCCTTCGCCGGGTATTTCGCCATCCGGGTGGGCGGCCCCCGTCGAGGGTCGGCCTTTGCCGGCGTTTTCGGGGGTCTGGCCTCTTCCACAGCCCTGACGCTCAATTTTGCCCGCCTTTCATCCGCACGACCGGAATTCGCGACGGTCCTCGCCGGTGGGACCCTCGTCGCCTGCGGTACGATGTTCCCGCGCATGGTGCTCGTAGCCGGCGGAATTCACCCCCCTCTCTTCAAACCGTTGCTGATGCCGGCGCTGGTGATGTCCCTGGTCATCTATGGACCGGCCGCACTGTGTCTCTTCAAATCGACCGATGTGAAAGAGGATGCGGGGCGGTCCCTCCGCAACCCGCTCGAACTGAAATCGGCCCTCACGTTCGGCGCTCTGCTCGCCGGTGTGATGCTGATGGGGAAGGCGTTCACGGAATGGTTCGGGGAGGCGGGGATATGGGCCCTCGCGGCTGCTTCCGGAGTTGCCGATGTGGACGCGATCACCCTGTCGCTGACGCGCATGAGCCAGCAGGGGCTGGATGTGCCGGTTGCCGCGATGGGCATCGTCATCGCCGCCGCGGTCAACTCGATGGTCAAAGGGGTGATGGCCCTGGTCGTCGGGCACAGGAGTATGGGTTGGCGCGTGTGCCTGCCGCTGACCGTCGCCGCTGCGGCGGGCGTGTCGATCGCGATGTGGATGCCGTAAGTCTGCTTGCGTCTGGAGCGATATCAGGAAAGGCCGGAAAGACATCCCGGAATCAGCTTCTTCTGTAATTGACTTCCTATCAGCCTGCATTCGATCCGTTATGGCTGGCCCTCTCTGTGGATTATCACACATGCCATTCGCCCATTCCAGGGAGGTTCCGTCGGGATGAACATCCTGACGGACAGTTTTCTATCCGTGATTCTTTTGTCGGCCTTCTATCCGGTGAGCGGCAAAGGATCCACCTCACGGTGAGGGCTCGGCCGCGCCTTGCAGCCGGAAGAGGCGATTCCACTGACCTGGCAGGGTCTTCAGAGAAGAGCCTCCGCCCGGCCTCAGTCCGCCTGCTGCTCCACCCAATGGCCCTCGATGCCCTCCGCCCGGAGACCTTCGACCACCGCGCGCATGTGGGGAAGCCCCCGTGTCTGGAGGATGAACTCCACCTCCGCCGACTGCAGGGGGAGGCTGACGAAGGTCCGTTGATGCAGGACTTCGACGATGTTCGCCTCCAGCCGTCCGAGGACGGCCGTGACCTCCGCCAGAGAACCGGGCGAGTCGGCGAGTTCGACGGTGAGTCGTCCGAGCCGGCCGGTGCGGACCAGACCACGCTGGATGATGGTGGAAAGCACCATGAGGTCGATGTTCCCGCCCGAGAGGACCAGGCCTACCCGGAGGCCCCGGAAGCGCTCCGGGTTTGCGAGGAGCGCTGCGAGCCCGGCGGCGCCGGCGCCTTCCGCGACCGTTTTTTCCACCTCCAGGAACAGGAGGACCGCTTTTTCTATATCGTTTTCATCGACCAGCAGGATCTCTTCCACAGACTCCCGGATAATCGGCAGGGTGAGGCGACCCGGTGATTTGACGGCGATCCCCTCGGCGAGGGTCGAACGTCCGCAGCGGATGGGCTCGCCTGCAAGGGCCTGCCGCATGGAAGGATAGCGCGCCGTCTGCACCCCGAATACACGGATGGCCGGATTGATGGCCTTTGCAGCCAGGGCGTTGCCGGCGATGAGCCCCCCGCCTCCGACCGGAATCAGCAGGCACTCGAGGGCGGGCTGCGCCTCGAGGAACTCCAGGGCGACGGTCCCCTGGCCTGCGATGATCCTTTCGTCGTCGTAGGGGTGAATGAGGTGAAGCCCCCGGCGTGCAGCCGTCGTGCTTGCGAACTCGCCGGCTTCGGTGAGGTCTTCCCCGTGGAGGATGACCTCGGCACCGAACCGCTTTGTATGCTCGACCTTGACGTGCGGGGTGAAGCGGGGCATGACGATGACGGCGGGTATCCCGAGCCGGCGGGCGTGGTAGGCGACGGCCTGGGCGTGGTTGCCCGCCGACATCGCGATGACGCCCGCACTGCGCTCGCTCGGGGTCAGACTCAAGAGTTTGAAGAGGGCGCCCCGCTCCTTGAAGGATCCGGTGAATTGCAGGTTTTCGAACTTGATGAACACCTGGGCGCCGGTGATCTCCGAAAGCGTCCGGGATGGGGCGCAGGGCGTCCGGGTGATATGCTCGTTGATGGCCCGAGCCGCCTCCCGGATCGTTTCAAGGGTGATGGCAGCCATGATGTCCTCCGTGCCGGTGGAAGGATCCGCCCTCCTGTGCACCCAATAGGCCCGACACACCGCTCGCGCTGTGCCGGTGCATGTTTCCACATCGAAGGTAGCCCAACACCGCTGAATTGTAAAGCAACGCATTTCTGCGCGGCATCGGCCGGGGGGCGGCGTGTCGTGCGAGGAACTCTCCATCGTGTGGCAGGTGATCCCTGCCTTTGCCCAGGTGTCGAAGCGCTGCTCGAGATGTTGTCAAATCCGTAGGTTTGCCGTGTATCTCAGGACTGGCCGGAAGGCCGGTCGGGGAGCGCCGTCTGAAGAGAATGCTTCCCACGGCAGGCAATGTCACTCCGTTGCGGTCATGCGCGCTGCATAGTGGCCGAACAGCTCGATGGCGATTTTCTTGAGTTCGGGAGAGCAGGCGGCCGGGCCGTAGTAGCGGCCTCGAGCCATCTCGCTCCAGAAGGGCGGGAGTTGGTTGATCCTGCTGCACATGCCCCCCATGGGGTCCGGTACGGCATAAAGCGTCTTTTTGATGCCGGCGTTGATGATCCGTGTGAGGCACATGGGGCATGGCTCGAAGGAACTGTAAAGCACCAAACCGTCCACCTGCCTTGGGTTCTGGGATGTGCCGTCAACGTTCCTCTGGATGTTGCGGCGGTTCTCGAAGCGGTTCAAGAGGTCCATCTCGGCGTGCAGGTCGCTTCGGAAGTGCGGCGAGTATTGCCTGTTGTGGCCTCGTTCGACGATCTCCCCCGTGCCCTCCATCACCAGGCAGGCGCCTACTCCGCCGCTCCCTTCCTGCTTGCCCGCCACGGCTTCGCGCAGCGTCACGAGGATGAACGGGTCGTCCGGGTATCTTGGGTCCGGCGTATAGGCTTCGATACGCTTCAGGATGCGATCCAGATCGGGGGCCGGCGCGGCAGGGTCTTCGGCCGGACAGACCGAAGGCTGCAGGCAGAACAGAAAAACTATCGCAATGACGATATATCTCCGAAATCTTCGAATGTGGTACACCATCCCGTTGCCTCCGATGCAAAGTAGATTCATGTCGTTCAGTTGATTCGGCTGAAGCCCTTCAGAATTCTTCTTGGTGCCATGATTGAAGCTCTCTGTGGATTTTCGGTTCATGAAAGCACTGGCCTCTAGCTTCTTTTCATCAACGGTGTGCGCCTTTTTGTGAAATCGGTGAACCGCGCGCTCTTTTCTCGAATGGCATTCCCCGGTTCAGATCAGTTCGAAGACCGCGGTGAACACCAGCGGGATCTCCCGGGTGAAGAGGCTTGCCGGGGGCTTCGGGAACGGGGCTGCCTCACGGACCGCCCGAAGGGCGGCCGTATCCAGGTCGGCGTGCCGCGAGGATTCCACAATCTCGAGGTCTCGGATATTCCCATCGAGGGTGATCACGAATGTCACTTTCACCCGGCCCTGGATCTGCATCGCCTTGGCGGCCTCGGGGTATTTCTTCTGCCGTTCGATCTTGAGCCGGACGATTTCGAGATAGCTGGCATGACTGCTAAATCCAGGGGACGGCTCTTCAATGACCGGGGAGGCCCATCGATCGACACGGACGGAAGGCGCTCCGGGCACCCGGGGGACCGCAATGCGCTCGACCAGGCTGTCCGGCGCCTGGGTGTCCACGGGCTCCATCTTCATCGGTGCGACGGAGGGGATGGGACGGTGTTGGACTGTCGGCTTCTGCAGATCCCTGGGTTCGGGCGGCGGGGGCCTGAGACGGGGGCGGGGGATGTGGCGGGTGATCGACTTGGGGATGTCCTGGACGGTCAGTTCGATGTACTCGAGCACACTCGATCTGTAAATGCCGGCGATATGGAAAAAAAGGATGGTATGAACCCCGAGGGAAACCAGGATGAGGCTTCTCAGGAGCCAATTGGGCTTCTTCTTTTTCCCGACAAGGGGTATCGAGTTCGTCATCGTCCGATCTTTAGAGATCCTTTTCCGTGGCAAGGCAAAGCCTGCCTGCCCCCGCCGCTTTGGCGATGTCCATGACCTTCACCGCCTTGTTCAGGACCACGGTGCGGTCTGCCCGGACCACGACGAGGCTGTCTTCACTCGTGCCGATGATCGCCTTCAACCGGTCGAAAAGGGCGGCCAGCGACACCTCCTCGGTCCCGATGTAGGCCCTTCCTTCCGGGTCGACGTAGACGGTGATGACCTCCTCGGTCTGCGGGGCCGCCGCTTTGGCCTGTGGAAGCTTGATCTTGATCCCTTCTTCGACCAGGAAGTTCGTGGTGAGCAGAAAATAGATCAGGAGAAGGAAAACGATGTCGATGAGGGAGGTGAGGGGGATCTGCACCCCGCTCTGGTTCCTGCGTCTGGGGCGGTTCAACATGATCGTCCTCCTAGGATGATTTTCGCGTGAGCGCCTTGATGAACGCGACCGTCCCGTTCTGAAGCTTGGCCTCGAAGGTGTCGACGCGGGAGATGAGGTAGCTGTGTGCGACCATCGTCGGCAGGGCCACGGCGAGCCCGAGGGCGGTGGTGAGCATGGCCTCCCAGATGCCGCCGGCCAGCACGGAGGCATTGACCTTGCCGCCCATCTGCTGGATGACCATGAACGCCTTGATCATGCCGAGGATCGTCCCGAGAAGGCCCAGGAGCGGCGCCACGTTGCCGATGGTCGCCAGGGCCTGAATGTTCCGCGAGAGCGTCCGGATTTCCTCATCGGTGGCATGGTTGATGACCGTCTCGATCGTCTCCCTGCCTTGATCTTTCACCTCCATGGCCTGGACGAGGATGCGCCCGAGGGGGGTGCCGCTCGACTCGGCGAGTTCGTAGGCCTGGTGATTTTCACCGTTTCTCATGTAATGGGTCAGTTTCTCGAGAAATCCATCCCCGGCGATGTTCAGTCGTGCAAACCGGATCAGGCGCTCGAGAAAGATCGCAAGCCCCAAAACGGAGCAGAAGAGGATGGGCGCCACAAGGATGCCGCCCTTCTGAAGAAATTCGATCATGAGATCCTCCGATCCGGCCGGCAGACAGCCTGCCGGCGAAAAGCCGCGCAGCGTCGCCACGCTGCCTTCAAGTTGACGCCGAAATCGGCAAAAAAGCCTTGTTGAGCATGGAAAGTAGATCCGAACGTCCCGGTGCAACCCGGTTTCCAATCCGGCCTATGGCTCCTCGAAAACGTCGGGACGCCCGTCCAGATTATAGTCCTTCGAGCGGCGCACCAGCGCCTCCGCTTCGTCGTACTCCTCCCAGAGGTCCGGTTTGCCGTCGGCGTTGGTGTCCTCCTCGAGCAGGGAAAGGCTTCCCTTTTCATAGTGGTACCAGATATCGACCTTGCCGTCCCCGTCGCGGTCCTTTTCGGCCCTCACGGCCTGTTCGGCATCGTCGTAGAACCACGTGAGGTCGAGGGCTCCTGAACCGCCGTCGTTTTCTTCACTCTTCACGAGTTTGCCCCGTTCGTCGAAGTGTTCACGCAGGTCCAGCCCGCCGTCGCCGTCCTCGTCCAGTTCCTTGAGCCTGAGGATATCCCCCTGGTAGCAGTAGCGCGCCTCTGCGGTGCCGTCGCGGTTGGCGTCCACCTCGATGACCCGGGACCAGGGGGATTGCTCAAACCATTGGACCGTCTCGAAGAAGCCGTCCCGGTCCCGGTCTTCCTGGCTTTTGAACTTCCGCCCCTTCTTGAAAAAGACCCTGGAGGTGATCGAGCCTTCGCCCGCTTCGTCCCGCTCGAGCTTCACCAGTTCACCCTTCTCGTAGTACTCCCAGGCATCGATCCTGCCGTCCAGGTCCGAATCGTTTTCCACCTTCTCCTTTCGGCCTTGATCGTCGAACCAAATGGTCGCGTCGGTCCTCCCGTCCTTGTTTCTGTCGACTTTCTGCAAGGAAGGCTTCCCCCCTTTGAAGAGGGTTTCCGTGTCCTTGAAGCCGTCATTTTCGGTGTCGTAGAGCATTCGGCCGGGGAGGCCCCGTTCGAGAAAGGTGACCCGGTCGATTCGGCCCTGATGGCGGGTGTCTTCCTCGATGGTTTGGGGGAGTCCGTTCCGGTCGAGCTGGAGAAACACGTCCATAACCCCGTCGAAGTTCGTGTCTTTTTCCTGCCTGGCGGGGGTTCCTTTCTGATAGCGTGTCACCACATCGATAAGGCCGTCGCCGTTGGTGTCCTTCTTTTCCTCGAGGGGTTCTCCGTTCCTGAAGGTCATCAGGGCTTCGAAACGGCCGTCATGGTCCAGGTCCTTCCGCTGCTCCTGCAGATTCCCCCGGAGGTACGTCCGCACCGTCTCCGCCTTGCCTGGGGCGTAGATCCCGTGCCGGCTTTCGGACGGCAGGCCGTCGGCGCCATAGAAGATCATTTCATCCACCCGGCCGTCGCCATTGGTGTCAGCGCGCCTTTCCACGGGCTTCTCGGCTTGGAAGAACTCCCAGACGTCGATCTTGCCGTCCTTGTTCGTGTCCTTGGTCACGGAGGCGAGTTGGCCCGCCTCGTACTGGTAAACCGTGTCGAATGAGCCGTCCCCCGTGGTGTCCTTACGGATGGTCAGAGGGCGCTCATTTCCGTCGAATTCGATCACCTGCTCCAGACGGCCTGTTTGGAGAGACGCGCTTTCGTGCCTGACCCGCTTTTCGGATTCGAAATAATCCCAACGGTCCACTTTTCCGTCGGAGTTCCGGTCGGCTTCGACCCTGACGATCCGTCCATCTTTGTAGTATTGGACGCGATCCATGACTTCGTCGCCGTTGGTGTCCACCTCCAGCTTCGATAGTTTTCCCTTTTTGTCGAAATGGGCGACCTGGTCGATTTTTCCGTCTTTGTCGCTGTCGCTCTGGACGATTTTATCCTTGGCCGCAGCGGGGAGAACCGGCAGGCAAACGATGCAGATCGCCAGCAAAGCGCTGAGCAGAATGGAGGCAAGTTGTTGGTTGAGAAAAATTGGCATGTTCGTATACGCTTTGTGGAAAACAAGGGGGAAGGTCTTGTCCGAGCAAAAGGCAAAACCTCCCCCAGTTCTGCGTGCTCCTTCTGCACACTTCCGTCTAGAAAGTCCCGCGCAATCCGCAGAAGAAGGTCCTGCCTTCCCTTGGAAAGCCGTAGCCGGTCTCGTAATTTTCATCGAACAGGTTCCGGACGCCCACCTCGGCCACCAGGAACTTGCTGATTTCGGCCATGGCCTTCAGATCGAAGAGCCAGTAGCTGCCGAGTTCGACCCACTCGTTGTTGGACTTTTCCTCCCATTGACCGGCGTTGTACTGGATCTTGGTGAAGAAGGACAGCCACTCGTTGGCCTGGTACAGGTCGCTCAGATAGATCTGGTGCTCCGGGGCTTCCGGGAGATGGTCGCTGACCCGGTCCGGTGACCGGTTTTCTGCATCGAGATAGGTGTAGTGGGCTTCCAGGGTGTTGTTAGCCAGGAACTCCGATTTGAACCCGAGTTCGAGGCCCTGATGCCTGGCCTTGCCGATGTTGTCATAAAAATCGTTTCCCTGGCGTGTCGTTTGCACGATCAGGTTGTCGACGTCCGCGTAGAAGAGCGCCAGCGACGCGCTGCTCTTCCACGGCAGGGGGCGCTCCACGCCGATCTCGTAATTGACGGACTCCTCCTTTTCGAGGTTGGGATTGGGGGTTGCCGTCCCGAGCAGGGAGGAGTAGAGCTCTTTCAAGGTGGGGAAGCGGCTCTTGCTGGCCACGGAGCCGTGGAACTTCGTGGCGTCCTCGAGCGTGTAGACCAGACCGCCCATGGGGTTGAACACGTCATCGTCGTCCCGCAGAGGCCCCCCGTTGGCGTACTTGGTCTTCTGAACGTCATAGCTGACCCCGAGGACCAAGTCCAGGCGGTCGGCGAGGGCTATGGCGTCTTCGAGGCCGTAGGAATAAGTCTCGGCTTCATAGCGCTCCCAGGGCGTGACGATGTCGTCCTGCTCCTCGTGGACGTCCTTCTTGTAATGGAAGGCGAAGCTCAGCTTGTTTCGCGGGATGTAGGTCGTTCTGAGGGTAAAGGACCCTCCCGGGGTGTAGTCGTCATAGGTGCTGTGAAACGCGTATTTCATGTTTTGCGAGTCGTAGGAGGGGCTGTCGTAGGAGTCCAGGACATTGTAATAGGTGTCGTAGTAAAGGCGCGTATTGGCCGTCAAGTGGTCCGTTATCTTGCTGTCTCCAATGAAGTAATAGGTCGTCTTTTCCCATTCGGTGAACCTCCAGAAGCGCTGCCGCTCGGTCGGCTGCACGTTGACCGGGAGCCCCCTCTCACTATTCGTGTGCTGGACGCCGATGGCGTACTCATGGCCCTCTGCGGGCATGAAGCCCACCTTGAACGAGCCGGCGATGCTTTCCATATCGGAGTTGTCCCTTCGTTTCCCGTCCTCGTAGTACCCCCGGAATCCCGGCGGAACCCTGATCGGCGTGAAGTCGTCCGACATCTTGAAATCGTCGTAATCGAGGCCGGAGATGCCGGCCATCACATAGGCTTTGTCCATCCTGGAGCCGAGGTTCAAGCTTCCTGAGAGGCCGTTTTCATCCACTTCGAACGAGTAGGAGCCTTCGAAGGGCTTCGAAGGCTTCATGGAAACCATGTTGATGACGCCGCCCATGGTGTTCGGGCCGTAAAGCGTGGATGCGGCCCCTTTGGTCAGCGTGATCTGCGAGATGTTCCCCGTCGAAAGCTCGCTGGCGTCGACATATCCGTCCCAGGGAAGGTAGAGCGGGATGCCGTCGATATAGATGGGGACATATCGCTGATTGAAACCCCGCACATTGACGTACGCCTCGTTTCGTGTGCCGGTCGACACGAATACGCCGGGAAGTGTTTCGATCGCCTCGGACACGCTCTGGGCGTTCGTCAGATCCAACTCCTGCCGGTCGATGGTGTCAACCGTGGTGATCTGGGTGACGGTTTCAGCCTCCCCTGTCACCACAACCTCGCCCAGATTGAAGACACCCGGCTGGGATGCGGCCTTTTTGTCCTGGGCTTGGGCGCCCGGCATGGACAGTAAAAAGACAAGAAAAAAACTCAGCAACATAGCCTCAACAGCGTGTTTCACTTTCATCACTCTTCCTCCCTTTTTCTGATATGTTGATCAAACAGGTTTTTATGTTCTATTTCTTCCGTGTTGCCGAAGCTTTTTTCGGTCCCAGGTTTGCGACTGCGCTTAAACAAAATGTAGGCTATATCAAAATAGACATATCTATGCGTAATAAAAAAAATTAACGTGTAAGCGCTTCCTGCTATACGACAATAATGCTGTATTGTATTCTTCCCTACGCAGATTCATCTTCGAACAGCGAGGTCATTCATTCTTTCACGTAGTTTTGCAACACTTCAGGAAGCCGTGATTTCATCTGCTTTGCGGATACGCTGCATGGGATGAGAGGTGGCTGCCCCATCCTGTCAAGAACCTTCAATCCTCCTTGAGGATCCAGCATATAGGTCATAAAGGCTATGGCGGCTTCCCTGTTGGGGGCGTTTTTTAGGAGGGTAACGCCATAGGTGCACGACTTCCCTCTCAATTCCATGAATTCCCCTGGCCCTTTTCCGGCGACTTTGACAAGGGCGTGGGAATAAAAAGAGTTATACCGGTGGTTCCCCAGATTGATTTCGTCTGGAAGAAGGACGAACCGCAAATCATGCTGCACTGCGATGAAAAGGTATTCCCATACGAAGTCTATTTTTCCGCTTTCAAGGAGCGAGATCAATTCAGTCGATTTCGAGCGGACATGCCTGCCTTGCCGGCCGGCGGTCAACCTCTTGTAAAGTCCTGGTACGTTGTAATATTTCTCGGCCAATTGCATGACCATCAATGATCGATATCCGCAGGGGTCGAGGTTTGGGTCGGAATGGCCCCATGCAGTATCTTCCCGCAGGAGAATTTCGTACCAGTTGTGGGGATCGATCTCATCGGCGTATCGACTTCTGTCCGTGTAGCAGAGCACCAGTTGGTTCGTCGCAAAAAGAATATTCCAATCCGCGTGTTGAGGGATGAGCAGTTCGTCAATGACGGCGTAATCCGCCGATGCCATCACATCGCAGGGTTTGCCGAGCTCCGTGATCTTACGGGCGGCTTTCTGACTCCCGCTCGCTTCACGGAAGATGTTCACCCTGGGATATCTGGACTCGAAGCATTTTTCCATCGCCTCGAAAGGTGCGGAAAGACTGCCGGCGTGAAAAATGATCAAAGCGCCTCGAGGTTCGGCAACCGCGGAACACGGCAGCACCATCACAAAAAGAAGCACCAGGGTGTAGATGATTTTTAATCGTTTACTTTCCACGATTCGTCTGTTTTGAGCACGCGGTGCGAAACCTCAAGCTTGAAGGCTTGTTTGGCTCATGTTCGAATTTTGTTCACTTATTCTGCTCGGCGGACCCAAGAGAAATCACCTGGATCTTCTCGACGGCCTTGATATCCCGGTCGGCCATCAGATCGTCAGGGGGCACAAACATGAATTTCCCGTCTTTGTCGAGGGGTTCGCCATTGCGGTGGTCAGCAATGATCATCCGCTCCCCGGCAGGGTCCAGGAACACCTCGCCATAAGAAAAGAGCGAGCGATAGCCGTCCGGGGCCGATATCAGGAAGACGGTGTTCAGGTCCCGCGTCAGCCCGGCCTGATCTAGAACGGTCCTGAACTGGACGCCTTCCACGCGGTCGAGCCCGTGGAACCCCCTGCCTTCACCCAAATGCCTGGTTTTCAGACTCCGCCTCGGGTGGTCGGCGAGTTCCGTAACCGTGACAGGATTCTTGACCGCACCCGTTATGACGAATTCCGGGGAAAACAGCTTTTCCATCTTCTTCGCCGGCACGACCGGCTTCAGATCGACCACCTCGATGCTGGTGATTGCTTCGAGCGAGCGGTCCGCGTATTCATCGCCGCCCATGATGAGTTTGGGGAACCCGATGGTTCGGGAGAGCTGGTCGAGGCGAGGCTTGTAGACCTCCGGTGCGTGGCAGAGGGTGCAGTCCTTGCGCGGCATGATCGGCTGGGCGGACAGCCCGACGACGACTCTTCCCGGATTCTTGTAAAAGACCTCCCCCCAGGAGAGCGCAACCTGCTTGCCGGCCTTGTTCTTGACGACAATGGCCAAGTCGACATTCTTGTTGAAATCGGTATCCCCCTTGTGGATCCCGGAGGTTTCGAGAAGCGCCTTGAGGGGAACGCCCCGGTACAAGAAGGCCCCGCGGTACGTTCCGTCTTCAAAGACATCGTTGAATTGCACCTCGACGGATTGGTAATGTGCGAGATCATCAAGGGAAAGATTCAGAGGACTCTTGACTGCACCCGTGATGCTCAGGCTTGCGGGCACCTCCGCCCATGCCGGAGCGGCTATGAACAGAAGGGCGGTCAGTGCGGATGCGAGAACGGTTTTTTTCATCATACCATCTCCTTTGATTCTTCAAGTTGCTTTGGAGCCTGACGGCTAAAAAACGCCTCTTGGGGGAGGTTTTCCCTCCGCGATGCTCAAACCCTCTTCAGGGCTGGAGGACGGTGCACGATCGGGGCCGGTTCGAGTTCAGCGGGGACAACCCATCGTCCTGCGTTTTATCGGTTCGCGGCCGGCCACGATGGCGTGATCCTCAGCCCTGGCACGAAACCAGACGGCTCCAGCATGCCTCCAGCGGACCAAGTCATTCCTCAGGCAGGTTTCCCCGACCCGGACCTCCCCGCGAACGGGGAGGAGGATCGAGATGGGAAACCAATCCCCTTAGGAGTAGGTGGAGGGTGATCAAATCCATGCTGCGCCTTGGCTTTATTCGGGTTTCAATAGCCCGGGGCGAGCAGACTGTTGGACTTATATCAATCAAGACATATCTTTGTCTAGCGCAAAATAGGATGAAGCATTTTTCTCGTATCATTTCATTCAGTTCGTTTTTTTTCTTCTCCTCTGTTCAAAGCGTTTTCTCATCCGAGGCAAACAGGCTGACGGCAAGAATGCGAGCCAAAAAGGACACGTTTACAATACGCTCCGCACCATCACAGCCCCGGATGATTTTCCCGCTCCGCTCCTTTGCAAGGAGCCTGTGATGCCTGTGAAACCATGAGCGAAAAGGATATCTTTCCCATTCCCGGGTGAAATGACCTCAGCCGCTCAGCCGGTATAAGGTATGAGCAGCAGGGCTGCCCCGAAGAGACATCGGGATTTCCGAGATATTGACAGGGATCCCATGAAGGATATATTTATAGATGGAAATATGTAAATCTAAGTCGATTTCTGCAGAACAGCGGAGAGGCCATTTAGAACTCTGTTGGTGCCCGGGAATTTTTTGGCACCGAAACGTGACGGGCGGTGGAGTGCAGATATGGATCGGAATAGCATTTCTCAAATAAGGGTGAAGGGTGAAACTGTAGGCATAATAGGCCTGCAGGCGGCTCTTGCCGATGTCTGTGACGGACCCATCAAGGGATCGGACGAAGACATCAAGGCTGAACTCTTAGAAAGGCTCAGAGGAAAGAATTATATCCCTGCCAGGGCCCTTGATGATTATGCCCGCGCGTTCCTCCGCGAGTACAAAAAGCACTGCGGATTGCCTTATGAAGACGAGGCGGCCACCGGCGGGCTGGATATTGCAATCCTCGGTCCGGGCTGTCCTCAGTGCGACCGGATGGAGATGGAAGTGATGTCCGTTCTGACGGAACTCGATCTTTCGGCAAGTGTCCGGCATGTTAGGGACATCAAAGAGATCGGAACCTATGGCGTTATGGGAATGCCGGCCCTTGTCATCAATGGGCGCGTTGTTGCAGTGGGCGCAGCGCTCCCGCGGGCGAAAATCAGGACGCTTATTGAGAAGACTGATTTTGATTCGTTCAGGTCTGATAGATAACCAGTGTTCCCGCACATGTCCCCAAGGCTGATACAGCGTGGTTGGAATAGGGCGGCAGCGCATTTGGTTGAGATTTCAAACAATGATGCCGTTCTGCGCGCATCGATCCGCTTCAGCTTCCAGTTTCGTACTTTTACATGTTCGGCACCCATGGCATCGACGGAGGGCACGGAGACGACGGCAGACTTCGGTGTTGAGAAGGGTATACGTGTCGATCATGGGACGGCGCACATGTTTGGGCGGATGGCTTCATCGGTTGAATTTTGCAGGCATCTTGGCAAGGGGCAGGGCTGTGGTTTAGAAGAAGTGCGGGCGTTTTGATCGGTTTTTTGGGAATTTATTTCATGGGCAGTCCGCTTATGACTCTTTAAGAAAACGGGGCTGCCCGCTGATGCGTTGAGAAGCGAAGCCATGAATAAAGATACGAGAAGGGGAAGGAGGTATTTCGATGGCAGGAGAGCGTTTGTTAGCCGAATGGTTTCCGGAATTTGCCGATGCACTGGATAAGATCGATGCCCTCTATAAGGAGAAACGCCTCATAGACGAAAAGACCTACCAGTTTATCTGCTTCGCACTGGCTATCAAGGCCAGATCCAAACCCTGCTTGTTGAAGCATTTTATGGGAGCGCTCGAGGCAGGCGCAACCGTAAAGGAACTGGCCTACATCATGGCGTTGACGTTCAGGGAAGCTGCCGGCGGGGATGACTGCTGGACTCACGATGCCTTGGGAGACTGGCGTCAGATGATCGCTGAGGGCCTCCAGAGTTCATCCTGTTGCGCCAAATAAACACCACTGACACTGCGCGGTTGCTGTGCGGGCAGGAAGCGATGCGGACGAACGGTGTCGTCTTTCACAATAATCTGACGTTTTTTTTCTGATTATCCTGGACGATTGGTGGTGATTTTCGGGGTAATTTGGACAGACTTGTTTTGG
>Ga0209164_1001348_pt1 | contig 32776 bp, 23 predicted proteins | sample MTBNYHSulfiMetaG_FD_187458 | JGI IMG/M metagenome (GOLD analysis project Ga0209164, IMG submission 187458) | Enrichment culture microbial communities from rom New York Harbor, USA that are MTBE-degrading - MTBE-NYH (New York Harbor Sulfidogenic)... | ecosystem: Environmental > Aquatic > Marine >... | reverse complement strand
GAAGGCGTCGACCCGCTTGGCGATGTTGGCAAAAAGGTAACTGGCCTGGAGTTTGAGAAAATTTTCGTTGATTCGAATCATCTTGTACCACCGTGGTTGATCGTGATCGTCATGGTTGGGCCTATGGTGTCACGCTTTCCGCCCTGCGCTGGTTTCCGGTCAACGACACGGCGGTGCGAAACGTCTGGATATTCAAAATTTGCGTAGAGGTCAATACCCATGCTGTAGGTTCAGTATTCTAACTGAATGCCATTCATTGGATCCGGCCCGGGTGGAACAGGTGGCCGATGCCACGCCAAGCGGTCAAGTGCCGGTAAAATGCACGGCGGGCGGCCCAGAAACTCGCTTCGCTCAAACAGTCTGGGCCTCTTGTCCGCCGTTTGCATTCAACCGGCACTAATGACCGCAGGCTTATGTGGCCCTGGCCACCTGCCCTATCCACGCCTGCCATGCGAATTTTTTATCAAACCACCTCTGAAATGCATGCCCTTCAGGGTGAATCACATTCAGTTAGAATCGTTGCCGTAGGTTTAACGATTGCACAGAAGGCCGCACCGGTTTAAAAAAACCGAATTTCAGACACCATCTCCAGGCCCGTTATCGCCGGAATTCCGATAGGGTAGCGGCGGTCGTGGTTCGGTTCGGCACGTCCTGATGATTTTCAAGGCAAAACCCAATCCCAGGGCAGCACTGATCAGAATCATCAGGTTGGAGGCAAAAAAGGTCATCACGAAAGCAAATGGATCGTTCAGTCGATAGGCAAACCTGAGAACCTGGATGCCGAACAATAGAAAAAAGAGGCTGATGATCAGCAGTGCGACCTGTTTGACTGTGTTGAACAAAATTCTCCTCGTCCCTGGTTCCTCGCAGGGAATGCGATTGATGAAGAGGCACTATTTCATAAACGACGGATCGGATCAAGGGGCAGGGCAGCAGTTCTAACGGAATGTGATTCACATTGAAGGGCATGCATTACAGAAAGCACTTGATAAAAAATTCGCATGGCAACGGTCATGGCAGGCGTGGGTGGGGCAGGTGGCCAGGGCCACGTGAGCCATGCGGTGTAGTGCCGGTTTAATGCAAACGGCGGATAAGCGGCCCAGACTGTTTGAGCGCAGCGAGTTTCTGGGCCGCCCGCCGTGCATTTTACCGGCACTTGAACGCTTGGCGTGTGGCATCGGCCACCTGCCCTACCCACGCCGGGTTTAATGAATAGCTTTCAATTAGAATCCCTGTGGGCAGAGGAGCACTGTTGACATTTGGGGTCGGCCTCCATAAAAAATCTGTACGCCACGGTGCATCCAGAACAGGCAAATGGGTCATCTGCGGAGCTGACCCTTATGAATGGAGACGGTGAACTATGCCGGAATTTTCTCAAGTCGATACGAGCCGCGATCGTGAAACAGATGCCGGGTGTGCACATTGGGATTGGACCGACCTGTTGAACACGATATGCGGGGATATCCACCCGAACGATGCTACGGTTCTGTCATTTCTTTTGCGCCTGACACAAGGTGCATTCGCCCTGTTTGTGCGGTTTGAGGTGAAAAGCGGGCTGTACGTCATCGATCAGGGCATCGCGTTGCCGGATGGTTATCCCACGTCTGGGCGGCTCGGAGGGCGCCTGTGCTATGAAGAATTCGTCAGATCCAATAAGCCCCTGGCGGCTTATCCGGATCTGATGCAAACCGGCTATCTGGATTCGGATCCGGATGTAAAGCGTTTCCAATTAAAGGCCTGTCTCGGGGCGCCGATCCGCCAGAACGGCCAGGTGATCGGGGCCCTGGCGGTATTTGATCAGCGTCCTCGCGATTTCGACGATGTCCAACGCCAGGCCCTCATTTCCACAGCCCATGTTTTCGGCCTGGTGATCGATCGGCGGCGGTTGGCGCGTCAGATAGCCCTCAAAAGAGCGCATGAAAAACTGCTTGCCGCTGTTTCGGCCGCGGCCATTTCCACCAACGACATCTCCTTTCTCGATGATTGCCTCGGCACCCTGGGGCGCTCGCTTGAAGTCGATGAGGCCCACATCTTCTGGCTCGATGCCGGCAGTTCCACCTTTACGCCCCACAAGTCATACTGGCGGGGTGATCGATTGATCCCGAATCGCAGCGAGGATGCATTTTTCAACTTCTATTCGATGCCGGTGATCCGCGAAGTGATAGACAGTCTCAAACCTTTTCTGTGCGAGAATGCAGCCCTTTTTACAGACGAGGCTAGCCAGGCCGCGATGCGAAAAAACGAGATGGCCGCTTTCCTGGTGTTGCCCATTTGCAATGAACGGCAGTGTTTCGGCATGCTTGCCATGCACATGCACAACGGCCCGCTCAAATGCGACCAGGAGGATCTTGAGACCTTCATGGCGATTTCGGGAATCATTGCCCAATGGAAGGAGCGGCTTGATATTTCACGGAAATTGGATGAAAGCCAGGCCCTCATCTATCAGCTGTTTCAGTTGTCCCCGACCGCCATTTACCAGGTGGATCTGGAAAATCAACGGTTCGTCAAGGTCAATGACGAGGTTTGCCGGGCGACCGGCTATACGGAACAAGAGCTTTTGAATATGCGGGCCGACCAGATTCTGACGCCCACCAGTCTTCATCTGCTGCAACAGCGCATGCAGGACCTGCAGGCGGGTCAACCGATTTCGGAAAATGTCGAATTCGAAATCAAAACCAAGGACGGCGAGGCGCAGTGGGGCCATTTCCACATTCGGCACCTCTATAGAGAGGGAAAAATCTGGGGAGCCAATGTGGTCGTTCATGTCATTACCGAGCAGAAAAAGGCCCAGGAGGAGCTGGCCAATTACCGCCTCCGGCTGGAGTCCCTGGTCGAGGAGCGCACCCGGGAACTGACCTTGGCGAACCAGAAACTGCGTGAAGAGGTCGCGTTGCGCAAACAGATCGAGCTTGAGCTGCGCGGCAAGACCGCACGCCTGGAAGAGATGAATACGGCCATGCGGGTTCTTCTGGACAAACGCAATGAAGATCGCCTGCGATCCGAGGAAAATATCAGAGTCAACCTGGTTCAGTTGATCGAACCTTACATCGATCGACTGAAGAGCAGTGAACTGAGTGTGGCACAGAAGCAGTTGCTGGAAGTGATTCGGACCAACCTGAATGATGTCATCGGCTCGCCCATGCCCGAATTATCGGCCAAATATTACATCTTTTCACCCGGCGAGTTGAAAGTGGCCAATCTGATTCGAAAGGGCAAGACGACGAAAGAGACCGCTCGCATGCTCAACATTTCCCCCCGTACGGTCGAGTCTTTCCGCAACAGCATTCGTAACAAGCTCGGACTCAAGAACAAGCGCGTGAATCTGAAGACCTACCTCTCTGCCAAAGAGTGACTCGGGATGATTGTCGGTATTTTTGAGTCCCCATGATTTTTGGCAAAAGGAATGCGGGTCCGAACCACCACCCCATGTGAATGATCTGGACCCGCATTGTTTTCGGCACAGGCACATCCGAAATTTCAGGGTCCGGCACATTTTTCAGATATGCCGGACCTTCAACTGACTCATTTCAGCAAGGATCCTATAAAACAGCCACCACCACCCGATGAAGATGAGGCCGTGCCGCTATCCAGTCTCTGATCGTCGCTGGACAGCGCGCGCGGTCCTACGGCATCGATGATGACGCCGTTGGCCACGCCGTCGAGGTCTTCTTCGCCACCGTCCGTCAGTTGCCTGACGATGCTGCCGTCTGTCTGGCGAACGACGCTTTCGCTGCAATCCGGATAGTCGCCGTCGCTGCTCATGGTCACCCATGAGGTGCTGGGATCGACTTCACCGCTGAAGTACAAGGATACGGCCGTCGATTGGCCCGGCTGGGCGAGTTGGATACGGTATCCGATCAAGCCAAAAGGCCCGATATCCTGGGCCTGGGGGGCCACATTTTCGTTATAGGGATCGATCGCGCCGGCACCATCGATGGTCGCGGCATTCGTGTTCGGTTCGATAGCCACGGCCATGGTATGTTGACCGTCCACGGCCAGTAAGCTTTTAATCGTTTCAGTTTCGGTTGCATCCAAGATTCCGTTGGCATTCAGGTCGGTGCTGGTGGGTGCCTCCTCGCCTTCCACGAGCCCCCGGCTGTTCCACCAGTAGGTGTTGCTGGCCGTGGTGAACGACACGGGCGATGACCATTCCGAATCCAACCCGTTCTGGTCAAAATATTTGACCTGGCAAGTGTAGGTTCTACCCGGATCGAGGAGGAAATAGGGCAACCAGACGGTGGTCAGGTAGCGGTACACCTGGATATCCATGACCACGCGCTGGTTCGAGGCGTTGACAATGCGCCATTGAGATTTTTTATGCTCGTCCCCGCTCTCGGGATCGGAAAAGGCCGAAGCGCTGATCCTGGTCCGCAGACTGACTCCCGTGGCGCCATTGGACGGGGAGACGATGCGGGGGCGATCCGGCGCCTGGTTCTCCTCGGGATTCAGCGGATCGCTGCCGTTTTCAAACTCCTCGCCGGAATCATCCTGCCCATCCGGCACGCCGTCGCCGTTACCGTCGGCCACTGGCGCCGGATTGACTTGTACGATACAGGTGTCGGTGCATGCCAGCATCCGGTCGTCGGATACCGTCAGTTCGAAGATCAATGTCACCTGTTGACCGGCGTTGACTTGTGGCGCGGTAAAGGAGGCCCTGGCTCGGTTGGCGGAGGCCAACTGCACCGCGGTGCCGCTGGTCTGGCGCCACTGGTAGATCAGTGTTTGTCCCTCAGGATCCGTTGACCCCGAACCGTCCAGGGTGACACCGGCACCCGAAATCACGGTTTGATTCGTGCCGGCCTCGGACACGGGAGGATCGTTTGCCTCGATCACAGCCGGAATCGTGATGCGGCAGGTGTCGCTGCCGCTCAAACCACCGGGATCGGTTACGAGAAGCTGAAAGGTCAACACGGTGTTGGTGGGAGTTCCCGCCGGTGCCGTGAAGGTTGGTTGGGTGGTATTGCGGCCCGATAAGGAGACGCTGGGTCCGCCGGTTTGCGACCAGGCATAACTCAAGCTGTCGCCGTTCGGATCGGACGACATTCTGCCGTCCAACATGACGATCGTGCCGCCAAGGATGGTCTGGTCGGAACCCGCACGGGCGGTGGGTGCGTTGTTGACCGGTGTGGGCTCGGCGGGTTCTGCGTAATAGGAGACTTCGTTGGAGTCTCCGCTTTCAGAATCGGCGACATATGCCCGCACGACGAAGTGGTACTGGGAGCCTTCGTCCAGATTGCTGATGGTGCAGGTGGTGCCACTGCCGGACCAGGCTGGCTGTTCGTAATCATAGGCACTGCTCCCCGCGCGCTGGTAAAGACAATAACCGTCGGGCGACGGATCGTTGGCATCCCAGGCCAGAGTGACTTGGGCCGCCCGCACCAGTGAAGGATAGCAGAATGCAAAGAAAAGCATGCCGATCAAGAGCGCGAAGCGCAGCAGTCGCCGGTCCTGACCGCGAGGTCTGGCAAGGGAATCTGATTGTTGAAAATTAAGTCGATTGGAATGGAAACTCAGTTTGTTGACAAGCCGCAGCTCTGGTTTAGACATAAATCTCTCCTCGCACACCAGGAGAGATTGTTGACACGATTTTGGAATGGGCCTATGATATCAGCACCCATTCCGGCCGACATACCTGTCTTGCGAGGACCGGGCATGCTCTCCTGGATGGCGTTGTTTGATCCCCGGACCATGTGGCCGCATGGTCCGGGGTTTCTTTTTGGGAAACCGAAACTATAAGGTCGTAGATGGATGATACATTACCGATGGTTCAGGATCCGTCGCCCATCCTACAAGCAATATGCTTGCCAATTTAGAGGACGCTTTCTTTCAGGCTTTTTTCGCCGCTAATTACGTTCTGATATTCATGCAAAAACGAATCTTCAAATCGCGCGCCAAAGCCATCCGGGCGGGGTTGCGGGTGTCGTCAAAGTGACGGCCTGGCGGCAGTTTGTGCCCGTCCAATGTGAGCCCATCGGGCTCAAACGGCGGATCGAGCTCGTTTCTGGACAGATGAAAAAAAATGGTATCCGGTAGTGCAAATGGCGTAACCGAACGCCCAATGGAGGACCGGCAGGGGCGCACCATGCGTCGCGGAAAGATAGCGTCAGACGGCGATGGTTCGCCTGCCTGCCGACCCGGCAACGGAAACGAATAGGGGTTGATTTTTAGTACCGCTTAAATTACCAAGCCCCCATCAGTTGCATTGAACGTGACCATCAGGTACGACCTATACATTAACGTCTCTTTGAAGGAGCGCACATGCCCAAACGCGAAGACATCCACAAGATCCTCATTATCGGTTCCGGTCCCATTATTATCGGCCAGGCCTGCGAATTCGACTATTCCGGCACACAGGCCTGCAAGGCGTTGCGCTCCCTGGGCTATGAGATCATCCTGGTCAATTCCAACCCGGCCACGATCATGACGGATCCAGGCATGGCCGACGTCACCTATATCGAACCGTTGAATGTGGATACCTTGGAAAGGATCATCGCCCAGGAAAAACCCGATGCCCTCCTGCCCAATTTAGGCGGCCAGTCGGCCCTCAATCTTTCCAGCGAACTGCAACGATTGGGTATTCTGGAAAAATATGGCGTGCAGATTATCGGCGTCAACATCGACGCCATCGAACGCGGCGAGGATCGCACGGCTTTCAAGGCGACCATGGAGCGTTTGGGTATCGACATGCCGCGCAGCAGGGCGGTCAATACCCTGGAAGAGGCCGAAGAAGTGGCCGCCGAGCTGGGTTATCCGGTGGTCATCCGTCCGGCTTACACCATGGGCGGGACGGGCGGCGGCCTGGTTTACAACCTGGAAGAGTTGCGAACCATCGTCAACCGGGGTTTGGCGGCTAGCCTCATCCACCAGGTCCTGGTCGAGGAGTCGGTGCTTGGCTGGGAGGAGCTGGAACTGGAGGTGGTGCGGGACGCCAAGAATCAGATGATCACCGTCTGCTTCATCGAAAACGTGGACGCCATGGGCGTGCATACGGGAGACAGTTACTGCACGGCCCCCATGCTCACCATTTCCCCCGAGCTGCAGAAAAGGCTTCAGGACTATTCCTACGCCATCGTCGAGGCCATCGAGGTGATCGGCGGTACCAACGTCCAGTTTGCCCACGATCCCAAGACCGATCGGGTGGTGGTCATCGAGATCAATCCGCGCACCTCACGTTCGTCGGCCCTGGCTTCCAAGGCCACCGGTTTTCCCATCGCGCGCGTCTCGTCACTGCTGGCCGGCGGGCTGACCATGGACGAGATTCCCTATTGGCGGGATGGGACCCTGGAAAAGTACACGCCGTCGGGCGACTACGTGGTGGTCAAATTCGCCCGATGGGCATTTGAGAAATTCGCCGGTATCCAGGACCAGCTCGGCACTCAGATGCGGGCCGTGGGCGAGGTGATGAGCATCGGCAAGAACTACAAAGAGGCACTTCAGAAGGCGATCCGCAGCCTGGAGATCAACCGTTACGGATTGGGTTTTGCCAAGAACTTTCACGAACTTCCCCCGGAAACCCTTTTGGGGCGGTTGACCACTGCCACCAGCGAGCGTCAGTTTCTCATGTACGAAGCCTTGCGCAAGGGCGCCGACATCGATGCCCTCTATGAATTGACCCACATCAAACCCTGGTTTATCCGGCAGATGAAGGAACTGGTCGATCTGGAGGAGGAGCTCCTGGCGTTCAAGGGAAAAATCTTGCCCGACGACTTGCTGGCCCGGGCCAAAAAGGATGGTTTCGCCGACCGCTACCTGGCACGCCTGCTGGGGGTTCCCGAGGAAAAGATCCGCCAACAGCGGTTGGCCATGGGGATGGCCCAGGTCTGGGAAGCGGTGCCGGTCAGCGGTGTGGAGGATGCCGGCTATTACTATTCGACCTACAACGGTACCGACCAGGTGCCGGTTAGCGACCGCCGCAAGATCATGGTGCTGGGAGGCGGCCCCAACCGCATTGGCCAGGGCATCGAATTCGATTACTGCTGCGTGCATGCCGCCATGGCCATTCGCGAGGCCGGCCTGGAATCGATCATGGTCAATTGCAACCCGGAAACTGTCTCCACCGATTACGACACCTCGGACAAGCTCTACTTCGAACCGCTCACCGTGGAGGATGTGCTCAGTATTTATGAGAAGGAGAAGCCCGAGGGCGTCATCGTGCAGTTCGGCGGTCAGACGCCGTTGAATATCGCCCGGCAGCTTTCCGAGGCCGGCGCTAACATTCTGGGCACTTCGCCGGAAACCATCGATCTGGCCGAGGACCGTGCCCGGTTCGGCCGCATCATGCACGGCCTGGGGATTCCCATGCCGACCTCGGGCATGGCCGCCAGTTACGACGAGGCGCTGGAGATCGCCAACCGCATCGGCTATCCGCTGATGGTGCGGCCCTCGTATGTGCTCGGCGGACGCGGCATGGAGATCGTGCACGACGACCAGATGCTCAAGCGCTATTTGAGTGTGGCCGTCGAGGAGGTGACGCCTGAACAACCGGTGCTGATCGACAAATTCCTGGACAACGCCATCGAGGCCGAGGCCGACGCCATCGCCGACGGCGCGGATGCCTTCGTTCCGGCGGTGATGGAGCACATCGAGCTGGCCGGCATCCATTCGGGCGACTCGGCTTGCGTTATACCGCCCATCAGCCTGGCCCCCAGGCACCTGGACACGATTCGCGAGTACACACGCCGCATCGCCATCGAGCTGAAGGTGGTCGGCCTGATGAATATCCAGTACGCCATTTACGAGGACACGGTGTACGTGCTGGAAGCGAATCCGCGCGCCTCGCGCACCGTGCCCATCGTTTCCAAAGTGTGCGGTCTCTCCATGGCGCGGCTGGCTACCCAGTTGATCCTGGGCAAGCGCGTGGCCGATCTGAACTTGCGGGAACGCCAGATTCCTTATTTCGGCCTCAAGGAGGCGGTCTTCCCGTTCAACATGTTCCCGGAAGTCGATCCGGTACTGGGGCCGGAAATGCGTTCGACCGGTGAGGTGCTGGGAATGGCCCATACCTTCGGCGGCGCCTTTTTCAAGGCCCAGGAGGCCACCCAGTCGCGTCTGCCCTTGGAAGGGACGGTGCTCTTCACGGTGGCCGATCGCGACAAATCGGCGGCCATCGAACCGGTGCGGCGCTTCCGTGAGCTGGGATTCACGATCATGGCCACCGAGGGCACCCATCGATTCCTGATGGAAAAAGGGATCGAGACGGTTCCCATTTCCAAGCTCGATGTCGGACGGCCCAATCTGGTGGATGCCATCAAGAGCGGCCAGATCCATCTGGTGGTCAATACGCCCTCTGGCAAAAAAGGTTCGGCCGACAGCTCCAACATCCGTAAGACCGCCATCCGGTACAAGGTGCCCTACATCACGACGACGGCCGCCGCCATCGCCGCCGCCAAGGGTATCGCCGCGCGCCGCGAAGGGGTGCCGGAGGTGCGGTCGCTGCAGCGGTATCACGCAGAAATCGGATAGGATAGACGTCAGGATAGAGGAAAACGACAGGGGAATTGCGGCATGGGCGGATTATTTGGGATTGCATCGGCAACGGATTGCGTATCTGACCTTTATTACGGCACGGATTATCACTCCCACCTGGGAACCCGGCGCGGCGGCATGGCCGTGCGCAACGCCAACGGCATTTATCGATCCATTCACAATATTGAAAACAGCTATTTCCGGACCAAGTTCGAGCCTGAACTGAACCGGTTCCACGGCCGCAAGGGGATCGGCGTCATCAGCGACACCGATCCCCAGCCGCTGATCATCGGCAGCCACCTGGGATCTTTTGGCATCGTGACGGTGGGGCGCATCAACAACATGGACGAGCTGGTCCGCAGGGCTTTTTCGCGCCGGAGCTATTTTTCGGACACCATCGGCGGCACCCCCAATCCCACCGAGATCGTCGCCATGTTGATCTGCCAGGAGGAGAGCTTCGAGGCCGGGATCCGAGCCGCCCAGGAAGCGATCCAGGGGTCATGCTCCCTGCTCTTGCTGACCGAAAAAGGCGTGTACGCCGCCCGTGACCGGCTGGGCCGCACGGCGCTGGTGGTCGGTCGGCGGGATGATGCCGTGGCAGTGACCTGTGAAACGTGTGCCCTGCCCAACCTGGGTTTCGAGGTGGACCACTTCCTCGGCCCCGGCGAGGTGGTTCTCTTGACGGCCGATGGTTGGGAACAGCGGGTGCCGCCGGGCGACCGCATGCAGATTTGTTCGTTCCTCTGGGTCTATTATGGATACCCGGCGTCGGAGTACGAAGGGATCAATGTGGAGCATGTCCGCTACAATTGCGGTGCGGCGCTGGCGCGTAACGACAATGTCGAGGTGGACATGGTGGCAGGCATTCCCGATTCGGGTATCGGTCACGCCATCGGCTATGCCAACGAGCGCAAGATTCCCTACAGCCGACCGTTCGTCAAGTACACCCCCACCTGGCCGCGCAGCTTCATGCCCCAAAACCAAACGATGCGGGATCTGGTGGCCAAGATGAAGCTGATCCCTGTGAAAAGACTCATCCAGGGCCGGCGTCTGCTGTTTTGCGAAGATTCGATCGTGCGCGGTACCCAGCTCAAAGATAACATCCAGATTCTTTTCGACTACGGCGCCCGCGAAGTGCACGTGCGGCCCGCCTGTCCGACGCTGATTTTTCCCTGTGAGTTTCTCAACTTTTCCACCTCCCGCTCGAACCTCGATCTGGCCGGGCGTAAGATCATTCAGCAATTGGAAGGCGACGAGAACAAGGATTTGGATGCGTATGCCCGCTGCGGCTCTCCGAAGAACCTTGAAATGATCGAACAAATTCGAAGCGGACTGCGGCTGACATCATTGAAATACCAATGTCTCGAAGATCTGATCGCCGCCATTGGCCTGCCCAAGGAACGCCTGTGCACCCATTGTTGGGACGGCAGCAGCTATTGTTGAGATCATAGATTGTAGTACTTCAACCCGAGCCCATACTGGGATGTCTCTTCCTTTTCGAGTGTCTTGGACCACTTGACTTCGGCCAGTGAAATGGTTCGAAACCCTTCCACAGTGTGGGCGAACGACGGGCCGTCCAGGTTTTCATTTGCCTTGATCATCAGAATGGTACCCTCCTGGTAGGGCCGTTCCAATTCGATATAGGTTCCACCCGAAGAGCAGTTCAGCATGGTGCCATTAAAGAAGTTGGCCCCCTCTGAAATGTTAAAACAGCAACACGCCACCGGTACTTTCGTGTGCGTGCGCGGTAATGTTCTTTTTTCCATGATGGGGCCCCTCTTTACCATTGTTTGCACACCAGCATGAACGGAAAGCCAAGATCTAAAGTTATCGAGCCCGCCGCCATTTAAATTCGAGCAAGAGCAGGTATTTCCAACACATCATACCGTTGCCCGCGTGCACCTTGCAATCGGCACTGTGGCCCAATTGTCGCTCGGCAAATAGGCAGAAATACCCATCTGGTGTGAAAGGGAAGGGGACTCGCTTTGTTACTCGCCGCTGATGTACCCGCGTGCGATGGCATACTTGACGAGATCCGCCGTGCTTTTCAGGTTGAGCTTTTCGCGGATATTGAAGCGATGCCGCTGGACGGTTCGAAAGCTGATGAACAGCATGTCGCTGATTTGTCGATCGGTATGCCCCTCGGCGATCAATTTGAGGATTTCACGTTCCCGGTGCGTCAAGGGATCCGAAGGGTGTTTGTGGTTTCCCCTGCAGATGCCGATGATGTCGTTGGAATAGAGGGCGGCGAGTTTGGCCGACAGGTAGGTGCGCCCATGGCGTACCTGAGAGATGGCATTCAGCAGTTCTTCGCTGGAATCCTCTTTCAATACGTAACCGCTGGCGCCGGCCGCCAGCGCCATGGAGAGAAATTCCTGCCGCTTATGCATGCTCAGTATCAGGACGCTCACCTTCGGATAGAGGGACCTAATTTCGCCGGCCGCTTCGATACCTCTCAAACCTGGCATGGAAATGTCGAGGATGACCATGTCGGGAGAATTTTTCTTTAACAAATTCATAAGCTCAGTCCCATCTCCCGTTTCGGCGATCACCGTCAGGTCATCGACATTGTCGATTAAATTTCTGATACCTTCGCGCATCAATACATGATCGTCGGCAAGAATGATTTGATATGAATTCATCGCGGTTTTCTCCGTTCTGTAGGGCTCTTGTGACGATTGAATATTTCCACTTTTTTGTCAATCCATTAGATTTTTAGGTAAATCCTCGGGTAAATCTTCGGCACTTCCTGGGGATTGGGTATTTATACCCAATCTTTGTGGAGTTTTTGGGCGCTTATAAGCATTGATGCCATTGGCATTTTATGAGCAAATGAAAAAATTTAGCACAATTTTGACTAACGCTGCGGGATAATGAAAAACAGTGTTCCGTCTTCATCGTACGGCCCGGCCCCGTTCATAGGGTTTGCCATGACATCTATTTTGCGTCACAAAATTTGGATTCCGATCACGGCATTTGCAGTGTTGGCTGCGGTGGCCTTTCTGCTTTGGCGACAACAGAACATCCACGACCGCGAGTTGGTCTTGCGCTATATCGAAACCTCCGTCGAACAGGTGCGCATTCGCGTCGAAGGTCTGATGCAGGCGCGCCTCGCCTCCCTCGAATTGATGGCCGACAGATGGGTGGAACGAGATCCTCCCGATTTCAGCCGTTATCGTTTTCAGGGATTCGCCGCTGCCCTGCATAAAAATTATCCAGGTTATTCAACCATTTTCTGGATCGATCCGTCGGGAGCCATCCGATGGGTGTTCCCAGAAGATGTCGATGCGGCCGCCATAGATGTGGGATCGGTGACTCGGCACTTGTCTCCGGGAAACGGGACGACGGGTGAAAACGGTGGAATCGAAACCGATCTGGTGATGACACCTTGTGCTCCCCTGCAGCAAGACCCCGCCGGTTTTTCTGCTGTGCGCGCTTTGATGATGAAAAACGATTTCCAAGGTTATTTGGGCGGTTTCTTTTCAGTCCAAAAGATTATGATGCTTAGCCTGACCAAGGAGGTCTTGGATGATTTTAACATCAGCGTTTCCGAGCAAGCCCGGATTATTTTCCAGCACGGCAGTCCCGGCAAGAGCCACAAGGAAAAGCGGATTCAGGAACCATCTGCGGTCCCCCAGGCGTTTCGAGAGGTGCGTTTCGGTCCCAAAACGTGGACACTCCATTTGAGCCTGAACCAGGCAGCGCGTTCGAATGCGTTGGATCTGAATGCCGGCTTCCTTGCTTTCGGACTGACGCTGGCCGCAGCGCTTTCCCTGCTCCTGCATCTTTTGCTCCAGCGTATCGACATGTACAAGAGATCCCGCGACCAGGCCATAGTAGAGGTGAGCGAACGCAAAAACGCCCAGGCCCTATTGCGGGAGAACGAACAAAAACTGCAAGCGCTGTTGGAGGAACTCACATCCAAAAATGCGGAGCTGGAGTCTTTCGTGTACACGGTTTCCCACGACCTGAAGACGCCCATAGTCACCATCGAAGGATTCATCGGCGCGTTGCGTGAAGACTTCAGTGCATCGATATCCGAAGTCAGCGACCAATACTTGAGTCACATGAGCAATGCCGCGCGCAAAATGGAGCAGCTCATCAGTGAACTGCTCAACTATTCCCGTATCGGGCGGTTGGAGTCGCCCCAGACGACGTTTTCCATGTCACTGGCCGTCAACGATGCCATTGCCACGTTGCGAACCCAGATCGAGTCGGGGGGCGTCATCGTCAACGTCCAGCAGGACCTCCCCGCTGTTCATGGGGATCGAAAACGAGTCGAACAAGTGGTATATAACCTTTTGTCGAACGCCATCAAGTATATCGGCCGGGACAACCCCGAACCGCGCATCGACATCGGGTGCACGGAACAAAACGGGCAAAACGTGTTTTGGGTGCGCGACAACGGCATCGGCATCGACAAGAGATATTATGACAAGATATTTCAAATATTCGAACGGTTGCCGGCCGCAAAGCAGGCCGGCGAAGGCACCGGCATCGGCCTGGCCATCGTCAAGCGCATTGTCGAACATCACGGCGGCACCATCTGGCTGAGCTCCGAGTTGGGCAAGGGGACCACATTTTATTTAACCTTTAAAGAGAAGGGGAGCGAATGACCTGTCAACCGGCTAGTATTCTGATCGTCGAAGATGAGGAGGCCCACGCCCAACTCACCTTTCGCGCCATCCGCAAATCAGGAAATGCCAATCGGGTCGACATCGTCGGTGATGGCGAGCAGGCCCTGGATTATCTTCTCAATCGGGGCAAGTATGCCGACAAAGAGAAATATCCTGCTCCGGGCCTGGTGCTACTGGATATCAAACTGCCTGGCATCGACGGTGTCGAGGTGCTGACCCAGATCAAAGCCCATCCCAGTCTCCGGCAGATCCCGGTGATCATGTTGACCACCTCGGAACGGGAGGAGGATATGGCCCGCGCATACAGCCAATATGCCAACAGCTATCTCACCAAGCCGGTGGGGTTCAAGGAGTTTGAGGAGAAGATCCGTCAGATCGATTTTTACTGGATGATTCTCAATGAATCACCCGCGTGCGATGCTTGACAGGCATATCTTGGAGCGGACCTGAGCGGGTATCCCTTCAGAGAAGGAGGTGGGAGGCCATGAAAGCGCAACCGATCCTCTCTTCGGGTCACGCAGGACCCGGCGGGAAACCCGATGGGTTGACGCCGGCAGCGCTGGATTCAGATCCCATAAGGGTTTTGATCGTCGAGGATGAAGACGCCCATTTCCAGCTGATGAAACGGGCGATCTGCAAAGAGCTGCCTGAGACCGCCGTCTGTCATGCATCCGATGCCGCCGAATGCATAGACGCGCTGGACAGCATCAATCCCGACATTATCCTGGTCGACTTTTTGATGCCGGGTATGACCGGTATCGAATTTCTGGACAACCTCAAACAGATGGGATGCGATATCCCGGTCATCATGATCACCGGACAGGGTGATGAGCGAATCGCCGTACAGGCCATGAAGCTCGGCGCCCAGGATTACCTGGTCAAAAGCGCCGACTTTTTTCTCTTGTTGCCGGCCGTGATCGGTCAGGCGGCCCGGGAGAGGCGCCTGAAAGTCAATTTGCGCAAGGTTGCCAGGCTCAACGAATTGCTGCTCGACAGCCTGCCCTATCCGGCCATGATGATTCGACGGGATCGCATGGTGATGGCGGCCAATCAGATTGCCCAACGAATGGGCGCCCGGGTGGGAACCCACTGCTGGCGACGCTTCAAATTGGGCGGCAATGCGGAAGTCAATGAGGAAGCTGCGCGTGAATGCCACTTCTGCAGGGTAGACGATGCGTTTGCGCATGGCAAAGCGATTGAGACCCCGGAGATCGCCCTTCATGGTCGCTTCTGGGACAAGTGGTGGATTCCCATCGATCGCGAAGTATGCCTCACCTATGCCATCGATATCACCGAACGTAAACAGGCGGAGTTGAAAAGGTACCACAAGAATAAACTGATCGAGGGCATCAATCGGATTTTTGAACAGGCGCTCAGCGGTGCGACCGAAACGACCCTCGGTGAAGTCTGTATCGCCGCGGCCCAGGAAGCCACGGGAAGTCGAATCGGCTTCATCGGAGAGGTCGGCACCGATGGGTTGTTCCACGACATCGCGATAAGCCGAACCGGTCGGGAAGCCTGCCGAATGATCGACAAAGAGGGGCATGGCGTGCTTCCCCTGGATTTTCAGAAACGATGTATCTACGGAAATGCGATCGAGGAAGGCAAGGCGTTCTTCATCAATGACATTACAGACCGAGTGGCCCAGGTGCCGCTTCCGGCCAGTCATCCAACGATCAACTCATTTTTGGGCATGCCCTTTTTTCGCCAGGGTCGTTTGGTGGGCATGATCGCCCTGGCCAATCGCGAGGGCGGTTACAGAGCGGTGGAACAAGAAATGCTCGAGTCTTTGGCGCCGACCATTTGGGAGACGTTGCTGCGAAAGCGCGCCGAAAGCGAGCGCCAGCGGATCGCAGAAGAGCGCCACAGGAACGAGGAGCGTTTCCGCAAGGCCTTTGAGAATGCACCCACCGGCATTGCGTTGATCGATTTAGAGGAGCGTTTTATCCGCTGTAATCAGGCGTTTTGCCATCTGCTCGGCTACACGGAGAAGGAATTGCGGCGCATTGCGGTCTCGGATATCCTCCATCCGGAAGATCGGGAAACCAATCTATTGGAAATCGATCGCCTCAGGGCGGAAAAGCGTCCTTTTTTCGAGGTCGAGAATCGATATGTCCACAAGGATGGCCATCCGATCTGGGTTCACAAGTTTGTCTCCCTGCTGCCGGATCCCGCCGGCGGGCCGGCCCAGATGATGGCGCTGGTCAGTGACATTACCAAAAGTAAACAAGACCAGGAGATGCTCAGCGACCTCAACAAAGCCCTCTTCGAACGCACCAAACTCGCCGAACAGCGGGCCGGATATATCCAGCAACTGGCCATGGAGTTGTCCAAGGCGGAAGAGAGCGAGCGTCAGCGCCTGGCCGGCGTCCTCCACGACGACTTTCAGCAGATGCTGGCCTATTTGAAGCTCAAACTCAGCATGCTGGCGAAAGGGGGCGACATCGCCCAGAATCTGGTCTCCATGACCCGCCTTATCGGCGAAGGCATCGATCGCTGCCGGAATCTGGCCCGTGAGTTGAGGCCTTTGAATTCACAATACGATTTTCTCACCGGCCTGGAATATCTCCGTCGTCAGATGAAAGAGATGCACGAGCTGGACGTGGCCCTCGATGTTCTCTCAGACCCTCGTATCCACTCGTCGGTGCTCTCTTCGCTGCTGATACGGTCGATAAGGGAATTGTTGTTTAACGTCGTCAAGCACTCGGGCGAAAAAGCGGCCTCCGTCGAAGTGCGGGGAGAGGGTTCACAGGTGGTGATCGCCGTTAAAGATCATGGTCGGGGTTGCGATGAACGGGCGTTGAGAGAAAAGCGCGAGAAAAATATTTCCTTCGGGTTGTTCGACATCGAGGAAAGAGCAAAATTTTTAGGTGGTTGCATGCAGGTCGAGAGTGAGGCCGACCGTGGATTCCGCGTGACATTGACGGTTCCCAGAGATGTTCCCAACCCATCCGATTCGAAATGCCTGCCCGTTGACGGCCGAATCCTGCGGGCATCAAGCGCAGAACATCCTGTTTCCATGTCGCCTTCCCAAATATCAGGTGTCATCAGGATCCTTCTCGCCGACGATCATGATTTGATGCGAGACGGTTTGGCGAAGTTGCTTGGGGGGCAGAATTTATTCGATGTCGTGGGCACGGCCGCCGATGGTCGGCAAGCGGTTCGATTGGCAGGCGATTTGAAACCCGATGTGGTGTTGATGGATTTCAGCATGCCGGTGATGAACGGCATCGATGCGGCCATGGAAATCAGCCGGTCGTTTCCGGGAATTTGCATTATCGGCCTCACCATGCATAGCGATCCGAACATCAAAAATGCGATGTTAAAAGCCGGTGCCCGGGATTGCCTGTCCAAGGCAGTCTCCCCGGAAGAGCTGATCAAAAGCATCCAAGCGGCCTATTCGGATAGCATCCAAGCACAACCGCATCCAATGGTTAGCTGAACCGAGCGTTGTTCACGCATGACCCTCCCTGGACTTGGATGAGGGCCGCTCTCTATCAGTGAAATTCTCCACACGACCGTCGAGACAGAACTTGATGTATTTTCTCTCGGCCTTTTTATAGTCGATGTCGTCGTAGAAATTCGTATTTTCCGGACGCCTGAATTCGGTGCGCCATCTTTCCACCAGCTGTTCGATTCCGTTTGGCATTCCCGTTTCCTGCATTCGTCCTCCTCGATGCCAAGTTCAAATTAGACAAATATTAAGCATAGAGATTTTCTAAGCCAAAGGCAGTGCGCTTGCAATTCGTATAAATTTCCATTCGACATCAAAAAAGATGAGTATTTCTGCCCATAGGGGATTTCTGTAATCACCATAGGCAAAAGTACCCATACAACCATTGGCAGATTGGGCAGTTATGCCGATTGTCCCTTGCCCGTCCCTGACTTATAAGAAAAATGAGGGTTGAATAGGGTGCGCTTTCATCGGCTTGGTGTTCGCCCCCGCCATCCAGCCGGATACAAAGGGGGAAAGGAGCGGCAACATGGCAATCAATAGTTTCGGGACGAGCTTTCAGACCCGGCAGACCTGTTTAGGAGCGGTGCCCGACGAAGCGGTGGCGCACGGCGCCTTGACAGCGGCCAGGGATCGGTACTTGGGCATGGAACCCGGTCCTAAACGGGTTCTCATTGTGGATGACAATGCTTGTGTTTTGTCTCTCACCGCAGAATTGCTTGACCATTTGGGATATCAGACCGCAACGGCGGAGGAGGGGATAGGGGCGTTGTGCCAGCTGAAAACCGCCCATTATGATATTCTGCTCACCGATTTTGAAATGCCGGGCATGGATGGCTATGAGTTGGCCGAGGCCGCCAAACAGCACTGTTTCGGTATCAAGGTCATTCTCATGACAGGACATTGCACCGATGACCTGGCGGCGCGTATCAGCGATTCCACCACCGTGGATGGTTTTCTGTCCAAACCCTTTGATTTGAAAACCATAAGGGAGATGCTCAATCAAGTGGCGTACCAACAGTTTTCGGAAATGATGGCATAGGGAATCGCGGAGGCGTGCCGACCGTATCACACCCCTTAGCAAAAGGTGGCCCAAGGTGCATACCATCGTCTTGTTTTCAGATAAGGCCGAATCGAAAAGGGGATTGATCGAGACGTTATCGTCTCTTTTCCCCGAATCCAGCATCCGGGTCCTTCCGACCCGGCTTCAACCGTCGCTTTTCGAACGAACCCCGTTGGGGGCAACCTGCTTTTTGCAATCTCAATCGACCTGCGAAGACTAAGATCAAATCTATTGATCGTGCCCTCCCCGGATACCAGGTCCCGAAGCAATGTCCTTCATGGTTTCAAGAGGAGGTGTGTATATGGATAAATCCACCGATACTCCTCGGATACTCGTCGTGACGCCCGAGGTGACCTTCCTGCCCACAGGCATGGCGCCAGTCTCCGGCACGATTTCGGCCCGGGCAGGCGGGTTGGGTGATATCTGCGCGGCACAAATCCATATGCTTCTTGAGTTGGGCGTCGATGTGCACTTGGCTATGCCCAACTATCGCAACCTATTCAAGGCGAACGCCAAGCGTGTGGCGGGGATCGATATCCACAGCCGCCGGCAGGAGCTTCCCGAAAGTCGTCTCCATCTGGCCGAGGATCGGTCGTTCTACTACCACCCCAAACTGTTTCTCTCCACGGATTGGGAGAATATACGCATCGCCCTGAACTTTCAGCGGGAGGTGATCAACCGTATCATTCCGGAAGTCCGACCGGACCTGATCCATTGCTACGACTGGATGACCGGATTGATTCCGCCCATGGCCCGGAGCATGGGCATTCGTTGCCTTTTTACGATGTACCGCATGGATTCTCCGCACCTGCTGATGTCCACCATCGAAGATCGCGGCATCGATGTCGCATCCTTCTGGCACCACTGCTTTTTCGGCCGGATGCCCCTCAACTACCAGGAAACGAGAGAGACCAACCCCATAGACGTGCTGACCAGCGGCCTGTTCGCCAGCCACCTGGCCCACACCCTCAGCCAGACCTACTTGGATACAGTGACCGATGAAAGGAACAACCATGCCGGCGGATGGTTGAAGGTCGAACTTCGAAACAAACGAAAAGCCGGCTGTCTCCACGCCGTGGCCCCGGCACCGGATGCCTCATTCAACCCGGCCACCGACCGCACCCTGATGCGGCCCTATGGACCGGATACCCACTTTGCCGCCAAACTGCATAACAAGCTTTACATCCAGGAGTTGTTGCATCTGCCCATGGATTCGGCGGCCCCGTTGTGCTTTTGGCCCACTCGCCTGGATGCCGCGCGACCGGGCAGTCGGCTCATGGCCGACATCCTTCCGGAGGTGCTGGAACGCTACAGTGAGCAGCGCCTTCAGATCGTATTTATAGCGGACGGCGATTTTCAAGAACAGATGCGCGCATTGATTCGTCGATGGCACGTTGAGGATCGTGCCGTGGTTTGCGATTTCGATGCCCGGCTCTACCGCTTGGCCTACGCCGGCGCAGAATTCGTCCTCATGCCGCTATATTTGGACCCTTGTGCGCTGCCTTGCAAAATCGGGCAGCGCTACGGTGCCCTGCCGGTGGGTCACGATGCAGGTGCGATCCACGATTGCGTGGAGGATTTGAGACTTCAGGACAACTGCGGATCGGGTTTCTTGTTCAAGCATTTCGATGCGGCCGGATTTTTCTGGGCACTGGATCAGGCCATGGCCTTTTACCAGCAGCCCTGCGCGGTCCGAGCGGCCCAGGTGCGACGCATTATGGCCGAGAGCCTGGTTCGGTTCGCTCCCGAAGATACGGCACGCCAGATGGTCGATCTTTACAACCGTGCGCTGGAGCGGCCGTTGTTGGATAGGAATGATCACGATGCGCTATCACAAATTGCAGCCTGAGCGGATTTGTGCCATATTGGGATGCAGTCGATCATATCCATCCCGTCAGGCGTCATGCCTCCACAGGTGACTCAACAACCAGATCAGGAGCGCTGCCGTGGAAATCAAAACCATTCCCATTGAAAATCCAGAACAACTCAATTTCATTTTAGGCCATTCGCATTTTATCAAAACGGTCGAAGATCTTTACGAAGCCATGGTCAATACGGTGCCAGGCGCTAAATTCGGCGTTGCCTTCTGCGAGGCGTCCGACGTCTGCCTGGTCCGTTTCGCCGGCACGGACGACGGTTTGATCGCCCTCGCCCAAAAGAACGCATTGAATCTGGGAGCCGGGCACAGCTTCATCATTTTTATGCGCGACATGTTTCCCGTCAACGTGCTCAATGCGGTCAAGCGGGTGCCCGAGGTGTGCCGCGTGTTTTGCGCAACCGCCAATCCGGTGGAGGTGATTATGGCGGAAACGGAGATGGGGCGCGGTATTCTGGGGGTCATCGACGGATATCGAACCAAAGGGATAGAGGGTGATGAAGAGATTGCCAAACGAAAATCCTTCTTGAGGGCCATCGGCTACAAAATGTAATTTTCGACATGGAAGGTCACGCTGCCTGAGATTTTCCCGAACTCGGTCAAACCGGGTTTTTCAGTAACCAGAAGGTGTTTTAGAAGGAGGAGGCCATGGGTAAGCATATTGAGATCGATGAAGACGCGTGCGAAGGATGCGAAACTTGTTCCGAACTGTGCCCGGAAGTGTTCGAATTCGACGATGATACCCAAAAGGCGAAGGTGGTCAATCCCAAGGCAACGGATGATTGCGTCGAAGAAGCCATCGATTCATGCCCCGTGGAGTGCATTTCCTGGGTGGATGATTGATCGCCGGCTGACGAGCGCTAACCCCGACCAGCGGACGGGCCAATGACATCAAGGCCCGTCCGCTTTGATGTCATCGCCGCTACCGTCCCGAAACCTGCCGTCCAAAATGCAAGTCAGCATGATCCGCTGGATGGTCAATTGCAGGGGAGATGCCGTGTCCGCGACCATGTGGATGCCCCCTTCGGACGACGCGTACGGCTGGAAATTCTTTTTGAATTTTTCGAGATGATGCAGGCGGGCATCCGATATCGACGGCTGGGTTTCGCGTTCGCGTAGCCGGGCGGCCAGCACCGAATCGGAGGCCTTGCACTCCACCAGTATGGGCAGGGCATGGTTGCGTCTGGCCAGTGCCATGGCCTCGGAGCGCCGGTCGGCGTCGGCAAATGTGGCGTCCAGGATAACCCCGGCATCCCGGTCAAGACGATCTGCGGCCAGGGTGAACATCTCCTCGTAGGTGGCCATGGTCGCAGCGCCGGTGTAAATGCCTTCGCCGAATCGTGTCGAACCGCCCCCATTACCCGCCTCCGAGAACAGCTTCTTACGGATCACATCCGATCGCAGTACGTCGATGCCCAAAATCCTTCCCAACTCGGCGGCAACGGTACTTTTCCCGCTCGCCGGAAGTCCGAAAACGATCCAGACGGCCCGACGCCCGAAAGCCTTGGCGTAGCCGTGGGCCATGGCCAGGTATTTTCCGGCGGCCGCTTGCGGATTGTCGTGGGCCGATGCGTCGGGGGTCATTTGGGACGCCCTCACGCAACTCACCTTACAGCGCACCATGGCACGGTAACACCTGTAAAAATCGAGCAGGGGCAAGGACTCCACATCGCTGGTGCGCTCGACATATTGACGGATGATAGCGCGGGCGGTTTGTATAAAACCCCGGTCTTCCAAGTCCATCGCCAGGAAGGCCAGGTCGCTGATGATGTCCTGGAAGCGGAAACGGTCATTGAATTCGATGCAGTCGATGATCTGGATGCCTTCCGGCGTGAAGTAGACGTGATCGCTCCGCAGGTCGCCGTGGCAATCTTTGATCTTGCCGCTCTGGATCCGACGTTCGAACAGCGGTAGGCGTGATTTAAAAAAATGGTGTGTCGCCGTTTCGATGGTTTCGAAGGCGGTTCGGTCCAGATATGGACCTACAAACGGCCGAAGCACATTGAAGTTCTCCTGCCAGGGCGGCACGGCGTCCGGAAGCTCGTCGATCATGCCGTTCTTTCCGACCGTCGCGGTTTCTCTGTAGAAGGAAACCAGGCGTCGCACGAGGTCGTCGATATCGTCGTCCGCCACGGCGGACCGCTTGAGCCTCTCGATCATGCCGTCGCACTCGGCAAGCTGCCGCATCTTGACCGCATATTCGACCGGGTGTCCCGGTCCGTGGAGCTGGTAGCCGGACGGTTGCCAAGTGATGGGAACGACTTCGAGATAGACGTCCCGGGACAGTCTCCGGTTCAGCATGACTTCCCGTTCACAAAAATGACGCCGTTGTTCGAGGGTCGTGAAATCCAGAAACCCCAGGTTCACCGGCTTTTTGATTTTGTAGACAAAGGATCCGGTCAGAAACACCGTCGAAATGTGCGTTTCGCATTGGTGGAGGTGGCTGACGGGATGAGGATAAAATTCCGGCCGCCGCATGGCCTGCAGAATGTTGGACTGATCGTATGTCATTAGGGTCACCCGTCTTTTTCGGCGGCCCGCAAAGCGGCATCCCGGGTCACGTCGACCGGAAGACCGTTTTGTTGTTTCAGTGCCCGATACATCTTTTTGGCATCGACGCGGTGAACCAGGCCCCGTTCGTGCAGCAGGGCGAACCCGAAGCTCACCAGGTCGCCGATGCGCCCGTAGATGTCCGGGTGAACTTCGACGAAGATGCGATCGTTCAGCGGTCCGATCTTGATGGGTTGGTAGATCAATTCGACCTGGGCGCCGACAGGTGTCTGATCGAAAAGCTCTGTGATATCTTCAGGATAGAGGCGAATGCAGCCATGAGTGACCAATCGGCCGATCGACCAGGGCACATCGGTGCCGTGGATGCCGTAACGGGTGCCGTTGAGTCCCATCCAGAACTCTCCCAGAGGATTGTCCGGACCGGGAGGGAACCAGTGGACCTCATATTTGTGACGCAGGGACGGCGGTACCGACCAGGAAGGGTGTTGCTTTTTATCGCTGATCCGAAACGTTCCGGTGGGGGTTGCGGCATCTTTTTCGCCGATGCCGATGGGAAACGTCGTTACCCGCCGGCGGTCCGGGGAAAAACGGTACAGGCGCAACTCGGCCACATTGATCACGATCTCCGCAGGGCCTGCATCGGGTAGAACCCAGAACGAAGGAATCATGACCTGGGCGCCGACGCTCGGCAGCCACGGATCCCAGTGGGCATAGAGCAATTCGATCTCGTTAAAGCCCAGGTCATAAAGTCGGGCGACATCCAGCAGGGTTTCACCTTTTTGGATGGCATGTTCCCACGGATGGCCGATAAGCGCGTTGCCCGGTGCCAGGGTGTAGGTACTCCGCTGCTGCATTTGGGTGGAATTGCCGGACACCGGGGTATACCCCCAGTGGAGCGCCCAAAAACAGCATAGGATGACCAGAACACCCCGGCGCCAGATTATTCGGTCGAAGTGGTGTTTCACTTTTTCATTTTTTGCATGAAAATCGCTTCCGCCTTCTGGGCCATCTCCTCGGCAAGGGCCGCGGCCGCTTCGGCACGATCGGCTGCTCGTTCAGCTCTCATCGCAGCCGCCTCGGCCCGTTGAGCGTCAGTGCCGACCATGCTCTTGGCCGCCTGGGCCTCGCTCAGCGCCTTGCTGGAATCGGACACGGCCTGATCGATTTTTTGTTCCCAATCGCCCATGGGTTGGGCGGGTGAGGTCGCGCATCCTTGAATCGATGCAAACATCAACGCGGCAACCAACAGGGTGACGAATACCAAGGATTTTGTCTTCATTGTTCCTCTCATGGTGTTTTCCTCCTTTGGGTTGGTGATGACCCGACCCAGGCGCAGAAAGGCCATGGCACAGGGTCGAGATGGAAATCATCAGGGTAAAACGGTACCATGACGGCACATTCGCCAATAATACCGGCCTATATACCAAAAGTGTGACAATTTGTGCAATTGGTAAAACTGCTCATTTTTTCACTCGATTTATGGGCACTCCTATGCAGATCCCGGCTGCTCTTCTTCTTTCATTTGCATTTCCCGCGCCCTTACACGAGGCGTTGGACATGCCAGATGTGGTTGGCATACTCCATCACCGCCCGATCGCTTGAAAATCGTCCCATGCGGGCCGTGTTGAGAATCGACCTGCGGGCCCAGGCCTCCCTGTCGGCAAACAGACGGGCGGCCGTTTCCTGGGCTTCGACATAGGCGCGGTAGTCGGCCAGCAGCATATAGTAGTCGCCGCGTTCGTAGATAGCGCCAAGGATAGGGGCAAACAAGGATGGATCGTGGGCGGAGCATACCCCCGACGCGATAGTGTCCAGGGCAGATCGCAATTCATCGTCGCCGCGGACACAGGCATTCAGGTCGTTGCCGTTCCGGCGTCTCTCCATGACCTGTTCGGCGGTCAGGCCGAAGATGAAGATATTGTCGCGGCCCACGGTCTCCATGATTTCGATGTTGGCCCCATCCAGGGTACCGATGGTCAATGCACCGTTCAGCGCCATCTTCATGTTGCTCGTGCCCGAGGCTTCCATGCCGGCCGTGGAGATCTGCTCGGAAAGGTCCACGGCCGGAACGATCTTTTCCGCTTGGGAGACACAATAGTTGGGCAGAAAGAGCACCCTCAGCCGGCCGTGGACATCCGGATCACTGTTGACCACATTGGCCACGGAATTGATCAGTTTGATGATCAGTTTGGCCAGGTAGTAGGCCGGTGCCGCCTTTCCGGCGAAGATGACGGTGCGCGGCACCACGTCCGCCTGAGGGGCGGCCTTGATGCGGTTGAAAAGGGTGATGACGTGGAGGACATTGAGCAGCTGGCGTTTGTATTCGTGGATGCGCTTGACCTGGACATCGAACAGGGTGTCCGGATCGACGCCCAGTTTGATTTTGCGCAGGATGTAGCGTGCCAATCGCTTTTTGTTGGTCTGTTTTGTGGCCATCCACCTTTGGCGGAATTCGGCGTCTTCGGCATACGGAACGAGCTCCTCCAGCCGCTCCAGATCACAGATCCAATCCGGACCGATAACCGAGGTGATCAGGGCCGAAAGTTCGGGATTGCACTGGGCCAGCCAGCGACGGGGAGTGACGCCGTTGGTGACATTGCGGAAACGGCGGGGATAGAGCGCATGAAAATCGCGGAACAATTCGTTCTTCAGGATCTGGCTGTGCAGCTCGGCAACGCCATTGACGGTATGACTGCCGACAATGGCCAGATGGGCCATGCGCACATGCTGCACGGCGCCTTCACCGATCAGAGAGACCCGGGCGGCCAACCCTTCGTCGCCCGAATGGCGCCCGCGCACCGTTTCCAGGAACCGGTGGTTGATCTCGAAAATGATTTGCAGGTGGCGCGGCAACAGCCGGGCCATGAGATCCACCGGCCAGGTCTCCAGCGCCTCGGGCAGCACGGTGTGATTGGTATAGGCGAAAGTCTGCTCACAGATCCGCCACGCCTCGTCCCACCCCAATCCCTCTTCGTCCATGAGCAGCCGCATGAGTTCGGGGACGGCGATGCTGGGATGGGTGTCGTTCAGCTGAATGGCGACGAAATTGGGTAGATCGGCGAAGGAACGGTTCAGTTTGCGGTAACGGCGCAGAATATCGTTCAGCGTGGCGGCCACAAAGAAGTACTGCTGTTTGAGCCGCAGCTCCTTGCCCCACTCCTTTTCATCGCTCGGGTAGAGCACTTTGGAGATGTTTTCGCTCACCACTTTGGACTGCACCGCGCCGATGTAATCGCCCTGATTGAAGTTTTCCAGATTGAACTCACGGCTCGATTGGGCGGCCCACAGCCGCATGTTGGTCACATGGTCGTCGCCGTAACCCGGCACCAGGATGTCGCAGGCCATGGCCATGACCACCTCGCCGTCCACCCAGCGATAGCGCCGGCGACCGGCCGTGTCGCGGTAGGTTTCGGTGCGGCCGTAGAAGCGCACCGGCAGCAGGTAATGGCGCCGCTGAATTTCCCAGGGCGTGCCCTGACGCCGCCAGTTGTCCGACTGTTCGCGCTGGTAGCCGTTGTCGATGATCTGGTGGAAGATGCCGTAATCATATCGGATTCCATATCCATAGCCCGGCAGGTCGAGGCAGGCCAGTGAGTCCATGTAGCACGAGGCCAGACGGCCCAATCCACCGTTGCCCAATCCCGCGTCCCACTCCTCTTCCTCGAGTTCGTCCAGGTCGAAACCCATGTCTGCCATGGTCTGGCGGGCTTCTTCTTCCATGCGCAGGCTGATCAGGTAGTTTTTCAAAAAACGACCGGGCAGAAATTCGAGCGAGAGAAAATAGACCCGCTTGGACAAGGTATCGTAGAGCGCCCGCTGGGTTTCGATCCAGCGTTCGATCAGACGATCGCGAACGCTGTAAGCCAATCCCATGAACGCAGCATATTGACTGGGTTTGGACGGGTCGTTGCCCAATGTGAAGCAGATGTGGTGCATGACGCTTGTTCTGAGGGTGTCGAAGGAGCGCACTTCGGAGGGTGCAAGGGTTTGAACGACTGCGTTGGGAGCACTCATAACATTCCTTCCTGTCAGTTGGCGTGACATAAGCAGGGGTCCGTTTGCGGTCCGGTCAGGGGAAAATGGTGGCGATGCGATCGGCGGAAGCAGCTGAAAAACGAGTCCTAGCGTATACAAAGATCCATTTGGGATCAACCCCATTTATGGGTTCCCTGCGATTATAACGGAATACTCTGCATTAAACCCGGCGTGGGTGGAACAGGTGGCCGATGCCACACGCCAAGCGGTCAAGTGCCGGTAAAATGCACGGCGGGCGGCCCAGAAACTCCCCCGGCCTGCGCCGGGGTCAAACAGTCTGGGCCGCTTGTCCGCCGTTTGCATTCAACCGGCACTATTGACCGCAGGCGTACGTGGCCCTGGCCACCTGCAGCACCCACGCCTGCCATCTCCGTTGTCATGCGAATATTTTATCAAACACCTTTTGTAGTAAATTCCCTTCAGGGAGAATCACGTTTAGCTAGACATAATGGTTGACAGTTAACGCCGGGCATTTGCCAAACACGGTGAGTGTGACCCGCGAAAATTCATCATGGCCTCCGACGAGCTATTATGGCCCATTCTCGGCCATGATGAATTTTCGCTGACCGCGGCGGCACATTGATAATAAAAGACCTGCCATCCTTGCAAACGTGGGTTATGTTAGGAGCCTTTGACAACAACCCAACACAGAGCCAAAACCAAGGAGGCAGGTCATGACAGACAGTAGCACATTTATTGGTATGGACGTCCATGAATATCAGAGTGATCAACCGTCGCCATATCGGTTCCGCCCCTTTGGGTGCCTTGGAATAGCACCACGACAAGGACCGCTGAAAAACAGCTGGCAGGAATAACTTTTTACTCTTGACAACTGTCAACCATATCAGTGTCCGTCCACAAATAGGCAAATTTGGTCGAGATCAAGGCGTACGAAAAATTTAACCGCAGGCATCTAATTGATATTCCGAGGATTAAATTTTTCGCGCAACGCCGATATCGGGCAAATTGGTCATTTGTGGATGGGCACTAGTTAGAACTGCTGATGGGTTGCTGCAAGCGCGTGGGAGTCTATGGGTGTTTGCACAATATATGGTGCTATCGAAACTTGACACGATACAACATTTTGCATAAGGCTGGGGTGCCATTGAGCTTATGCTGGTGACCACTTAGCAAAGGAGATCGCCTTGCCTGTCAAACTGGTGCAGCACCCACTGATTCGACACAAGTTGGGATTGATGCGGGTCAACGATGTGACGACCAAGGATTTTCGTGACCTGGCATCTGAAGTCGCCACCCTGCTGACTTACGAAGCCACCAAGGATCTGCCCACCGAGCCCACCACGATCCAGGGATGGGCCGGCCCGATTCAAGTCGAACGGATCAAGGGAAAGAAGATCACGGTCGTTCCCATTCTAAGGGCCGGGCTCGGGATGATGAACGGTGTGTTGAACATGATCCCTTCCGCCAGGGTGAGCGTCATCGGCCTCTACCGCAACGAGGAGACCCTGGAGCCGGTGAAGTACTATGTGAAGATGACCAGCAACATGGAGGAGCGGATCGCCCTGATTCTGGACCCCATGCTGGCCACGGGTGGAACGCTGATCGCCACCATCGACCAGATCAAGGCCGCGGGCTGCCGGACGATCAAGGGCATTTTCCTCGTGGCGGCCCCCGAAGGCCTTCGAAACCTGGAGAAGCACCATCCGGATGTGGAGATTTTCGTGGCTGCCATCGACGAGCGCCTCAACGACATCGGATACATTCTGCCCGGACTGGGCGATGCCGGCGACAAAATCTTCGGCACCAAGTAGGGACGCAAACAAGCTTCCGGTTCGTCCGGACGAGGAGATGGCATGTCGCGTGATCATCATACTTCCACTGCTTACGAATTCAGGATGAAGGACGGCCTGCTCGGCGCCCAGATGCTTTTTGTCGCTTTCGGTGCGCTGGTGCTGGTGCCCCTGCTCACCGGGTTGGATCCCAACGTGGCCCTCTTTACGGCCGGCGTCGGCACCTTATTGTTCCAGTCGCTCACCAAGCGCATGGTGCCCATTTTCCTGGCATCCTCCTTTGCGTTCATTGCCCCCATCATTTACGGGGTAAAAACCTGGGGTATCCCGGGAACGCTGTGTGGACTGGCGGCCGCCGGCCTGCTTTATGTGCTGCTCAGCATCGGTATCAAATTGTTTGGCAGCGGCTTTTTGCAGCGCCTTCTTCCTCCGGTGGTCGTCGGGCCGGTCATCATGGTGATCGGATTGATTCTGGCACCGGTGGCGGTTTTCATGGCACTCGGCAAGACGGGAGATGGGGCCGTGATTCTCGTTCCCCAGGCAACGGCACTGATCGTCTCCATGGTGACTTTGGGGACCACCATTCTGGTCAGCCTGCTGGCCAGGGGAATGTTGCGGCTAATACCCATCCTTATCGGCATCGGCGTTGGGTATGCCGTATCCATCCCCCTGGGGATGGTGGACCTTGCGCCTGTTTTCAACGCCGCCTGGTTTGCCGTGCCGGCCTTTGTGCTGCCCGAATGGAATCTGCAAGCCGTGCTGTTCATCGTGCCCGTGGCCATCGCACCGGCCATCGAGCACTTCGGCGATATCCTGGCCATCGGCCATGTCACCGGAAAGGACTACCTCAAGGAACCGGGAATCCACCGGACCATGATGGGAGACGGTCTGGCCACCTCGCTGGCCTCTTTTCTCGGCGGTCCCCCCAACACCACCTATTCGGAAGTCACCGGAGCGGTGACCCTGACCCGCATGTACAACCCGGCCATCATGACCTGGGCCGCACTCTTCGCCATCGTGCTGGCCTTCATCGGCAAAATCGGCGCCATTTTGCAAACGATTCCCGTACCGGTCATGGGGGGGATCATGCTCCTGCTGTTCGGCGCCATCACCGTGGTCGGGCTCAATTCCCTGGTTAAGGCCGGCGACGACCTGACCGAACCCCGCAACCTGTCGATCATCGCCCTGATCCTGGTGTTCGGCATCGGCGGCATGGCCTTCGATGTCGGAGAGTTCAGTCTCAAGGGGATCGGCCTGGCCGGCATCGTCGGGGTGGTGTTGAATCTGGTATTGCCAAAGGGGGTTGGCGTCAAAAAATAGATGGCAGATTCATTGGGTTAACGGGAATGACGCGTACGCCATCGGCCCGCCTCGACTTTCCGCCGAAATCGTTATATAAGCCTGCCATTGATGTGAAACGCAGGTGTAAAATCCAACATGGCGACCTATCCAAAGGATTATGATCTGATCGTGGTCGGCGCCGGCCATGCCGGCTGCGAGGCGGCCCTGGCCGCGGCCCGCATGGGATGCAGCGTCTTGCTGTTGGCCATCGATCTGGACAAAATCGCGGCCATGCCTTGCAGCCCCAGCATCGGTGGCATGGCCAAGGGCCAGCTGGTCAAGGAGATCGATGCCCTGGGCGGCGAGATGGCCAAGATTACAGATCAATCGGCCATTCAGTACAAGCTGTTGAATACTAAAAAAGGCCCGGCCGTGCAGTCGTCCCGCACCCAGAACGACAAGCAGCGGTACCATGTGGCCATGAAAGCCGTCCTGGAGCGCCAACCCCGCCTGGACCTCAAGCAGGCCCTGGTCGAGCGGCTGGTCATGGAAAACGGGCGCGTGGTGGGCGTCGAGGATCACACGGGTTACGGCTTTCAGGCCGGTGCCGTGGTCCTGGCCACCGGCACCTTTCTCAGTGGTCTGGTGCATATCGGCTTTACCGCGGTCAAGGCCGGGCGCGCGGGAGAGTTTGCGGCCTATGGCCTGGCGCAAAGCCTGGCAACGATCGGCCTGCGCCTCGGTCGTATGAAAACCGGCACACCGCCGCGGCTGCACCGCGACAGCATCGACTTTTCCAGATTCGACGCCCAGGAATTGGAGGGGGAGCCGCAACCCTTTTCTTTATTCAGCCAGGGCATCCATCTGCCCCAAGTGCCCAGCTATATCGGGCGCACCAACCCCCGGGTCCATCAAATCGTGCGCGACCACCTGCACTTGTCGGCCCTTTACGGCGGGGTGATCAAGGGCACGCCGGCCCGTTACTGCCCCTCGTTCGAGGACAAGGTGGTGCGTTTCAGCGACAAGGAGAGCCACCAGGTCATTCTCGAACCCGAAGGGCTCGACACCCAGGAGATCTATGCCAGCGGCCTGGGCAACAGCCTGCCTCTCGACATCCAGTTGCGCGTCGTACGATCGGTGGCGGGATTGGAAGCGGCCGAGATCATGCGGCCCGCCTATGCCATCGAGTATGATTATGTCGACCCCATTCAGCTCAAACCGACCCTTGAAACCAAGCCCGTGGCCGGGCTTTACCTGGCCGGCCAGATCAATGGCACCAGCGGATACGAAGAGGCTGCGGCGCAAGGTTTATGGGCCGGCATCAATGCCGCCTGTCGCGTCCAGGGCAGACCACCCTTTCTTCTGGACCGTTCCAGGGCCTATATGGGCGTGATGATCGACGATCTGGTCACCCGAGGCACCCGGGAACCTTACCGTATGTTCACGTCGCGCGCCGAATACCGGCTGATGCTGCGCGAGGACAATGCCGACCTGCGGTTGATGGCCATCGGGCACGAACTGGGCCTGATCGCCGATGATGCGGCCCAGACGGCCGTCGAACGCAAAAAGCAGATCGACGCGGAGATGGGGCGATTGCGAACGACGGTGGTCAAGCCCCTGCCCGAAGTGAATCACTATCTCGCCGCCAGAGGCTCCAACGCGATCGCCAGCGGCATCCATCTCGATCAACTGCTCAAGCGTGCCGAAGTGAATTACGATATCGTGCGGCAGCTGGCACCGCCGCCGGCGCCCCTGAGCGACCGGGTGGCCCGCCAGGTTGAAATCGAAATCAAATATGAGGGATATATCCGGCGGCAGTTGAGCGAGATCGAACGTTTCAAGCACCTCGAACAGATCCGGCTGCCCGACGATTTCGATTATGATCGGGTCCACGGGTTGTCCAACGAACTCAAAGAGAAGCTTTCCACGATCCGTCCCATATCGCTGGGCCAGGCCTCCCGCATATCGGGCATCACGCCGGCCGCCATATCGGTACTGATGGTGGCCCTGCGTGCCGGCGAAAAGAGTTGACCGATGAGCGACGGGTTGAAACTGGAAGCGCTGGGTTGCCGATCTCTGAATCATCTGGATTTGACTATTCTATCCGGTCAAGCCGCAGGCATTACAGGGCCATCGGGTAGCGGCAAATCGCTGCTGCTCAGGGCCATGGCCGATTTGGACCCCCATGAGGGGCGGATGTGGCTCGATGATGTCGCGGCCGATCAGATCCCGGCGCCCCAGTGGCGATTCAAGGTCGCCCTGCTGCCGGCCGAGGCGGCCTGGTGGTGCGATACGGTGGGCGAACATTTCGAACACTGGCCGCCATATGGTTTGGAGCAGCTGGGATTCGACAGTGGCGTCATGGCCTGGCAGGTGTCCCATCTGTCCAGCGGCGAGCGCCAGCGTCTGGCCCTGCTGCGAGTGCTGGTCAACCAGCCGCGTGTGCTCCTTCTCGACGAACCCACCGCCAATCTGGACGACACCAACACCGAACGGGCGGAAACATTGATCGACGAATACCGGCGGCAGCACCGACCAGTGATCGTCTGGGTGAGTCATGACCTGGAGCAGTTGCTGCGCTGGTGCGACCCCATCTATACCCTGGGCAACGGCCGGTTGGCAATTTTCGACGCCGGCCGGATCCCGGCGTGATTCGTCCACGGGAGATACCATGACCATCATCGCGCTTTCTCCGCTGGATTT